>JAEEGL012156717.1_pt1 | contig 16018 bp, 10 predicted proteins | sample 9134231 | NCBI WGS metagenome assembly JAEEGL01 (sample SAMN16246548, study PRJNA631951) | gut metagenome | biome: gut microbiome; feature: rumen; material: fiber-attached | host: Bos | place: Iran: Karaj | collected 2018-10 | reverse complement strand
CCGGAGAATGCCCACCGACCTATTTCTTTTACTGAGTCCGGGATGTCGATGGACTGAAGGGAGGTGCAGCCGTGGAATGCCTCGCCACCTATTTTTGTTACTGAGTTCGGAATGTCGATGGACTGAAGGGAGGTGCAGCCGTAGAATGCCCCGCCACCTATTTCTGTTACTGAGTCCGGGATGTCGATGGACTGAAGGGAGGTGCACCCGGAGAATGCCCGGCCACCTATTTCTGTTACTGAGTCCGAGATGTCGATGGACTGAAGGGAGGTGCACCCGGAGAATGCCCACCGACCTATTTCTTTTACTGAGTCCGGGATGTCGATGGACTGAAGGGAGGTGCAGCCGGAGAATGCCCAGTCACCTATTTTTGTTACTGAGTCCGGGATGTCGATGGACTGAAGGGAGGTGCAGTCGGAGAATGCATAAGAACAGATGCTGACTGTACCTTTTTTGATGACAATCTTTTTGTTTTCCGGCATCGTTCCCTTGTATTTATAAAGACGTTTTCCAATGTAAATGACACCGTCTTTCTTGTTATTTAAGAATGGTGTGCCTTTGAAAGCCTCCCCACCTATTAGGGTTATCGAGTCCGGGATGTCGATGGACTGAAGGGAGGTGCAGCCGGAGAATGCCCACCAACCGATTTCTGTTACTGAGTCCGGGATGTCGATGGACTGAAGGGAGGCGCAGCCGCGGAATGCCCCAGCACCTATTTTTGTTACTGAGTCCGGGATTGTAACTTTTTCAATACTTTTATTACGGACACCTTTAAGGACTGTTCCGTCTTCGCTAAGTATAAGGTTAGGATCTGTCATTGTTTGATACTTTTGGGATTAACGCGGCAAAGTTACGAATAAGCGAGGGAAATGCAAAAGGAAAACTTGTTTTTCTTTACATTTCCGAGCGGGAGTAACTTTTTATCATTTAGCGCAGCCCCTCTTTTGTCAAGATTTTTCATGGATTTTGAGTTGCCCCAAGAGGGTTGACGGCAAATTTTGGGGAGAGATTTGCCAATTCTCTCCTCTCAAACTGCCAAATTTCTCCATGAAATTTGCGGTTAAAACTGGAACAATTTTCAAACCCTTGACATTCAATAACTTACAAAGCCAACGTAAAAACGGCTTGTTTTGTCAAATATTTTTACCGGTTTTTCATCGCTGATTTCGCTCGTTTATCCGTACCTTTGGATAAGGTACTTGCACTCGGAAATGAAAATAAAAGCAAGCTTTTCTTTTGCATTTCGCTCGTTTATCCGTACCTTTGCAGCAACTTTTCGAGTTCATGCGTAAAAAAGAAGTTTTTTTGAAATATTGATACAATCAGAATGTTGACCAACGACCAGCCTGAGATTCTCAACAGGACCGTAGAAGAGCTGTCGGCCACGGAATCTCTGGAAGGGCTTTTCCACCAGCACCGCGACGGCGACCCGTTGCCTTCGAGCCGTGCGCTCGAGGAAATCATTGAATTGGCCCGTGGCATCCTTTTCCCGGGATATTTCGGGAAGAGCACCGTAAGCACCAATACGCTGCGCTACCACATCGGCGTGCATGTGGAGCGCCTCCACAAACTGCTCACCGACCAGATTATGGCCGGCCTGTGCTTTGCCGACTGTAGCGACGAGGACGATGAGCGGCAACAGGCAGCATGCCGGTGCAACGCCAGCAAGGCAGCCACCATCATCGTTTCGAAATTGCCCGAAATCAGGCGGACACTGGCCACCGACGTGGAGGCCGCCTACAACGGCGACCCGGCGGCGGAGAATTTCGGCGAGGTCATTTCGTGCTACCCCATCATCAAGACGCTTGTCAACTACCGCATAGCCCATGAACTGCTGCTGCTCGGCGTGCCCCTCATTCCGAGAATCATCACCGAGATGGCCCATTCGGAAACCGGCATCGACATTCACCCCGGCGCACAGATTGGCCACCATTTCACCATCGACCACGGCACGGGCGTGGTTATAGGAGCCACCTGCGTCATCGGCAATTATGTAAAACTATATCAAGGCGTTACGCTCGGAGCGAAAAGTTTTCCTTTAGACAAAGACGGCAACCCCATCAAGGGCATTCCGCGCCATCCCATCCTTAAAGACAACGTCATCGTGTATTCAAACGCCACCATCCTGGGGCGCATCACCATTGGCGAAGGCTGCGTGGTGGGCGCCAACCTGTGGATTACCCGCGACATGGAGCCGCATACAAAGAAATATAAACAAGAAAAAACAGATAACATAGACATAGAATTTTTCAATGGAACAGGAATATAACAACATCGGCCCGGAGAGGAAAGAGTATGAAATGATTGCCAAGACCTTCATGGGCCTGGAGGAAGTGCTGGCAGAAGAACTGACCAACCTCGGTGCCAACAACGTGGTGGCCGGCAGGCGCATGGTGTCGTTCACCGGCGACAAGGAAATGATGTACAGGGCCAATTTCCAGCTTCACACGGCCATACGCATATTGAAGCCCATCAAGCACTTCAAGGCACTGTCGGCCGACGACGTATATGAAGAGGTGAAGAAAGTGGACTGGTCGGAATATCTCGACGAGAAAAAGACCTTCGCCGTGGACGCCGTGGTGTTTTCGGAAGAGTTCAGACATTCCAAGTTCGTGGCATACAGGGTGAAAGACGCCATTGCCGACCAGTTCCGCGAGAAAAGCGGCACGCGGCCTAACGTGTCGATTGCCAACCCCGACCTCCGGCTTCACATTCACATTGCCGAAGACCGCGCCACCCTGTGCCTCGACAGTAGCGGCGAGAGCCTGCACCGAAGGGGCTACAGGCAGGAAAGCGTAGAGGCGCCGCTCAACGAGGTGCTGGCCGCAGGGATGATTCTGATGAGCGGATGGAGAGGCGAAACCGACTTCATCGACCCCATGTGCGGAAGCGGCACACTGCCCATTGAGGCGGCTCTCATTGCACACAACATGGCACCGGGCATCTTCCGAAAGGAATATGCCTTTGAGAAATGGCCCGACTTCGACAGCGACCTTTTCGACTATATCTACAACGACGATTCGCAAGAGCGTGACTTTGAGCATCATATCTACGGATACGACAACGACCCAAAAGCCGTGAGCACGGCACGGAGAAACGTGAAGGCGGCCGGACTGAGCAACGATGTCACCATTGAGTTGCAGGACTTTGCCGACTTCAAGCAACCCGAGGAAAAGGCCGTCATCATTACCAATCCGCCCTACGGAGAGCGCATCTCAACGCCCAACCTGCTTGACACCTACAAGATGATAGGCGAAATACTGAAACACGAGTTTTCGGGAAACGAAGCATGGGTGCTCAGCTACAAAGAGGAATGTTTCGACCAAATAGGACTGAAACCCAGCATAAAGATACCTCTTTATAATGGCTCGCTGGAATGTGAATTCAGGAAATACCAGATGTTCCAGGGAAAGCTGAGGAATTTCCGCAGTGAAGGCAACATCCTGAAGACGGAAGAAGAGAAAAAGGCCATGGCCGAGAAACACCGTTTCAAAAAGAACAGGGACTTCAAGAACAGGCTCAGCGAAGACGAGGCCAACAAGGACGGCGACATCAGGACCTTCATTTTCCACAAGCACAACCCCGCCTATCAGGAACCCAAATTCATGAGGAGAGCGGAACCAGAAGACCAGAAGCCCGAGCGTGAAGAAAGGAAACAGCCGTGGAAGAAAGACTTCAAGCGCGACGACCGCAGGGACTTCAGGCGCGACAACGACCGTAAGGACAGACGCGACGGCGGATTCCGCGAAGACAGGAAGGAAGGCTTCAAAGACAAGAAATACGGATTTAAAGGCAAACGGGGCGACGACTTCCGCGGACGGCGCGACGACTTTAGGGGAAAGAAAACCGATTTCAGGGGAAAAGGCGGAAAACCCTTTGACAAAAAAGGAAGGAAAGACTTCAGGCAGAAAGGAAGGAGGTTTGAGCATGAAGATTAAATTCCTGACGGCTGCACTCATGGCAACAACCTTGGCTTTCGCCCAAAAGCAATTCTCGCTCGAGGACCTCAACTACGGCGGCAACAACTATCACAACCTGTCGCCGCAGAACAGGTACCTGACATGGTGGGGCGACGAACTGGTGAGAAACGACCTCGACCAGTGCTCGCTGATTGACAAAAAAACGGGAGCGGAAACGGTGCTTTTCACCCTAAAGGACATTGTGCCGTTGACACAGAGCAATGAGCACAACCGCATGCGCTACCTTTACATGGCCGAATTCCCCTACCCCGACCAGAGCATTGTGCAACTGGTGAACGGTGAGGAACTGATGCTCGTGGACTGGAAAGCCGGTGAACTCGTTTTGAAACATTCAAAAAAGGACCTCGACACCTACGAGTTTTGTCCTGCTTCAAAGGCACTTGCCTATGTGAAAGACAACAACTTCTTTATTACCGACGAAAAAGGAAAAACCGTTCAGCTGACAACCGACGGCAGCCGCGAAATCGTTTATGCACAGAGTGTACACCGCAATGAGTTCGGCATTTCAAAAGGAATCTTCTGGAGCCCCGACGGGCAGCGGGTGGCCTTCTACAGAATGGACCAGTCGATGGTGAGCGACTATCCGCAGGTGGACATCTTTTCGCGTGTGGCTGCCTACAAGCCCGACAAGTACCCCATGGCCGGCGAAACCTCGCACAAGGTCACCGTGGGCATCTATGACCTGCAGACGGGCAAGACCGTCTATCTGCAAGCCGGCGACCCCACCGACCGCTATTTCACAAACATCGCATGGAGTCCCGACTCGAAGACGGTTTATATGTTTGAACTCAACCGCGACCAAAACGACTGTCGCCTTGTCAGTTACGACGCCACTTCGGGAACGAAGAAGCAGGAACTCTATCGCGAAACCGACGAAAAATACGTGGAACCCCTCCACCCCATCGTTTTTCTGCCCTGGGACCCAACGAAGTTCATCATGCAAAGTCAGAAGAACGGCTACAACCACCTCTATCTTTTTAATGTCAACGGAAAGGAGCTCAAGCAAGTCACTTCGGGACCCTACGTCGTGATGGACATGCTCGGCTTCAACAAGAAAGACAAGAGCGTCATCGTGGCCACCAACCAGGAAAACCCCATTCAGAAAAATCTCTTTGCGGTCAGCATCTCGTCGGGAAAGAAGAAAGCCCTCGACACGGGTTCCGGCGTTCACAATGCCACATTGTCGAGTTCGGGACAATGGCTTTTCGACAAATTCTGCACACCCGACCAACCCCGCAACATCAACATTGCCAACACGTCGAACGGACAGCAGAAAGACTATTTCAGCGCTCCCGACCCTTGGCAAGGTTACAATGTTCCCGAATACAGAAGCGGCACCATCAAGGCCGCCGACGGCGAAACCGACCTGTATTACCGCATGGTGATGCCCATCGGCTTCAACCCCAACAACAAATACCCCACGGTGGTTTATGTCTATGGCGGCCCGCATGCCCATAACGTTGAGGCAAGCTGGCACTATGGCAGCCGTTCGTGGGAAACCTACATGGCACAGAAGGGCTACCTGCTGTTCATCCTCGACAATAGGGGGAGCGAGAACCGCGGAAAAGAGTTCGAGCAGGCCACCTTCAGGCAATTGGGACAAATAGAGATGCAAGACCAAATGAAGGGCGTGGAGTTCCTGAAAAGCCTGCCCTACGTCGATGCCGACCGCATGGGCGTTCACGGATGGAGCTTCGGCGGCTTTATGACAATTTCACTGATGACCAACTATCCCGACGTGTTCAAAGTTGGCGTGGCGGGAGGTCCCGTCATCGACTGGCGGTGGTATGAAGTCATGTACGGCGAACGTTATATGGACACCCCGCAGGACAATCCCGAAGGCTATGAAAAGACATCGCTGCTTGAAAAAGCCGGTAACCTGAAGGGAAAACTGCAAATTATCACCGGCTATAACGACGACACCGTGGTGCCTCAGCACTGCCTTTCGTTCCTTGCAAAATGTATTGAAAAGGGCACCCAGCCCGATTTCTTCGCTTATCCCGGTGAGCCTCACAACATGCGGGGGCACAGCAGTGTTCACCTGCATGAACGCATCACGCAATATTTTGAGGACTATCTCAAATAAAAAAGAAAAAGAAGCCTCAAATTCCCCGGACCGGTGGTGGGATTCCACTATTGTCCGAACTCCCGAACTCCTGAACTACAATCAAAGAAATGCAGAACTTGTAAAATAATAAAGAAATGAACATATTGTTGTTAGGTGGTGGCGGCCGTGAACACGCCCTTGCCTGGAAAATATCACAAAGCAAGAAATGCCAGAAACTCTATATCGCCCCCGGAAACGCCGGCATGGCGGCACTGGGCGAGCTGGTTGACATGAAAGCCGACGACTTTGAGGCCATCAAGCAATTTGCGGCCACAAACGACATCAGCATGGTGGTGGTTGGTCCCGAAGACCCGCTGGTGAAAGGCATCTACGACGAGCTGAAGGCCGACAGCCGCACGGCGCACATCCCTGTCATCGGTCCCACGAAAGCCGGTGCCGTGCTCGAAGGAAGCAAGGACTTCGCCAAGGCCTTCATGCATCGCCACCACATCCCCACGGCAGCCTATCGCACCTTCTGCGCCAACGACATGGAGGCCGGCCTGCAATACCTGAAAACGTTGAAACCGCCATACGTTCTCAAGGCCGACGGCCTGTGCGCCGGAAAAGGAGTGCTCATTTTGCCCACCCTTGAAGAAGCGCAGACGGAATTTCGAAACATGCTTGGAGGAATGTTCGGCAATGCGTCGGCAAGGGTGGTCATTGAAGAATTCCTGAGCGGCATAGAGTGCTCGGTGTTCGTGCTCACCGACGGCACGCACTACAAGATATTGCCCGAAGCCAAGGACTACAAACGTATTGGCGAGCACGACACCGGCCCCAACACCGGTGGCATGGGCTCCGTAAGCCCCGTGCCCTTCGCCAACAAAGAGTGGATGAAGAAAGTGGACGAACGCATCATCCGTCCCACCGTGGAGGGACTGGCCAGCGAAGGTATCCTCTACAAAGGATTCATCTTCTTCGGACTTATCAACGTGGAGGGAAATCCTATGGTCATAGAATATAACTGCCGCATGGGCGACCCTGAGACCGAAAGCGTGATGCTCCGACTGAAAAGCGACATCGTGGACCTGTTCGAGGGCGTGGCCAACGGCAACCTCGACGAAAAGGACCTCCAGATCGACGACCGCGCCGCCGTGTGCGTCATGCTGGTCAGTGGCGGTTATCCCGGACATTATGAAAAAGGCTTCGCCATCACCGGCACCGACCAGGTGGAGGGCAGCATCGTCTTCCATAGCGGCACGGCCATGAAAGACGGCAAGCTGGTCACCGCCGGAGGTCGCGTCATCGCCGTCAGTTCCTACGGGAAGACCAAGGAAGAGGCATTGGCAAAGTCTTTTACAGAAGCAACAAAGATAAATTTCACCGGCAAATATTTCCGCTCAGACATCGGGGCAGACCTGATATAAAGTGAAGAGCGGACTCTTTTAAAGTGAAGAGTGAAGAGTGAAAAGTGAAAAATTTGCTGCCGCCATCATAAATTGAAAAGGTGAAAAAGGCTGCGCCATCCTACGCCTCATGTATGGACGTGATGTATCATGTCCGCAAGTGAAGAGTGAAAATTTGCTGCAGCCATAATTCATAACTTAGAACTCAAAATTAAAAAGCATTTTTGCTCATAATTAAAAAGCTTTTTAGATGCAACCTCCAAAGCGTTTCCAGAACAAGATTGCCGAGAGCCGCCGCATCCTTCCCTTGATGGTGGTTTATGCCCTCGCCGTGTGGGTGGCGGCAGAGCTCGTCAGCCGCCAGCTCTATGTGCAGCTGGCCTGTTTCGCTGTGTGTGCCTATCTCATGGTTGAGCTCAACAACTCCAACTCCCTCATACGCATCTACAGCCGCATGGTGTCGTGCAGCTTCCTGGCCCTGACGTCCATGTCAACATTCTTGTTCCCCTCATTTCGTGCCGCCCTTGTCACGCTTTGTTTCATTTCATTCTACACCATCCTTTTTCACACCTATCAGGACCGCCAGTCGCCGGGCTTCACCTTCTACGCCTTCTTTGCATTAGGCATTGCCAGCGTGATGTTTCCGCAAGTTGTCTTTTTCGTCATCCCCCTGTGGCTGATGATGGCTTTCTGGCTCATGGCCCTCACCCCGCGCATGTTCTTTGCATCGCTGCTGGGACTGGTGGCACCCTATTGGTTCATCGTGCCCTATTATTTCTACGTCGGCCTGCAGCACCGCTTCATCCCCCACGCCCATTCCATCATCACGTTCAGGCCGCTCTTCCCTCATCCCCTGCCCGACCTTCACCTGCTGCTCAGTTTTGCGTTTGTACTCATCCTTGGCATTGTGGGCACCGTGCATTTCCTCCGCCAGTCGTCGAAGGACAAAATCCGCACACGCATGCTGTTCTCGGTCATCATCACGATGTTCTGGCTCACCACGTTGTTCATCATTCTCCAGCCCCAGCATTTCGAAACCCTTTTCGGTTTCATGACGGTGAACGCCAGCGTGCTCATCGGCCATTTCATTGCCCTGACGCACACCCGCTTCACCAATTTTGCTTTCAAACTGATGATCATCGCGGTGCTCGCGCTCACCGCCTATAACCTATGGATGCCCTCATAGCCTTTCTTTCGCATTACGGCTATTGGGGCATGCTGGCCGCCGCCTTCCTGGCCGGCAGCTTCTTTCCCTTCAGTAGCGAGGCCGTCATGGTCGCATTTCTCGGAGCCGGGCTCAGCCCGTGGCCACTCATCATCTACGGCACCATAGGCAACGTGGCGGGAGGATTCTTCAACTACGGCATCGGCCGAATGGGACGGCTCGATTGGATAGAGCGCTACTTGCACGTCAAAGAGCGTGACCTGCAACGGGCTCAGCGTTTTATGGCCGGACGGGGTGCATGGATGGGATTCTTCGCCTTTCTGCCCATTCTCGGCAGTGCCATTACCATCCTCCTTGGTTACATGCGGGCTAACATTCCATTGTCGTTGTTCAGCATCGCGCTTGGAAAATTCCTCCGGTACGTGTTGCTTGTTTATGGCGCCAACCTCCTTTTCTAAACAACAAAACCGGCCGTCATTCGGTCGGTTTTGTATTGATAATAACAGCATTATGGGCCCAGTCCAGACGGCAAACGACTCCAGTCCAGACGGCAAACGACTCCAGTCCAGACGGCAAACGACTGCAGTCCAAACGGCAAATGGACTGGAGTTTTTTGCCGTCTGGACTGGCACGATTTGCCGTTATTGGCGCAAACAAGCTGTTTCTGATGAGTCCTGGGGCCTAACCACTACTTGTGGTATCGCAGCAGTCCGTCGATGGGACTTTTTTCAACGGCGGCGAGGTGATAGCCTTCTTCGCGGGCCGTCTCCTCAAGGAGTTCGCGGAAGTGCCAGGCAATGCTTCCCACGGCATGCAGGGGCATCTGAGGCTCCCCGTAGGGAGCAAGATTATAGTGGAAGAAGTTGCGGAAATTCTGCTTTACAAGCAGCCGCAGGGGTTCCTCGTCGATGTGTTCGGCAATGAATGGCGCCAGGGAGGCGAGGAAACGGTTGGGCAGCGGCTCACGATAGACCTTGCGGATGACATCGTTGTAGGTGTTTCTGCTCCACACCTGGAATTGCATCAACATCTGCTCAGGCAGCCGTTTTTTATAAAGGGCATTGAGAAAGAGTTTCCCAAGGGCGGCCCCGCTCCCCTCGTCGCCGAGAATATAGCCCAAGGGTGGCGTGTTGGAAACAATTTTCTTTCCGTCGTAAAGACAGGAATTGGAGCCGGTGCCGAGAATGCAGACCAATCCAGCCTCGGTGCCGCAGGTGGCACGGGCTGCTCCGAGGAGGTCGCTGCCCACTTCAGCAGGGCATCCGAAAAGGCGGCTAAGGACAGCATGCACCTTCTGGTCATAGTGGGCAATGCAGCCCGCGCCATAGAAAAAAACGCAGCTCACCTCGGCTTGGCGCACGGCTGGAGGCAGTTCTTCGGTCAGCAGACGCGTGATGTCGGCCGTATCAAGATGTACGGGGTTGATGCCGTGGGTCTGCACCTTCACCACGGGCTCACCGTTGTTGACCAACATCCAGTCGGTCTTGGTGCTGCCGGAATCTGAGAGAATAAACATAAAAAAGTGAAAAGTGAAAAAAGAGCCCCGTCGGGACCGGCCGGCGGGGGCTTGGGCATAAAAATGGCAGACAACGCCATGTGGAAGAACCACAAATGTTGTCTGCCAAATGAATAGATTACTTCACGATGAACTTCTTGCCATCCTGGATGACGATGCCCTTATAGGAAGCGTCAACCTTCTGACCGGCCAAGTTGTAACGGATGCCGGTCATGGGCCTCGTGGCAGTCACCAGCTCAACGGCGGTGTCGTCGGAGAGCAGCAGCCAGGAAATGTTGTCGAAGTAGTAGTTGTTCTCAAGCGTCTTGTCATCATTCAGGTTGAAGGCGATGGTTGAAACGCCTACCAGGTCTGCATCGACAGTGCCTTCGTATGTGAACTCTGTCCACTCGGTGGTGAAGTTGACGTTGCTACCGTCGGTGATGATGCGCCAGTGCTTGTATTCTCCAGGAGCATTGTGTGCCTGTGCGGAAGCAGCTGCCGGCTTGTCGGCCCTGATCCACATGGTGAACTTATATTTCTCGCCCAGTGCGAACTGATGGTCCTTGGCATAGATGAAGAACTGAGAATCCCATCCGTTGGCAGCATTGCTGATGGAGTGAACCACAGCGGCCTTCGAGCCGTTCACGCCCACGCCTTCCTGCACGTTCCAGATGAACTGTCCGCCGCCGTCGCCGTTCTTGGAGAGGAGGCAACCGCCGTCTTCACCCTCGCAGTCGCCGTTGAGGATGAGTTCCTGGTCACCGCTGCCGCCGCCGATTCTTGCTGCAATTTCCTTGTCCTCATCGGTAGCTACGGTCTCGTCGATGCAGAACTCGATATTGTCGAAGTAGAAGTTGGTGGCCAGTGCCTTGTTGTTGTTCAGGTTGAAGGCAAGAGTCTGGGTGACACCACCGTCGCCCGATGCCTGCTGGGCATTCAGGGTAATGATTTCATCGTAGGTCTGCCATTCGGGCTTGAAGCTCAGGTCGCCAATTCCGATGTAGAAGTTGTAGTCGCCGGGAAGGGCGTGCCACTGTGTGCCCACGGTAGCGTTGGCATCGGCCTTGTAGTCGAACTTGAGGTGAACCTTCTGGCCGGCCTCAAACTTATGGGAAGTGGTGATGAAGAACTGGGTGTCCCATTCGTTGACGGCATTGTCAACACTGTGCACGACAGCTGCGCGTGTGCCATTCTTGCCGGCACCATCTATAATGTTCACATAGTCGGGCTTGCCAGACTCACGGCAAACGAAGCTGTAAACGTCAACTTCTGCACCGCTCTTCATGGTGCCCTTGCCAATCAGTCCGCTCTCGGGAGCACCTTCGCAGTCACCATTAAGGGTCAGGTTCATCCACTTCACATCGGGCTCTTCGCCAATGCCGGCAGCTTCCTTGTACTCCTTCTCAGTGCCAACCCAGATGCCCTCGATGGTGATGGAGGAAGCATTGGCTGATGTGCCCTGGATGAAAATCTCGCGCACGTGCTTGGCATAGACGTCGCCCTTGAACTGTCCGTCCACTTCGGCATCGCCATTCACGTAGGTTGTGTTTTTGTCGAGCTTGATGGCAACATAGCCTTCAGCACCCTCGCAGGCTGCGGTGGCATTCTTGAACTCCACCCATGAACCATGGTCGGCCACCCACTCACTGTAGTTGATGCCGAAGTTAACAGCTCCGGTCATGCCGGAGTACTTCATCCACACATAGTCGTAGGCTGTCCAGTCGAGGTTGTCAACACCGCTCCAGGTACCGCCCCACTGACCAATGTTTTCGTAGGTCTTCCATTCAAGACCTCCCCATTTCACCTCTTCCGAGGCAAAACTGTTCACTGACAGCAGCATTGCTGCGATAAAAGTAAACAACTTTTTCATAATGAATAATTTAAATTAGTAAAATTGTTAGTTATTAATAGGTTAAACCTTTTCATGAAGAATCAATCCGGCCTTGGCGCGGAAACTGCTATGGGCTTGGCAATTAGCTCACATTGCTGACGTATGACTTCAACCGTTGAGCGGTCGGTGATAAATACCGAGTTGAGGCCTTGCTGCTCTTGCGCGGGGTCGCCGGTGTAGTCGTCGCCAACCTGCCACTGGTTATGGGTGGGCACGGCCCTTCCACCCCATCCCCAGAAATTGCATCCTGCAAACTGACCACCGCTTGTTGCATTTTCAACGACCAGCCCGAAGACGTAGCGGTAGAAGTCATCGCGCACCGAGGTGGTGCTTTCTTGCGAGAAAGAGAAGCCGTCGCGCGGAAATCCAAACTCTTCGAGCACAAGAGGTTTCTGCAATTTTGCGCTCAGCACGAGGTGCTCGTCAAGATAATCCTTGGTGTTCTTGCAGGCTTCGGGAAGGTCTTTCCGCAAGGTGCGCTCATGCACCCAACTCCAGTTGTAAGGCCATAGATGTGCATTCATATAGTCCACATTAGGGTCGGAGCAGATGGTTTCATAAAGTCCCATGTCGCCTTCACACCCCCATTTTCCCTCCGAGCCGATGGAAACAAGATGGTTGGCATCAATAGAATGGATGAGTGCCGATGCCTCGGCGAGCCACTTGGCAAACGGCTCTTTGGCTTCTTCGCTGAAAGCCCGGGGCTCATTGCCTATCTGCCACGACATGATGGCAGGGTCGTCAACATACTTTACGCCGGTATAGCGGTTGGTGCGGCCGATAATGTCTCTGACATACCTGTAAAACAGCTGATGGGCCGTCTCATTGGCGGCATATTTGCTTACGAACTGCATGTATGGCCAATAGCCGGCCTCATTGGGCCGCGGTGCCTTTCCCGCACCGGCATGCTCCAGGTAAAAGCCGTAACCACCGCTCCATTCCCACGAATTGTTCAAGTAAAGCACAGCCACCATCTGCCGCTTCCCCATTTCCATCAACAGGTAGTCGAGGCCGGCCAGGATGGTGTCGTTATATACGCCCGGAGCAATCTGCAACGTGGGCTCCACTTTGGTGGTAACGCCCCGTTCGCCGTCGCTTCCTACAAGTATGCGCAGATTGTCGATGCCGATGGCCTTCAGGTCGTCGAGCTCCTGACGGAGGCGTTCACGATTGCCGCCCTGGCCCTCACTTCCAAGGATGGCACCATACCAGAAATTAGTGCCCACGAAATAGTAGGGGTTCCCTTGGCGGCAGAAATGTCCGTCAACAACAGTCACGAAGTCTGTGTTCACGTCCATTTTCACCTTTTTCGGACTCTTGGCATTCGCGCAAAGGCATGCCGTCAAGACCGCTATCACAAAGAAAACTCTCCTCATATCTTTCTTTTCCATGCAGGGTATCTGTCTTTGGCCGCAAATTTACTGCTTTTCGTCAGATTATAATGATACTATTTTATCACAGACCGACACTTTTCTTATAGTTTTGTGCCATTCTGTTGTTTTATTTGTCATTCTATGATTCTCACGCCTCCCTTGTCGGCACTGCTGACGCTCTGCGCATAGGCTTTCAGGGCTTTCGAAACGGTGCGGTTGCGTCTGAGTGGTTGTTGGCTCCGTTGTGAAAGTTCCTCGTCGGTCAGTTTCACGTTGATAGAGCGCGAGGGAATGTCGATGACGATGATATCGCCGTCCTGTATCTTGCCGATGTTGCCGCCGGCAGCTGCTTCGGGCGAAATATGTCCGATGCTCAGTCCCGAGGTGCCTCCCGAGAATCGCCCGTCGGTAATCAGCGCACATTCCTTGCCCAAGTGCATGCTCTTGATATATGACGTTGGATAAAGCATCTCCTGCATGCCCGGGCCGCCCTTGGGACCTTCATGGGTGATGACCACACAATCGCCGCTCTTCACCTTTCCTCCGAGGATGCCTTCGCAGGCGTCTTCCTGAGAGTCGAACACCACGGCAGGCCCTTCAAAATGCCACAGCTCGGGGTCAACGCCGGCGGTTTTCACCACACACCCGTCTTGTGCAATATTGCCAAACAGCACGGCCAGTCCGCCGTCTTTCGTATAGGCGTGCCCGGCATCGCGGATGCATCCGTTGGCACGGTCGAGGTCAAGTGTGGCAAATTTCGCGTCTTGGCTCCCCATTTTCGTCGAGAACCTGTTGGCCGGCGCACTCTGGTAGATGTTCATGGCTTCGGGAGAAATGCCCTCGGCTTGCGCCTTGCTTCCGCAGACATCATATTTTTCCAGGGCTTCAGCCAGTGTCATGCCGTCCACCCGGATGGCGGAGGTGTCCATCAGTCCGCACCTGTCGAGTTCGCCCATGATGCCGAGGATGCCTCCGGCACGGTTACACTCCTGCACGCTGTATTTCTGCGTGTTGGGAGCCAACTTGCACAAACAAGGAGTCTTGCGGCTCAGCTGGTCGATGTCGCTCATGGTGAAATCCACGCCGGCCTCCTGGGCCACGGCCAGCAGATGGAGCACGGTGTTGGTGCTGCCGCCCATGGCAATGTCGAGCGTCATGGCGTTGAGGAACGCCTGACGGGTGGCAATGCTACGGGGCAACACACTCTCGTCGCCGTCCTCATAATAGGCCAGGGCATTTTTCACCACCTGACGGGCAGCGGCCTTGAACAGTTCCACACGGTTGACATGAGTGGCCAGCACGGTGCCGTTGCCTGGCAGCGACAATCCGATAGCCTCGGTGAGCGAGTTCATGGAGTTGGCCGTGAACATTCCGCTACACGAGCCGCAACCGGGACAGGCACAGGCCTCTATTTCTTGCAGTTCATCGTCGGAAACGGTGGGATCGGCTCCCTTCACCATGGCCGTGATGAGGTCGGCATTCTCACCCCGCCACCGTCCGGCCTCCATGGGACCGCCCGAACAGAACACGGCGGGAATGTTCAGGCGCATGGCAGCCATGAGCATGCCCGGCGTCACCTTGTCGCAATTGGAAATGCAAATCATGGCGTCGGCCTTGTGCGCATTCACCATGTATTCCACCGAATCGGCGATGATGTCGCGCGACGGCAACGAGTAAAGCATGCCGTCGTGACCCATGGCGATGCCGTCGTCGATGGCAATAGTGTTAAACTCTGCCGCATAGCACCCCATCTGTTCAATCTCACGGCGCACCACCTGCCCGATTTCGTGGAGGTGGGTGTGCCCAGGCACAAACTGTGTAAACGAATTGACGATGGCTATGATGGGCTTGCCGAACTGCTCATGCTTCATGCCGGTGGCCACCCACAGGGCACGCGAGCCGGCCATGCGGCGACCCTCGGTACATACGGAACTTCTCAGAGGATATTTCATGAAAATGCCTTATTTTTGTTTTTGCATGCAAAAATACATCTTATTATTCAAAAAAAAAAACTTTTTCACAACATTAACGCCAAAATGTTATTCATTAAAAAGAAATTGAAAGAAAAGAGGGCGCAAGGCAGCGGGGAATTACAAGAAAAAAAGTTTCGATGGTTAAATATAAAAAGGTAGAAGGTGATTTGAAGTTCTATAGCGTTTTTTGATGACAGGAAAATGAATTGTCATGGTCAATGAGGTGGACGATGTGAAATGAAAGCGCCCTGCGCGGCATTTGCTGCGCAGGGCGTTTTGGATTTATCCCTGAGTGGGAGAATTGAGGTTGCCAGAAAAGGGGGTCTCAATTACTCCCGAACAGGTTTCGACAATCACTTACTATTATCTCACAACCATCTTCACGGCCTTGTTGCCCATTCTTACGATGGCCACTGTTCCCGGCATGAGCGAAGTAGTGATGACCACTTTCCCGTCGGCCACCTTTTCCGAGCCCACCAGCATGCCTTCAGCCGTATAAACTGCCACTTGCGTGCCGTTTGCCAGCCCTTCCACGCTGATTTCTCCGTTGCTGCTCTTCAGCAGTACAGGAGTTCCAGGAATTTCCAGCACTCCGGTTGCCACGCTCTCCACGGGTTCAGTGTCAATCCAGCACAACGTTGCTGTAGCAGGTTCCGAGTCATTATACCCTTCCGCGCTCGCAACT
>JAEEGL017348800.1_pt1 | contig 16019 bp, 10 predicted proteins | sample 9134231 | NCBI WGS metagenome assembly JAEEGL01 (sample SAMN16246548, study PRJNA631951) | gut metagenome | biome: gut microbiome; feature: rumen; material: fiber-attached | host: Bos | place: Iran: Karaj | collected 2018-10 | reverse complement strand
ATATCAAAAAGACGAAGCTTATTAACTCCTGTATCATAGCCCACAACGTCCGTGTTGTAGAGACGTGATACTACCTTCTTGTCGCCAAAAGATACTTCGAAGGTTGTATCTGTCTTCTCAAGCCAGGACTGTTCCTCGATCCAGTCATTCTTCTCAGCATTCTGAAGATGATCCTTGAACACCTGCTTAAAAAGACCATAGTGATAATTAAGACCGATTCCTTCACCTGCAAGGCCAAGTGTTGCTATTGAATCAAGGAAGCATGCTGCAAGTCTTCCAAGACCACCGTTACCAAGAGATGGCTCCGGCTCGCACTCTTCTATAACTGCAAGATCCTTGCCGTTCTTCTCAAGAATAGCCTTTACTCTGTCATATACTCTCAAATTGATAAGATTGTTGGAAAGAAGCTTACCAATAAGGAATTCCATTGAAATATAATAAACCTTCTTCTCCCCGTTATATACTTCTGCTACGTTCATGAGACGTGTAGTCATATCAAGAAGTACAAAATATGTTTCACGGTCAGTGCATTCCTTAAGTGATTTGCCATACTTCTCCTCAGCAATTCCCTCAAGCTGTTCCTCAAGGTTAAGTACCAGTACGTCACGCTGCATGTTTGTGTGCTTGGACATGTTTGTTTCTCCTCTCGTTCTCGCAGATGATCAAAAAGATTTATCTACGCTTTAAAAATACGGGTTTCCTTTTATCTCTTTTATATTTTCGGAAAACGTTTTCTATAATCGATGGTTTTACTTTAACACAGGAAAACGTTTTCCGCAAGTGTTATTTTTCTTTTACCTTATAATGTCTTCATATTTCATCCTGACAAGCGTATGTGGCATTATGACCTTGCGTCCGCTCTCACCGGATAATAGCCTGTTGAGCTCCTCGATGGCTCTTTCTGATATCTGTACAAAGTCCTGCTTAACTGTATTCATCTGCTTGCCAACATATCCCATCAGGATTATTCCGTCAAAACCGCATACAGGCCTGAAAATATCCATTTCGATAAGTGCCTTCATGGCACCGATAGCCATTAGATCTGAAGCGCATACAACGCAGTCATTATTCTTGGAAAAACGCATTGTCAGCTCTCTTGCCCTAAGTTCCGAAAAATTTCCGCATCTGACAGTCAGCTTAAGCTTTTTTTCTGCGCACAACTGTTTTATTCCCTTGAGCCTCTGTGCTGTGACATAACCATTATCTTCACCTGATAAATACAGGATTTTCTTACATTTGTTTTCTGTTATTGTCTTGTTAGCAATATCATACTGAGCTTTTTGGTTATCTACGCCCACACAGGAAGTGCTCTCATTGACCATAGGTGCATCTACTACTACAATCTTAAATCTTCCACTATCAATGAGCTTATGAAGGACCTTGTCTTTGGTTGTTATTCCGTATATTATGATTCCCCTGATCCCCTGCGATTCAAAGTAGTTTGTAACCTCATCTACATTCATATCCTCTATCATGGACGTAAACACGGTTATCACATCCATCTGAAGCTCTTTGGCCTTGTGAATGGCACCTGATATATACTGCATGTTTATCTCATCGCTGGCTGATGTATCAAGATTGAGCTTTAGTAAAAGAGCTACTCTTCCGGTCTTCTTGGATGAAAGACTTGCTGCCACTGTATTTGGCACAAATCCAAGTCTATCAACGACCTCATTGACCTTCCGTCTGGTAGCCTCGCTCACATTAGGATAATTATTTAAAACCTTGGAAACAGTGGATATTGCTACCCCTGCTTCTCTGGCTACATCTTTAATAGAAACCATTTTTCCCTCTCACTTATAGAATTTTGCGTGTAACATAGTAATGTGTTTGGAAAGCGTTTTCCAAACACATTAATCTTACCTTCGCATCTTCATTTTGTCTATAAATATTAAAACTTTGCCTATTGCTTCTCAAACCACTTGGTATAGAACGTCACAGTACAGCCATGAACCTTCTTACTCTCATAAGAACAGCCATCTGCCCTTTTATACAGTTCATCAAAGCCATAGGTATCATCAACCTGATAGAAAGCAACACCGACACTGATATTTATCTTCCTACCTTCTGTTTCCGGGATATTTATGCTCTCAATTGCTTCTATAAATCTGGAAACTACAGGCTCTCCTTCATCTCTGCAGCAGATTCCGGGAACAAAGGCCGCAAATTCATCACCACCAAGTCTCATGATAATGTCTTTTTCTCTGAATGAATGCTTCATCTTATCCGCAATCGCAATCAAAACCAGGTCGCCTGTTTCATGGCCAAAGGTATCATTAATACTCTTAAACTTATCCACATCAAGCAAAACGAACATTCCACCCTTGCCAAGGCGCATGATCTTCTTGATCTTCTTTTCTCCGCTTCCTCTGTTGGTGATACCAGTCAACTGATCTGTCTCAGCAAGGTACTGAAGCTCATCTCTGTATCTCTTTTCATCATCAATAAGCTCTACTGCAAAAAGAGCTGTCTTAATTGTTCTGTCCGGGTGTCTGTCCACAACTATGAATCTGGCCCTGTGCCACAAGTGCTCATATCCCAGAAATTCTATTGCTATAGTATCTTTTCCTGCCAATCTTGTATTAAGCGTGCTAAAATCCATGAATTCCATCATATCATCAAGTGATCTTTGCTCAGTAACAAGACTGACTATCTTGAATCCCATCTTTTGCGGTTCTGATCTGACATCCCCAATAGCAGCATTAGCCATATAGTTATGACACATTATCTGTTCAAAAGTATCTTCATCAAAATTGATCTTATGAAGTGAAGTATAGATATTTGCAATAGCTTTAAGGCTCTCCAGGTCATTATCAGCTTTCACTCTTCTGCTGGTCATCTCAAAAATTAAGACTATAATAGCAAAGGCGATCACTATAATTACTATGATGCAAATATATGTGAAATTTTCCAGCGTTTTGTACAGACTATCTACATCCGCAATGGTAAAAGCAGTCCACCCAAATTCAATTGGCTGAAATGAAACCAGATATTTTTTTCCTTCCCAAGCAGTTATAAATGATTTTCCATTGCTATTATTCCAGTTGATGTAGAAGTTTTGTCTGTCAGCTGATGGCGCTGTAATGTAATTCTGTCCAATCTCATCACCAAACGAACTGGTTATAACATATCCCTCTTTATCCATTACCATGACTTCATGGTTGTTGTATTCATCTGCCAGTTCTTCTGTCAATGCCTGAAAGCTTCCCAGATTGATATCTGCCGCAACAACATCCTTGCCATTAGAAAGAGCCTTGGCAACAGTCACTAAAGTGTCTCCTGTTCTGGCATCAACATAAGGCTCTACCATTACTGACCGCCCGCCAGCCTCTACAGCCTCTTTATACCAGATTCGTTCATTGGGATCATATTCTTCATACGGTGTCCAGTCATAGCCATCGATATAAACACCATTTATGCTTCCATAAACGCCGTCCGTATCATTAACTATAGTGCTTGATTTTCTTGATGAAATATCTTCCAGATACTTATGTATTTCATCATAATCAGCTCTTTTAGCAACTAAGTATTCGACGCCTTCTGCTGCCGATTCAACCAGAATGCTCACGTCATTAAGATATGGATTAAAGTCCTCCGCAAGATCTGAAGCTTTGATAGTATCTTCATAGTGTATCATCTCATAATAATCATTAAGGAAATTCCTGAGTATAATGGCTGCAATGACGCAGAAAAGCAAAGGCACTACTATCAGGATAATAATAGCCCTTACTCCGGCTCGTTTGAGCTGTCTTCTTATAATTGTTAGCCTTTCTACCATAGATTCTCCCTTATGATCATCTGATCTGAGCGAGGATATAGTTCCATATTTCCGTTGTAGGCTGCGGCATATAATGAATTCCGTCCTCAGGATTAATATAAAGATTGCCGTTTCCCGAGATGTATGTATAAAGATCTATGATCTTAACATTGTTACTGTTCGCCCAACTGATCAGCGAAGAGTTATAGGCAATCTGCCTTTCATTCGTGTAATACTCCCTGTCGAAATCATTTGCAAGAGTATTATTATCTGTTGGTCCTACTGTACAAACCACTATATTTTTTCCCTGCTGAAGGAGGTTATTGTAAAAAGATTCATAGGGACTAAAATTGCCATAATCATTGCACCCCATCCAGGTCACAAGGGTGTCGAAATTGTCCATTCCATAGGAATTAACTGCATTTATCATGTAGTCACTCTGACACGCATCCCTGCAATAAACAGGAATTCCATCAAAGGATTCACCCCATATTTCATTTCTGTCAGCATAGAACATATCTACTGTTCTGGAGTCACCAGTAAAAATAATCCTGCCATAGTCAGGCTTCTGAGGAACAACCTGAGGAGTATCCTGAGAAGTAGCCTGCTCAGTCTCCTGCTGTGGCTCTAACTGCAGGCTCTGCTCAGATGCAGCTGCACTGCTATCTTCAGATGACTTGTCTGCTTTATTATCTGCATTTAAGTTACTGTCTTTATCTGAATTACTATCTGAAACTACTTTTTTATCCGTAGTTTTACCTTCATTGGCATGATCAGATTCAATTTGCTCATCTGCATCTGATGTTTTCTCTTTATCCGCCTCTGAACTTAAGTTTTTACTTGCATTATCATTTTCTATATCTTTACCAGTATCTAAACTGGCCTCTGCTACCACCTCGGCAGATTGCACCACGTTTGAAACTGCCTGATCTGCAGTATTTCCCTCATTTCCACAACCTGTCAGTAGAACCAGTGCAACAAGCACCGGCAACAATCTCTTTTTCATAATCATTCTCCCAAACTATCTCTTGTCTTTGTCTATGCGCTCCAGCGCAATTATCGTTATCACAAGATAAAGGATAGTCCAGGTGATCAGCCACGTCCAGCATCTTGTCAAAATATCTATATCAAAGTTGTACTCAGGCTTCTGGTTCTGCTTGGCTGTCCCCATTAAGATATCATCGCGCATATCGTTATTTTCAATGTACTGTAGCACCTCAAGGAGCGGTTTTTCGCCCTCTACCTCAATATTCTTCATCTTGACAGCACTATTCCAAATGGTGACCATTGGAAGCGAATTATAATCTCCCTGAACGCAAAGAGCTGTAAGCCCCCATTTAGTTGCCGTAAGGTTTGTAAATGGCATCGCCTCTTTGGGCAGGTTAAAGAATCCACCGGAAAACAAGAGCTGAACTATCAAAAGAAATGGCATGATAGTCATAGCTGCGGTGGTTGTCCTCGCAAAAGCTGATACCAAAAGTGCAAGCATATCTGCGCAATAAGTAACCAAAAACAACGTAATTCCAACATCTACAATAGGCCACGGGGTAACAAGACTCTTTCCCGGCATGACAACGCCAAGGTTCATGCACACAAAGATCATTATCACAACCTGCAAAATACACAGGATAGCCTGATATATCATGTGTGCCGAAATATATGAGCTTATATGCAGCCCAGATCTGTGTTCTCTTTTAACAATAGCTCTTTCCCTGCAGATTACCTGAATTGAATTAAAAAAGCCATTCCAAATGCACACGCAGGTAAGAGCGAAGGTCCCTGTCAGCGTTCCTTCCATTGTCTTATAAATGTTACTTCCAACCGCAAAGGCCACAAGCCCTGCAATTACCGCTGACATTGGCAAAACTTTCCAGTCATTCTGGAAAAGAAACATTCTAAATAGCTTACCAAGATAGATAAAGGTCTGCGAAATACGTCCTCTATGCCTTTTCTCGTTTGTTTTCATCCCCTGTCACCCCACCATTTCTCTTAGATAATCGGCATATTTTTCAACAAATTCGTCAGCCCTGCCTTCGCCGCCTTCTTCTTTTTGATTGATTGAGAGAAGAATCTCCTCCATTGACGACTTTCCGAAGAACTCATATGCCTCTTTTACCTGACCATAATAAGCAAGGCGTCCGGTTCTGGCGCTATCCTTGGCAAGGACAATAACATCATCAAAAAGGTCTATGACTCTGTCAGGAGTATGCGTGATAACAACTACAATCTTTCCTTCATCTGCGATTGCCCGAAGCTTCTCAAAAAGACTTCTTGCCACTACTCCATCGAGGCCGGAATCAGGCTCATCAAGTATGAAAAGAGATGGATCAGATATAAACTCCATGGCGATTGAAAGTCTTTTCCGCTGTCCTCCGGAGAGCTTTTCCACAAGATTATTCTTAACAGCTGTCAAGCCGAACTGCTCAAGGACTTCGGCAATTCGTTTATTTCTTTCTGCAAAAGGAACACTTGCAGGCAGCCTCAATGTGGCTGCATCAGAAAGAGTAAGGGCTACTGTATCATTGCCACGCATAAGGTCCTGCTGAGGAACAAAGCCAATATCATACATCATGCCGGCATAATCCTCATAAATATCGCTGTCTCCAAGCTTAATTGAAGCATCTGCCTTCTCGTAGCCTGTAATGGCATTCAGATATGTGGTTTTCCCGGCACCGGATCCACCAAGTAACAGGACCATATGTCCTTTGGGAATGCACATATGAATGTCCTTAAGAAGCACTTTCTTTTTAAAAAAATCTATAACCGCCCGCTCAGTAATGTTGACGGTAAGTCCATCCTTGATGCTCTCAATATCCGTTCCAAGAGTTTTGGCCTGTTTAGCAAGGGTTAAGTCGTCAACTTTTTTCTTTGGCATAAATTTTGGAGAAATTCCCCAATACAAGATCATTATTGCCTCGAAAAAAACTAGTGGCGCTACCCATTTTTTGGATTTTCCAAAAACACCTACAAGTCCATTGTAAATTCTTGCAAGATATATGTATTTGGCTATTGCAAAAGCAAACAAGAATACGAGCAGTATCACGATAGCCCTTATGTCCGTGTCATCGAGCCAAAGATACGCAATACTGATCACATCCATGATCGCTACCAGAATTGAGTATTGTTTTCCCTCTTCTTCTTTGTCAGCACAAACTCCCAAATGATATTCTCTTGCAACAGGAATAAGTGCCCAGTACCTTTTTACCCCACACTTTCCAAAAATCAGCCAGTAGCCGATCGTTGTCATAAGAAACGCTATTATATTTATTCCTTCCCCAGAATATAATTGCATTCAAACTCTCCTTGTGTTTGAATTATTAGTTTTCATGAAACATTATGTTAGTCTGGTCAGGCTCTTATCGCGCAACTACTTTAGTTCCTTTATGGCGCTTGATGTCAATGTTTTCACCTGTTTGAATTACTTCTTTTACAAAACAATTCATAATATCAGCATAGCTTGTCTTGCCATCCTTATCATAGGCAGATTCAAGTGATTCAAACTCATCATCCTCATAAACTATTGCCATAGCATTTCCATCTGCCGTCTTTATAAGAACAAGAGTCTTCTGCCCTGTCTTAATATCGGTGTACTCATAATTTTCGCCGTCCAGGAATGCCTCGATATCTGCAACTGCTCCTGTCAAAGCATCTGCTGCCTGTGACAGATCAAGCTCCACTGGAATCTGCTCAGTTTCTTCCATTGCCGGAATTTCTTCCATCATAGATGTCTCAGAAATTGCAGCAGGCTCTTCTGAAATTACAGGTTCTTCTGCGATTACAGGTTCTTCTGTGATTACAGGCTCTTCTGTAAGTGCAAGGTCCTCAAGTTCGCTTGATTTTTGCTCTTCAAGCATTACAGGTTCTTCTGCGATTACAGGCTCTTCTACGATTACAGGCTCTTCTGTGAGGACAATATCTTCGAGTTCGCTTGCTGTTGACTCTTCGAGCATTACAGGTTCTTCTGCAACTGCAGGCTTTTCTACGATTACAGGCTCTTCTGTGAGAACAATATCCTCAGATGCTGATGGTTCCTCGAGGATTACCGGCTCCTCTACTATTGCCTGCTCTTCTGTGAGGACAAGGTTCTCGAGACCACCTGCGGGCGACTCTTCCGCAGTAATTGCATCCTCTGTTACTGACGGTTCCTCTAATACGAGCATATCTTCCGGAATAGATTCAACCTCAGCTGGCGCTTCTGCAGAGATTTCCTCTGCTGCCAGTGCCGACTCAGTTAAAGCATCAACCTCTGCGCTGAGGATTTCATCAAGACTTTCAGCAGGTGCTTCTGTAGATGCTTCCGCTTCCGGCAAAGCTTCTCCCGCTGCAGTTTCAGGCATAGACACATCTCCTGCTGCAATCATGGCTGCCATCACAGGATCAATATCTGCATCAGCAGGTACTTCCGTAGATGCCACATCTTCCGTAGGCATCACTACAAGAATCTCCTGCTCATCTGCCGGTATTGTAGGAGCAGGTTCTGCTACTGGTATTTCCTCTGCTGGGGCTGCTTCTGCTACTGGTATATCTGCAGGCATCTCTACAGGAACTTCCTCTACTGGTATATCTACAGGCATTTCTGCTGCAGCCTCTACTGGAGCTTCCACAGGCATCTCTACTGGAGTTCCTGCTGCCGGAGCTGCTTCTCCTGCAGTCATTGCTGCCATCATCACTTCCATATCTATTGGTGCTTCCTCTGCCAGCGCTGCTTCTGCTACTGGTATATCTGCAGGCATCTCTACAGGAACTTCCTCTACTGGTATATCTACAGGCATTTCTGCTGCAGCCTCTACCGGGGCTTCAACTGCAGCCTCTACTGGGGCTTCCACAGGCATCTCTACTGGAGTTTCTGCTGCCGGCGCTGCCTCTCCTGCTGCCATTGCTGCCATCATCGCTTCCATATCTACCGGCGCCTCCTCTGCCAGCGCTGCTTCTGCTATCGGTATATCTGCAGGCATCTCTACAGGAACTTCCTCTACTGGTATATCTACAGGCATTTCTGCTGCAGCCTCTACTGGCGTTTCCACAGGCATCTCTACTGGAGTTTCTGCTGCCGGAGCTCCTTCTCCTGCTGCCATTGCTGCCATCATTGCTTCCATATCTACTGGTGCTTCCTCTGCTGGAGCTGCTTCTCCTGCTCCCATTGCTGCCATCATTGCTTCCATATCTACCGGTGCCTCCTCTGCCGGAGCTGCTTCTGCTACTGGTATATCTGCAGGCATCTCTGCTGCAGCCTCTACTAGCATTTCCACAGGCATCTCTACTGGGGCTTCCACAGGTATCTCTACTGGAGTTTCTGCTGCCGGCGCTGCCTCTCCTGCTGCCATTGCTGCCATATCTACCGGCGCCTCCTCTGCTGGAGCTGCTTCTCCTGCTCCCATCGCTGCCATCGCTGCATCTACATCTTCTGCCGTTTCAGCAGAAGCCATCGCTGCAAGCATAGCTTCCGGATCTACTGGTGCAGGTTCAGCAACTGGCTCCGGAGTAGGTTCAGGCGCTATAACAGCTTCATCAGACACTGTTTCAGCCTTTATCTGCTCAAGATCAGGTAAATCAGCTATAGGCTCTGCCTCAGCTTTTTTAGGACGCCCTCTCTTAGGCTTAGGTGCCTCTTCAGGTGCCTGAGCAGGCTCAGCAACTGGCTCTTCCTGCTTCATAGCAGCTAAGAGGTCATCTACATTCGCAGTTGATAAATCCTGTCCATTTAATAAATCCTGAGTACTCATGCCTTCCATGCTGATTCTCCTTTCATTCCACTATAATGAACAATCATGAATCTTTATCTATTTTTGGGCATAAAATCCCCTTTTTCATCAAACATCTATCTATATTATCGTTTATTTGTTTTTGTTTTTACAGTAAACATTTTATAAACAATCGAAATAAATTATTGCTTTTGATTGTTTGATTGCCCGCAATTTCAAAAATCTTTAATTTCGGGTACATGTTCAGAGCTTCTTTGATGAAGTGATATACCCGAATTATCTTTTTTACATGTTTTCGGGCATACTAATCATCATTTTCAATTTGATTTTGCCATTTTTCTTTACCCGAAATTCGTCATATAGCAGATTTCGGGCAATAAGATTTCAAAAACACTCAAATTATTATCCTATTCCAATGCCCGAAACAGGCATCTAGCTTAAATTCGGGTATACCTCCGCAATATCCCCACATTTTTCTCTACACTCCCAAATATTCTCGTAAACCTTCCAGCCCCTCAACAAATCAAATAAATCAACAAAAAAACCAGAATAGTCATCATTTATACTGACTAATCCTGGTTCTTAAAATATTAATTCCTATAAAAAATACAGAAATCTGCACTAGATGAGTGGTTTGTAAGTACATTCCTTTCTACAAGCAAATGGCTCTTAAATAAACTTCCCGCCTATAATTCAATTCATATTTAAGCATCTAAATAATTGAATTCACCTTTAACTCCAAAAAACAATTGAATTCATCCTCAAGCACCCAAACAATTGCCCCCATCTTCAAGCGCCCAAAACAATTGAACTCATCTTCAAACATCCAAAACAATTGTTACAGGTCCATCATTAACGGAGGCCACTTTCATGTCCGCTCCAAACTCGCCCGTTCCAACCTCAAAGCCTTTATTTCTGCATTCACTTACAACCAGCTCATATAAAGGCTCAGATATTTCAGGTCTCGCAGCATCTGTAAAGCCTGGTCTCCTGGAACTACAGTCAGCATAAAGAGTAAACTGGCTGACAATCAAGAGCTTGGCGCCTGCATCCTTGGGATTTATGTTCATCTTCCCATTCTCATCTTCAAATACCCTGAGTCCAGAGATCTTGTCAGCAATTTTAATTGCCTGATCTCTTGTATCATCCTTGTGAACACCAAGTAGAACCAGAAAACCTTTATCAATAGCTGCCACTTCTTTTCCATCAATTGTCACAGATGCGGATAAAACTCTTGTTATTACTGCTCTCATTTCAATTCTGTCTCCTCAAAATGATACAACTTCCAGTGGTCAAAAGATGAGTAATTCCATGCCTCACTCTACTACTCTCAAATAGCTGCTTACGCAGTACAGTGTCTGTCCATTATACTCAACACGTGACCACCCATATTCGTTATTTATGCCTGTTCTAAGCGCAGTCTCTCCGGATGACAAGCTTGCAATGACCTGAGAATCTTCATCCGTTACACTTGGTTTATTGCGCAGATTGACCACATCCTTGGCTGTAACAGTCTCACTACAATCAGTGAATTTAGTCTTAAATCCTGAAGTTTCCTGCACTGCTGGAGCTGACTCCTGCTTGGGCGCACTTAAATCTGTAGTCAAAAAACTTGAAACAGCATAATAGGTATTTCCTTCATAAATCACTCTGCTCCAGCCGCTTGCACTAACTCCCGTTCTCTGAGCTGTCTGGCCATTTTCCAGAGTCACCATTACAGTACTGTCACTTCCCTGGCTTGGCTTATTTCTAAGATTAGTACTATTCTTGGCAGTTACTGTCTCATCGACTGCATCGAAATTCATAAGTGCCTCAACATCAGCAGAAGCTGTTTCCCTCTCAGATGTGTCTTTGGCAGTTTCTGTTCCATTGTAGCCAAAATAAGCAACATCTATATCAACCTTACCATTTATACCGGGAACTGTGCCCATACTGGTATACTGCCACATAGCGCACTGTCCGTCATAGGCAGGACCCTTTGCCAGATTGCCGGTATCCTGATCATACCAGGCCAACCATATCTTGTATTTTTGCTGAATCTGTGAGGTGTTCCATTTGGCGTCGCCCGCAAGTTCACTTCTTGAAGCGTAAAAAATCGGAGTATAACCCGCTTTATATATAGTATCCAAAAAAGTCAGAGCGATAGCGCTCCTCTCATCCTGTGTCAGGTTAACCTGTCTGCTTGCTGCATTTTCAAAGCCTTCGCAGTTATAGCCAACAGGATATGTTATAGAATACTTAGCTATATAATTTGTTACCCAGTTAGCTTCCTCTACGGCCTCTGCATTACTTACAGCAGTGGAAAAAAAGTATGCTCCGACTTTTATTCCGTTTTTTTCCGCTTCCTGCATATTGAATTTGGCATTTGTATCAGCCTTTATCTCGCCCGTCCTGGAATCCCTGTAGCCAACTCTTACCATTGCAAAATCAATGCCGCTTCCTGCAACCTGTCCCCAGTCAATTGTTCCCTGAAATCTGGAAACATCTATTCCATTAGTAATATTGGAATTCTCAGAGACGCTACTGGCGCTTACAATCTGAGTTATATCAACCTCAGCACCTGTAGCTGACTTAACAGATTCCTGCAGATCACCATCGCTATTTTCCACACTTAAAGCATTTCCAGCTTCATCTATGTTATCGCCACTATTGCCCTCACTACTACTTTCTGAAGACTCATCACTTGTCAAAAGAGCTACTTCTTCATCAGAAGCCAACTCTGTGCTGATTTCTATCCCTGACTCTACTTCTTCAAACAAATTGTCATTTTCTTCCAGAGGCTTAGCCGGCTTTTGGATCAGTAATACTATGATGCCTATAACCAATACCAGCAGTATTACTGCGCCACCAATAGCAATAGGACCAATTCCTCCCTTTTCTTCAAAGTCAAAATCATCGCTGTCAAAGTCTTTTTTCATATTTCTCTCCGCCTAAAATGTCAAAATATCCATGATGTCTATCCAAAAAAATACCGCTATATACCGTGATAAATATCTGTAAAATGGCGATGTTGCAGCATTCATAGCCACATTTATCGATTTACCAGACACGGATTTATCCTATCACATACGTTCTCCATTATCAATGCAAATCAAGTAACCATGCGACATTAAACAATCTCAGTGCATCAAACCTTCAAAAAATGCGCAGCTTAATGCACATTTCTATCTGAACAGTAATAATCCCTTGCCATTACATTATCAGAATGACAAGGGATTGTTATTTCTAACTGTATAGTTTTTTCTATATCTTATACTATTTATGCTCAGACTCTTTATTTCTCCTATCCTGATGCGTCTGATAAAAAGCACGTTTGTCAGCGTACATTGCTGTATCTGCCCTATTAAACACCTCGATATAACCATAATCTACTGCCGGATCATATGTTGCACACCCGATTGAAACCCCGATTTCAAAGCTTGAATCATGCAATATCGGTGATTCCAGATTTTTCTTATCAACCTCTTCTCTGATTCTTTCAATGTTTACAGATGGATCAACATCTTCCAGAATACAAACAAATTCATCGCCGCCGATACGGTATATTCTATGTCCTTCAAAAAATCTGCTGATGTCCTTTGCCACAGAAACAATGATCATATCGCCATATTCATGGCCAAAAGTATCGTTCACAGCTTTCAACTGATTGATGTCAAAAACAACTACAGAAAAAGATATCCTGAGGCCATCTATCAATTTCTTTTCCAAACGATTTACATATTCTTCATAGGAAGTTCTGTTGTTAAGTCCTGTAAGGCTATCAACATAAGCATGGGATCGGATAACCTCTATCTGCTTGGCAAGTCTTGCCTGCATGACATTGATCCTGTCGCCCAAAAGATCCACCGCATCGCCAAAGCCATTTTTACTCTCAATGCTTGCAAGTGAAGTATAATCCTCAGTTTCTGACTCAGGCGCCACCTCATGGACCAAAGTCTCTATTCCATCGGACAGATCATTCATCTTTTTGTATAAATGCTTAAAGCTCTTTCTAAAGCGAGTAGCAATTATAGCAGAAAGCCCAAGGCTGAATACAAAAGCTAATACTGTAAAGCCGATTGTTATAGTTCCAAGCTGTTTAATTCTGTTCTGATACCACCTGGCCTCAAAGTCAACAGCCACAATTCCCGCCACATCTCCGTTTGAATCATATACAGGAGAATAAGCACTGTAAAACTTGCCCCAATCATCCTCATAAGGCTCATCATCAACATCTGCCTTACCCTTACTGGCATTATAAAGTGCATCAGTATAAACAATAGGCGAGCCGAACTCTCCCGGATCCTCTATTGTGGGATCAACTCCGAAAACAAACTCTCTTTCACCTACCTGCATTATGCAATATATGTACGAAAGCTCAATATTATCCTGAAAATATGTCAGATTCTCCATAACTCTCTGATATTCCGGAGCCCCCAGATCATCAGCTGTCATTTTAGCCAGATCATCACCATTTATCATGGCAGCTGCTGTATTAGAGATATCAAGCATTCGCTCATCAATCTGCGCTCTCATAGCTTTCAGCGCAGCCTTAGAAAGGATCACGCCAAAAGCCAAATTAAACAGTATCATAAGTGTTATGATAAGCAGTGTATATTTAGTTGTCTTGGTAATTTTTCTTATGCGCATATAATAAATGATAAATAATCGTTTTTACGTTTCCTTCTAATTATATCACTTTCTTCTCAAAGCAAGAAATATCACGTCTCTGACTGATTTTTATTTTTTTAAGGCAGACTCTGCATATGCTATCTTTCCCGCATTGAATCAAATTAAATTTTTATTAAATCTCATAAAGAATTATATAATTAACGTCATACCGATAATAATCGTTTATAATCTGTTCATAGAATAGACTTTTGTTAAATGAGGTTTATATAAATCATGTTCATCACAATCTTACAATATTATTGGCCAAGAATACTTGTCGCATTACTGTTTGTAGGCGCTTCTGCATTGATGATAAGCAGAAAAAAACAGGGCATAGATATGCTCATTAGTTGTCTTATCCTTTTCTTTATTTCCAGCCCAGTAGTCTCTATAATAGTGGAAATCTTTGTTTCAAATTCTATAGCAATACATCTTATTCCTTTATTTAAACTTGATTTTGAAACCTCGAGGGCAGTATATTCTATTTTTTTACTTGTAATTGACTTACTAACCTACATTCTCCCAATTTATATCTACCACAAAGTACTCGGTGAAAGACTCATCGTTGCAGGTACTATTTATGTCGAGTTTCTTTTACAGGACAGATTTGCTCAAATTATCTCTTTTTCTGCCCTTTCATACTTTTTCATTTACATTATCGATCTGGCAATTCTGGGTCTTATCCACAAAAAAGACCTGGAATATATTTCCAATCATAACGACTTCATCAACTGGAAGCCTGTATTTTTCTATTATCTGGCTCTATATGTTCTGATGGATATCTGCTATGGAGCAGCCTATATTTTCCCTGCTCTTGATTCAGATACACCAAACATACAGACCATATGGCTTGCAACAGTGGTTATCCTTGCCGCCTTTTCCGGAGCAGCTTTTTCCAAATTAAATGTTATAGTGTCAAGAGAGAATGAGAAAAAAATCAGATATATGCGCAAGTTTCAGGAAAATCAGACTGATATCATCAGAGACTTTGCGACAATTTCTGAAGCAAAATCAGGGGAAACAGGTCAGCACATCAGGCGTGTGTCCGAATATACCGCAATACTTGCCAGAGGCATAATAAAAGACTCAACAGATATTATGTACATAAAGGTTGCTTCCATGATGCACGATATCGGAAAACTGATGATTCCTAATGAAATCATTGAAAAGCCCGGTAAGCTTTCTCCGGAAGAGTACGAGACTGTTAAGACTCACTCTGAATTTGGAGATAGCCTTCTATCTCACAGCGAAGGCGAGATCATGACCATAGCAAGGACCATAGCCTATGAGCACCACGAGAGATGGGATGGTCATGGATACCCAAGAGGTATCAAGGGCGATTCAATCTCGATTTATGCGCAGATTGTTTCTGTAGCTGACGTTTATGATGCACTCACTAGCAAGCGCTCCTACAAAGAGCCCTGGGATCCGCTGGAAGCAAGAATAGAAATAATCCGCCAAAAAGGGCATCAATTCTCGCCTAAAGTTGTAGATAATTTTATCGACAGATATGATGAAATCGAAGAAATAAGAAAAAAGTACGCCGATTGATCACTAAAGAAAGATTCGTTTTTATGATATAGGAATGTCGAAGATATTTCACATGAAAAAAAGCAGCAAATGCCGCATCTCTTGTAGAGAAAATGACATTTGCTGCTTATTATTTTAAATCCTCTGATATGAATTATACAATTCCCTGAGCCTTCATAGCTTCTGCAACCTTAAGGAAGCCAGCGATGTTAGCACCGGCAACATAGTTGCCTTCCATTCCGTACTTCTTGGCAGCATCATCAATGTTGTGGTAGATGTTAACCATGATCTGCTTGAGCTTAGCATCAACCTCTTCGAAGCTCCATGAAAGTCTCTCGCTGTTCTGGCTCATCTCAAGAGCTGATGTAGCAACACCACCT
>JAEEGL012224180.1_pt1 | contig 16019 bp, 13 predicted proteins | sample 9134231 | NCBI WGS metagenome assembly JAEEGL01 (sample SAMN16246548, study PRJNA631951) | gut metagenome | biome: gut microbiome; feature: rumen; material: fiber-attached | host: Bos | place: Iran: Karaj | collected 2018-10 | reverse complement strand
TTACCAGGTAGCACGTGGTGTACAGGCTATCCTTCAGAGATATAAGGAACTGCAGGATATCATCGCCATCCTGGGTATGGACGAACTTTCCGAAGAAGATAAGCAGGTGGTAAGCCGTGCACGTAAGGTACAGCGTTTCCTGAGCCAGCCTTTCTTCGTAGCAACACAGTTCACAGGTATCGAAGGTAAGTACGTGCCCATCAACGAGACCATCCGCGGATTCAAGGAGATACTTGCAGGTAAGCATGATGACCTTCCCGAAAGTGCATTCCTGAATGCGGGTACTATCGACGAGGTTGTGGCAAGAGCAAATAAATAAAGGATCCGTGTCATCCTGAGCGAAGCGAAGGATCTTAAAATAGGTAAATTTAATGGATACATTCAAATTGAGCGTTGTCACCCCTGAGCGCGTATTCTTCGAGGGTGACTGCGAGATGGTAGAATTTAATACTACAGAGGGCGAGATCGGTATCTATAAGAACCATGTGCCCATGACCGTGATCGTGAGTCCCGGAGTTCTGTATATGCAGCTTCCCGAGGGCGAAAAGAAAGCGGCGCTGCATGCCGGCTTTGTGGAGATCCTTCAGGATAAGGTCACGGTACTGGCAGAGCTTATCGAATGGCCCGATGAGATAGATGTACAGAGGGCAGAGAGTGCCGGGCAGAGAGCACGTGAGCGTATAGCTGCAAGAGGCGACGATCTGGATATGGACAGAGCCGAGGCGGCACTCAAGAGAGCCATTGCCAGAATCAATTCACTGAAATGATCTGAAGTGAGAGTTAAGCATTTCTCTAAAGGAATATTATGGATAATCTATTGCGGGAGCATTTTTATGCTCTCGCTTATTTTGCTGGGGAAATGGATGAACAGGGGCAATACGGATATGACTGTAGAGATGCCTCATTCCACTATGCCCGTTATGTGTCTGATGTGCGGTGATAAGGAATACAATGAGATGATGCCTTATTCCATGGACATGGACATACTGCGGATGAACGACCATGTTACGCCGCTGGGAAGTGACAGGACCCTGGACTTTAAGATAGACATGTACGGGAATGATATCCTGAAGCTTTCTTTCCAGCTTCGTTCGCTCCAGGATGAAAGACTTATAGAAGAGACCCAGATCTATGATTATGCAAGGGCCGGAGATGAAGTGACCGGCAGCGCAACCCTCAAGGATCTGATGAAATACGGAACGGAGTATTCCCTCTGTTTTGTACTGGAGACTTCCGCGGGAAGCCTGCGTTATTATACCCGCGTTATCCCGATGAACGATCATGCTCTCTGGAGCAAGCTGGATTACGCATTCTATTTTCATGAAGCCACTTTTGACAAGGCAAAGACCAAGACAGAACTGACAACTTATCTGGAAAGCAACAAACAGGGTGATAATACCAGCTTTACTTATGTTGATATACATTCAAGTGCAGATCAGGTGAGCTGGGGAAACCTGGATGTGGAGCGGGTGATCAAGGCCCGGGCGAAGGTCAGGGAGATCGATGCGGATTCCGCCCAGATAGTACTGGAATATACGATTAAGGTAAATGAGGGCGAAAGGGAAGCCATTTGTTTTGCGGAAGAATTCTACCGCATGCGTCTGGGTAAGGAGCGTATATATCTGCTTGATTTCCATCGCAGCATGGAGGAGGCCTTTGATCCGGACGATTATGTGATAGCTTCAAACAAGATACAGTTGGGCATGGTCCCGGAATATATCGAAAAGAAAGAGAGCGATGACGGACATATCCTGGCCTTTGCAAACTGCGGGCGCCTTATGTCCTATGATTCCAGCGGTAATAAACTGGCGTATATCTTTGGCTTTTACCGCCATGATCTGACTGACAGGAGAGAGACCTGCAGGATGAACAATGTGCGCATATTCCACGTGGATGATACCGGTGATGTGCTCTTCGGCGTCTGGGGTTACATGAACTGCGGTAATCATGAGGGAACGATGGGACTGGCCGTATATCATTATGACAGCATGCTCAATACCGTAGAGGAAATGCTTTACGTGCCCTATGGCGGCGGTTTCGATCTGATGAAGCAGGATATGGAAAGACTTTGTTATGCGGGGGAGAATAAGCTGTATATCTTAAAGGACAGCGATCTATTGGAAATAGACCTGCATGAAAGGTATATCAGCAGGCTGGCAGAAGATGTGCCTGCCGACGGTCTCGTAACAGCGGAGGATCAGAGCATTATAGCCTGGGGTAACGGAGAAAATATCTATGCTTCCGACAGGATCAGTGTGAAGGATCTGACGAACGGTGCTTCTTCGGTCATCAAAGCAGGCGTTATGGAAAAACTGCTTCCCATCACCTTCTTCGGAAAAGATCTGGTATACGGCGTAGCCAGGGATCAGGATATCACCCTGGATGAACAGGGGCATACCCGTTTTCCCATGTATATCGTTAATATACGGGGAGAGAACGGAAAGCTCCTTAAGGAATATAAACAGGCCGGCGTATATGTTACGGATATAGAACAGAGAGGCAATATGATAAATCTGAGCCGTATGGCTTATGATGACAATGACCGGCTTACAGTGGAACTTGCGGACGACCAGATCTTAAATAACAGCGGCGGGATCAGTGATAAGAATGTAATAGAGACAGTGACCACCGAAACATACGAGACCATAAGAAAGCTGGTACTGCGCGGAGAGATAGACTTAAGCACCCTGCAGCTTATGGAGCCCAAGCTGGTGATATATGAAGGTGAAAGACAGATAGAGGATGATAATGAAACCATTCCGGAAGGATATGATCTTTTTGCCGGCGGGCATCTTAAGGAACGCTGCATATATTGCTATGATGCAGTGGAGAAAGCTTTTGAAAGCGGCGGAGCAGTGAGAGATGTCAGGGGAACGCTTATATACAGGCGTACCACGCTTCAGAGCAAGAATCAGATCATGGCCATAAGCGGATCCGTGACGGAAGCGGGAAACGAGCCGGAAGAGCTGCGCAACGCCTGTCTGGAAACCTGGTTTGCATATGAAGGTTTTGAATATAACGGAACGATAGAGATGCCGGGCCGTATGATACTGGATCTTTCCGGAGTATCACTGGATGCGGTACTGTATTATGTGGCAAATGAAGAACCTGTTTTTGCGGAGCTTGAGAACGGGTCCGCGATGCTGATAGTCGGTTATAACGAGTACAATGTGGTGGTGATGGATCCCGCGCGGAGTGAGCAGGTATATAAGATAGGGCGGAATGATGCCGCTAAGCTTTTTCTTAAAGGCGGAAACCGTTTTATGAGCAGTGTGGAGATGGGGGACTGATATTTGAGTCTGCGTAAAGACCTTGAAAAATATGCGGATAAAGGAATGGTATCTTTCCATATGCCCGGACATAAGGGCAGACTGGATCCCCTTGATGTGACCGAACTTCCGGGGCTTGACGATCTGTATGCGCCTTCCGGGATGATAAAGGAGGCGCTTGAGCGTGCGGCTTCTTTTTACGGATCGGACCATTGTTTTTATCTGGTGAACGGAAGTACCGTGGGCGTGCTTACGGCAATAAGTGCAGCCGTTAAAAGGGGCGGTCACATGATAATGCAGAGGGCGTCCCATAAAAGTGCCTATCATGCGGCTGTCCTTAGGGATCTTAAGCTTACGTATATCTACGAGGAATGCGATGATATCTGCGGAGCGGGCTGCGGCGTAAGCCTTTCTAAGGTTAAGGAAGCGGTGGAAGCGGATCCGTCTGCGGAAGCGGTGTTCATTACCTCTCCTTCCTATGAAGGTTTTGTTTCGGATGTTGCCGCCATTGCGGCTTATCTGCATTCAGCCGGGAAAAAGCTTATCGTTGATGCAGCTCATGGCGCGCATTTTGCTTTTTCGGAGCATTTTCCGCAGTGCGCTGCTGCCGCCGGCGCCGATTATGTGGTGATGAGCCTGCATAAGACCATGCCCTGTCCCAATCAGGCGGCGCTGCTGCATGTTAAGGGAGACTGTGAAAGGGTTAAGGCCTTTCTTCCGGTTTACCAGACGTCTTCCCCTTCATATACGCTGATGGCGTGTATGGATGACTGCATCAATGCCTCATATGACTGGAACGGATTTATTGAGAGGCGCAGGAAGCTGAGCAGTAAGCTGGGCGGACTTAAGAATATCATTCTGCGTGATGCGTTTGATAATGCCGGTGCAACTTCTCCCGAGCCCTGCAAGATACTTTTATGCCCAAAGGATCGCTGCAGCGGGATCAGACTTCATGAAGCCCTGCGCGCACGCGGCGTTGAGCCGGAGATGTCCCTGCCCGGTTATGTACTGCTGATATGCAGCGTGGCCGATACGGAGGCGGATTATAAAAAGCTGGCGGAGGCTGTGAAAGAAATAGACATGTTGTGGCGGAATGGGGAAAGATCCTTCGCTCAGGATGACAGCTGTTTAGACGGTGCTGCGGGTAAAGAGTTTACCATCCGCTGTGTTAAGGATGCTTCTGCGGCAATGGATATAGCAGATGCCTGGGAGGCGGAGTATGAGGATATCCCCCCGGCAGCAGCGGAGGACCGTATCAGCGCCGTATCCGTCATGGCTTATCCTCCCGGCCGTCCCATCCTGGTACCGGGAGAGCAGATCACAGCCGCTGTCATCAAAGAGATCGTCTCACTTCTTGATCACGGCTGCACTATAAAAGGTATAGGATAACGGAAAGCTTATCTGCTTGCAGCCTGTGAGTGCGGAGATCAGTAAGCTCACGAACGTAACGGCTGAGGTCAGCGCAGAGGATCCTTCTGTCATAGAGATTGGCAGCTTAAGCAAAAAGAGCGGCAGCATCAAAGTAAAACTTAACTTTAACGGCGGCTATACAAAGAGCGTGACGATAAAGGTGAAGCAGGCAAAGTAGAAGCATAGCCTGCGGCATCTGCTTCTGTAAAAAGACCTGCATAATAGAAGCGTTCAAAAAAGAGCAGGATAAGAGTGATTGCTTTTATTTTTTGAATTCTGTGAATTTGTACATTCGCAGCTGATTATCTCACCAAAAAGCGGGGATAATCAGCTGCGAAGTACCGTTATACCCTGTTGACAGCCGATTATCCCCGAGTATGACAGGCTTTTTATGGCGCTCTTCACGAATGCGGATATGGTCAGATCGATAGTAAAGCTGCTGGGTACGCGCAGTAAGGGATATACCAGAAAAGAGATAATCGATAAGACCGGAAACAGCGACGGAGGCAGTCTTACTAAAAGTCTTGAAGCCCTGATAGCAAGTGACTTTATAATAAAATATGTTCCGTTTGGATGCGGGAAAAGAGAAGAGCATTATAAGCTTGTTGATCCTTTTTGCATTTTCTATCAGAAGTTTGTGGAACACAGGGATTTCATGATAGACGGATTCTGGCAGCAGAATATAGATTCACAGCTGGTCGTATCCTGGAGAGGATATGCCTTTGAGAATGTTTGCTTTAACCACATCCCGGAAATAAAACGTGCGCTTGGGATAAGTGGGATCAGTTCCACTGAGTCCGCCTGGACAAAGACGGGAGATGATAAAAAAGGCACTCAGATAGACATGATCATCCGGCGTAAAGACAATGTCGTAAATATGTGCGAAATGAAATTCTACAGTGAAGGATTTGCTGTTGATAAGGACTATGATGAGCTTTTAAGACACAGGCAGGCTGTACTGTATAAGAACCTTCCTAAAAAAACAACGATCCACAACACCCTGATAACCACTTATGGTATCAGGGATAATGAATATAAGTGGTCATTTGAGAGGGTTATCACCATGGATGAATTGTTTGAGTGATAGATATAAAGAATGCATAAGAGATTTACTTAACAATCCATCTTTGGTGCTAAGGTAGGCTCTTTCTAAACATTTGCCTATTTGAATTGCTTGTTGAAAAGCTGATTGATAATCCGTACGTTTTACGGTATATGGTAAAAAAGACTTAAAATCCCCCGCTAATAGTGGTATAATCATAAGCAATATGGGCTGTAAGCCCGTCTAACAATAAGGAGGAACACATAAATGAACATTCTGGTTATCAACTGCGGAAGCTCATCCCTTAAGTACCAGCTTATCGATTCCGAGAGCGAGAAGGTACTGGCGAAAGGGCTTGTAGAGCGTATCGGTATAGAGGGCAGCGAGCTTACACATACACCTGCCGGAAAGGATAAGGTAGAGATAAAGACAGATATTCCTGATCATTCCGTAGCTGTAAAAATGGTGATAGATGCACTTACGGATCCGGAGCATGGTGTTATCAAGTCACTTTCAGAGATAGGAGCAGTAGGACACCGAGTAGTACATGGCGGTGAGAAGTTCAACAAGGCAGTGCTTATTGATGACAGCGTTATCAAGGATATCGAGGAGCTCAGCAGTCTGGCACCTCTCCACAATCCCGCAAACCTGATCGGTATCCGCGCATGTGCACAGAATATGCCCGGTGTGCCCCAGGCAGCAGTATTCGATACCGCATTCCATCAGACCATGCCTAGAAAGGCTTATATGTATGGTCTGCCTTATGAGTATTACGAGAAGTACAAGATCCGCCGTTACGGCTTCCACGGTACCAGCCACGATTATGTATCCGCACGTGCTGCAGAGATACTTGGCAAGGACCGCAAGGATCTTAAGATAATCGTCTGCCATCTGGGCAACGGCGCATCGATTTCTGCCGTAAAGAACGGCGAATGTATCGATACTTCCATGGGTCTTACTCCTCTTGAGGGACTTTTCATGGGAACCAGAAGCGGTGATATGGATCCTGCGATCTTTGATTTTATCTGTGAAAAGGAAGGCCTTACTCCCGCTCAGATGAATACAGTGCTGAATAAAAAGAGCGGCGTTCTGGGCTTATCCAACGGTCTTTCCAGCGACTTCCGCGATCTTTGCGATGCAGCCGATAACGGAAACGACCTGGCAGTCATGACTCTGGACGCATACAGCTATCGTGTGGCTAAATACATCGGTTCCTATGCAATGGCTATGCAGGGCGTGGATGTGATCGCTTTCACCGCAGGTATAGGCGAGAACAGCTACGGAGTAAAGACCCGCGTATGCAAGTACCTGGGATATCTTGGAGCAAACATCGATGATGAGAAGCTTAAGGTACGCGGCGAGGAGATCATCGTGACAGATCCCGGCAGCAAGGTTACCGTTATGGTAGTTCCTACCAATGAGGAGCTGGCTATCGCAAGACAGACGTTAGAGTTAATAAAGTAAGATTCTTCGTCGCTTCGCTCCTCAGAATGACAAAACTTTGTGTCATCCTGAGCGAAGCGAAGGATCTTTTTGAGGAGACAATACTATGAAAAAAAGATATTTACTTGCTGCAGCTTCCCTGGCCGTTGTACTGGCAGCCTGCGGCAGCTCTGATACCGGCGGCAGTTCAAACCGCGGTTCATATGAAGAAGAGCAAAAAGAAGACGTAAAGGAAGACGTAAAGGAAGAAGCAGAGCCTACAAAGGCGGCTGAAGATACAGAGCCTGAAGAAGACGAGCCCACACCTACTCCCGATCAGAAACCGGAAGAGCCGGAGGAGGTAAAGGAAGAAAAGAAAGAAAAGGATCCGCGTCTTGAGAACAGGCCCAACGCTACACTGGGGACAGGCAGCATAAAGGAATTGGACGAAGGTGATGTGGCCCCCGACTTTACGGTAAAGCTGGTGGATGGCTCAAAGTTCACCCTGTCGGATCATGACGATGAAGTGGTACTGATCAATTTCTGGGCAAGCTGGTGCGGTCCCTGTGTAGGTGAGATGCCGGCCTTTGAGCGTCTTAATGAAGATGGCAACGCTGTGATCATAGGTGTCAACTGCGCAGAAAGCAAATCTGTAGTAAATCAGTTTGTAAAAGAAAACGGCTATACCTATCCCATAGCCTATGATGAAGACTATACGGTGGGCTATTATTATCCCAGCGACGGCATACCCTATACCGTTGTGGTGGATCATGGCATTATCCATGAGATCTTTGTAGGGGCCTATGACGCCGATTACATGTACAAAGAATACAGTTCGTCCATATCGGAATGTCTTAAATGATCTTTACCGCCGTACTGACATATTTAAAGTGTGTCGTACGGCGGTTTTGTTCTGCCGGAAACAGACAGAATCGGGCAAAAACCGACCGGATAATGCATACACATCTTTCATTTTTCACATATTTATGGTATGATATTAAAGTTACATCATATAATGATCTTAACAAAAGCTATACAATGATTCCAGGGGGTACAGCAGATGTTCATACAATTGTTCGGAAAGTATCTGGTCGAGAAAAAAGCTCTTTCTTCCGATACCCTTAAGCAGATCATCGAAAAACAGAAGACTGTAAGAGTTAAGCTTGGTACCATAGCCGTTTCCACCGGCCTGCTCACCGAGGAACAGGTGGCGCAGATCAATGAGATGCAGAAGCAGCAGGATAAGCGTTTCGGTGATATAGCCATCGAAAACGGTCTGATGACCGAGGCGGATCTTAAGGACCTGCTCTCTAAGCAGGGTGATTCCTATATGCAGTTCATAGAGCTGGTCACAGAGCTTACAAGTCTTTCCAACAGCGATGTCGAAGAATTCCTGAAAGCCTATAAGAAGGATTCAGGCTTTTCCGATGATGAGATGGAAGCCCTTAAATCCGATGATCTGGACAAGCTGATACCTCTCTTTGTATTTTCAACAAAACCTTATATCATAGATATCGCCGGACTTATCTTGAGGAATTTCGTAAGATTTATATCTGCGGACTTTTATATCGAAAAGGCAAGGCATATCAAGGAGCTTTCCTATACCCATATCTCCACCCAGGAGCTGGCAGGGGATCATTCGATATTCATCGGCTTAGCAGCAGAAGATGATAACGGCGGATTCTTAAAGATAGGAAACAGCTTTGCCCATGATGATAAGGCGGCCGTTGAGGCTGATACCTACGACTCCGTAAGTGAATTCATAAATGTCACCAGCGGTATATTTGTAACGGAGCTCAGCAAGTCCGGCACGGATATAGATATGGAACCGCCTCTCAGCTTCAGGGCCCAGAAGGCTGCCGGTGATTTCTATGTGATACCCGTAGTACTTGAGGGAAATAAGGTAGATATCGTAATAGCCGTTGATTCCGATTTTTCTGCTGGAGATACGCCGGAGAACACCGGGGCAGTGGTAACACATAATGTAAGTACTGCAAAGACCGGCGGCGCCAGGGTTCTGGTGGTGGACGATTCCAGGATGTCCCGTGTGATGCTCTGCAGTATCCTTCAGAAGGCAGGGCTGGAAGTGGCAGCTGAGGCCGCAAATGGCGAAGACGCCGTGGAGGCATATAAACAGCACAAGCCGGATATAGTAACGCTGGATATAACGATGCCTAAGATGGACGGTCTGGAAGCGCTGGGGCATATACTGAAATTTGATCCCGCAGCGAAGGTGGTGATGATCACCGCAGCCGGACAGCAGGATAAGCTGATCAAGGCGTTAAAGACCGGGGCAAAACGTTTTATAAATAAGCCGTTTAATGAGGACGAGATAATAAGTAATATTAAGGAGCTGCTGTAAATTCTGTATAATGCAGGATTAAAGACTATAAAACACAAGGGGGTACGATTTATGTTCGGAAAAGCAAAGAATCTTGGAAACACGGCAGAGCTGGAGGCACGCATCAAAGAGCTTGAGGAAGAGCTTGATGATAAGAAAGAGGTTATCACCGAGCTTGATCAGATGCTCAACAAGATCAACGCCTGCGCCCGCCTGGGTATGTGGTTCTGCTATTACAACGAATCCGGTGAGCAGGAAAGAGTACTCTTCACCGATGTTATGAGGGACATGCTGGGTTACAGCAGAAACGAGCTTCCCGATGCCATCGACGGACTGGGAAAGATCATCCATCCCGATGATGCACCTGCTGTATTTAAGGCATTCGGAGCAGCGGCTGCTGATAAGACCAACAGGACAAAGTACGATATCGATTACCGTCTGCGGACCAAGAGGGACGGCTATAAATATTTCCATGCAACAGGTGATGTTATACGTAATTCCGACGGTACCCCGAAGATCTTTCTGGGAACCTTTTCCGATATTGACGAGCAGAGGAAAACAGCGGAAACTCTGGAAGTGGGACAGAGACGCCAGGGCGCTGTCGATCTGATGATGCTGGAAGGCAGCTGGAGTATGGATCTGACAAAGTATGCCATCGATGATCCCAATTCACCCATGGTATTTTCCGATCAGTTCAAGAAGATCCTGGGCTACAGGGATTCCAATGATTTCCCCGATGTAATGAGCTCCTGGATAACCAAGATGCATCCCGATGATGTGGCTGAGGCATCAGCCCTGATGGGAAAACAGCTTTCCGATCCAAGCGGAAATACCGTATTTGATACGGAGTACCGCATGAAGCATAAGGATGGCGAGTACCGCTGGGTAAGGGCGTCAAGCTACGTGGTATGGTCCCGCGACAGGAAAAAACCCCTTATGGCTGCAGGTACCATACTTGATATAACCGAGCAGAAAAAGAACAAGTTAAAATTCCAGACGGAGATGGCTCCAAATATCGAATCACTGCGTAACGGTATAACCGATATAGCTTCGGCTGTGGGCGTAGCTGCAAAGCAGATGAAAGATGTGGCAGAACGTCAGGCGGATATCGTTGAATCTGCAAAGACCATAGGTGCATCCGTTGATGAATCCATGAAGATAATCGACAGCATCCAGAGCATCGCAAACCAGACCAACCTGCTTTCACTTAACGCCAGCATAGAAGCTGCAAGAGCAGGTGAAGCCGGCAGAGGCTTTGCGGTAGTTGCGACAGAGGTGCAGAGTCTTTCCGCTTCTACCAAGAATACCACCAATGATATCGCGCGTATACTTGGTGATATGAATTCATCCGTTAAGGATATGGTCGATAAGATCTCCAAGATCAGCGAAAACGTTGCTACAGAGAATGATGAGATGGAGAAGATCGATCAGACCATAGAGGGACTCAATAAATTTGCCAATGATATAGCAGAGATGGTGGCCACACTTTATAAATAAAGATCTGCCACTGCTGTATCGGGCTTAGAGATCTTAATTTACAAAAACATTTCAGGTGGCGGTGATCATCAGGATCGGCCGCCACCTTTTTTAGGAGAAAAAATGATACTGGAAAATAATATAAGGGTACCGCAGATAATCGCGGTTGTTTTGGAAGGCATAGCATTATTTGTAGCGGTTCTGGTCGTACTGGGACAGAGAAACCTGCTGGGAAGCATTGCAGTTCAGGCTGTATCGGGCCCTAAGATTCCGCCTGCTATGATAGGCATAATCCTGCATCTGATATTGTACATAGCATATCTGATAGTTATCCATAATTACAATGGAAGATCCCGGCGCGGGACAGCTGCGTTTTTTATCATTGCGGTAACAGTTATAAATCTGGTAGTGCCGCTGACAACCACGGTATCATCTCAATTTATCCAGAGGTTATTCGGAGCTGCATCTCTGGCTGCCTGGGGCATGCTTTCGTCTTATGTTTCGGGCTTTACGGTTTTTCTGACGACGCCGGCAGCTGTTCTTTTTTACATATCATGCGGCAGGTACGGGGTAAGCAAAGTTGAGAATTTTGATGATCCCGCATATCAGGGACCTTCATATAGCGGTTATACAAACAATGATCAAGGAGGTAATCAGTAATGGCAGTAATGGAAAGACCGGCAGTCAGCGAACTGGCGGATGGGGGAAAGTACTGGGAGCAGGAATACGAGAAGTTTTATCTGAAGACTTTTGTTCCGGCAAATGACATCGATTCAGCTACGAACAATTACACTTTCAGACAGCCTCTGCTTCTGGTGTTCGAAGAGAATAAGATGGGAAAGGATGAGGCAATAGCATTTGCAAAAGAAACAGGGCTTGCCGATATCGCGGCAGCAGTGGATGCAAATGTACTTTTCGTATATCCCAAGGCTGAAGGCGGATGGGCGGCAGTCAATGAAGATCTGTATGCGGCAGTCATTGCCGAAGTGAAGATGAATCCCGATTACCGTGACGGTATCGTGGAGATGAACGATTTCTTCACTCAGACCTTTAAGGGATATTTCGTAAGAGGCGCTATTTTCAGGGCGGATATCTACAGTTACGGCGCATCTGCGGATTATGTTGCCAAGAATCTGATAAAGAAGGTTGATGGCGAATACCTCTGGGGTCCCGGAGAGATCACCCCCGCTATGTGTTCAATGGAGCGCTTAAGCGTTAAGCCCGATGTACAGAGGAAAGACATAGGTATACTGAGCGTAGGCAACAGCGCAGAGATCAATGCGGCGTTCGAAGGCTGTGAGAATCTTCTGATAAAGGATAAAGCAGATTATAAGGCCGACTTTAAGAACTTCGTACGCAAGTTCAAGATGTGGTGCGGAAATATGGAGATCGAGCCTGATTTCCCTGCGCTTAACATGACTGAGGACTGCGGTATCGTGGAGGTTAAGACTTCTCCCGACAACAGGCTGATCAAGGATAAGCCTACCCATAAGATAGGTTATTTTGCATATTACAATAACGGTATCTTTGATAACGGCCCCGTTCCCATGGTATTGGGCTTCCACGGCGGCGGAGATTCCTCCATGTTCCTGACCTTTGTTTCCGGCTGGTGGGAGGTAGCCCACAAGAACAACTTCTTCTATATAGCTGTTGATAACCATCAGTTTATAACTGCAACAGAGGCAGTAGAATTTATCGAAGAGATAAAGAAGAGATACAAGATAGATGAGAAGCGCATCTATGCAACAGGCTTCTCCATGGGAAGCGGAAAGACCTGGGATCTTTTCCAGGAATACCCTCAGCTCTTTGCGGGCATGGCTCCTGCCAGCGCCCTCTTCCCCGTACATAACAATATGTTCGGAAAGTCCATCGAAGACGGTATCAACATGGATGTTCCCGTGCCCCTGTTCTATTCAGGCGGTGAGAAGTCACATCTGCCCGAGCTCCCCTGCCATGCAGAGCAGTGCATTGAGAGAGTACAGTATGCAGCAAAGGTGAATAAGTGCAAATGTACTTTTGAAGATGTAAAGTTTGAGGATAAAGATAAGTGGGAAGATCCCATCTACGGTATCAAGCCCGACAGGGAAGAAAAGATCAAAGACGAGACCAGAGGCAGCACCCTCACCATACGTTATTATGACAGCGAGGACGGCGTATGCCGTACGGCTTTTGCAAGCATAAGTGAGCAGGTTCATGAATGCAGACAGCATACCAATGAAGCTGCATGGAAGTTCATTTCACAGTTCAGCCGTGGAGACTGATACTTAATCGTAAATGAAGATACTGTTGATAAAACCTGAGACCCTGGGTATATTCAGCTTCACATATCTTGTGGAGCATGAACCGCTGGAGATGGAATACCTTTATACCGTCTTCACGCAGAGGGGCCATGAAGCAGTAATATACGACCGGAGATATGATCTGACCTCCCTTAAGAAGAAGCTTAAGAAAGAACAGCCCGACATCGTATGTATCACGGGATACATCACGCAGCAGGCGCTGATGATCAGATACTGCGATATCATCAAAAAATGGAAAGCAGATACAAAGATAATACTTGGCGGATCCAACGTGGAGATCAATTATAAAAACTACTACGGATCAAAAGCTGATTATCTCTATCATCTGAGCGGGCTGGAAAACCTCTTAAAGCTGGTGGATCATATCGAAGGAAGGAGCGGAGCACCCGAACTGAAGGATATACCCGGGATCTGTTACAGGAAGGACGGCGAATGGGTCTTTAATCCGAAGGTAATAGAAAGCCCTGAGGACCTGCCTGTTCCCGACAGGAGCTTCTTTTATGCAAACAAACAGCGTTTCAGATATCTTTGCTTTAAGCCGCTGGCACTGGTGAAGAATTCATTCAGCTGTCCCGGTAACTGCAACTTCTGTTACTGTACCAACAGAAACAGCGGCAAATATGCCTGCAGGAGCGTGGAGAAGCTGGTAGATGAGATAGCGTCGCTGGACGTTCCCGCAATACATATAACGGATGATAATTTCCTGACAGACAGGAAATATCTGTTTGAATTCATCCGGCTGGTCAGGGAGAAGGATATACATAAAAAGTATCTGATCTACGGCAGGGCGGATTTTATAGCGCATAATGAAGATCTGATCAGAGAACTGGCGGATATAGGGCTGGCGCTTATCATGGTTGGACTTGAAGCCAATAAGGATGATGAGCTGGACGCCTATAATAAGCATGTTTCTCTATCGGAAAATGAAGAGTGCATACGCATACTTGCGGAAAACAACATCTATTGCGCGGGGCTTTTTATCGTGCATCAGAAGATGACAAAAGAAGATTTTAAAAAGCTTTACGAATGGATATCGCAGAGGGATATCATCCCTACGGTATCCATTTTTACACCCATGCAGGGCTCAGCAATATACAGGGAATATGAAAATGAGCTGATCACAAAGGACGTGACGAAACAGGATCTGTTCCACTGCCTGTTAAAGCCGGAGCATATGAGTGTGCGGCAGTTTACCAATGAGTACTATAAACTGTCCTTAAAGCTGGCGTGGAAAAACAGGAAGTCTCCGCTGTATAAAGATAATCAGTACTTCCGGGGAGTCCTGTATATCATTAAGGGTATGTTTATAAAGCTTAAGAGAGTATTTGTTTTATGATAAGCTAAAAGTATTGTGAGGAAAAACGGATGCAGTACGAGTTTTCGAGCACAGATAAAGAAAAATTCAGTCTTCATAATTGCCGGTCGACATCTGTTGAACGGATAAATGAACGATAATCGACGAAGGAGGATAAACGATGGTAGATCTTAATGAAGTATATAAAAGTGTATTGGAAGCTGACAAAGCCGCTGTGGTTATCTGTGATCTCGATCATGCGATCATCTATATGAATCCTGCAGCGATAAGCAGATATGAGAAGTGGGGTGGTAAGAATCTTATGGGACAAAGCCTTCTTAACTGCCATAACGATAAATCCCGTGAAATGATCATAAAGGTGTTAGATTGGTTTAAGGCATCTAAGGATAACAACATCGTATATACATCATATAACGGGAAAGAGAACAAAGATGTGTATATGGTCGCTCTTAGAAACGAATCCGGAGAATTGATCGCATACTACGAGAAACATGAGTATCGAAATCGGGAAACCATGAAGATGTACAATATGGATTAGCTTACAGTAAAACTTACTACGAGGTATGACTCCGAGCCATGTCCAACGGTATTGGACATAAACAAAGAATGCCCGTATTTCTTAGCTTTCAGCGGATTCGCTGTCTATGGTAAAGACTTTTTAAAGTTTTGGGTGTAGATTTAAGCCATCACAAAACGGAGGTAACGTTAATGGACATGGTAAAAATGGGAAGTTTCTTAGCAGAGCTTCGAAAGGAACACAATCTTACACAAGCTGAGTTGGGCGAAAAACTGGGAGTGACTAACAAGACGATCTCACGCTGGGAGACAGGAAATTATATGCCGCCGGTTGAGATGTTGGAGGAACTCAGCAACATGTATGGTATGACCATTAACGAGCTCCTGAGTGGTAAAAAATTATCCACGGAGGAGTACAAAGAGATGGCAGAAACAAACATCAAAGAAACATTAAAGGCAAGTACATTTGAATTAAAGGAAAAGCAGGAATACTTCAAGAAGAAGTGGCTTCGGGATCACGTGGCGGTCATGGTCTTTGTAGGCATCTGCATTATTGGGGTTTTCGTTGCAGGTGCAATCATGAGGAATTCCCTGGTCGGCTACGTGGCTATACTAATGCTGGTTTTGGCACATGGCTGGAGAAATAACGCCATGATGACCTATGTTGAGAGATATGCCTTCGATGGTAGTGAAACTTCAAAAAAGCCTGACATGTAAACATGACGGGATAATGTGTTGGCACTTTATATCGGAATACAATGTGGAACGGTATATATTACCAGGACCTTGAAAAACGAGAGTAAGAGCAGATATAAAACATTAAAGCAGACCATACTTCCTCGAATTGCTCTATACAAAGTTCTTGGGGAATATACTACCGACGAAGAGAGAGTAAAGATCCTTCGCCATTACATGATTGATATTGTTG
>JAEEGL010378832.1_pt1 | contig 16019 bp, 14 predicted proteins | sample 9134231 | NCBI WGS metagenome assembly JAEEGL01 (sample SAMN16246548, study PRJNA631951) | gut metagenome | biome: gut microbiome; feature: rumen; material: fiber-attached | host: Bos | place: Iran: Karaj | collected 2018-10 | reverse complement strand
TGAACATTACGACAGTTATGCTTTTTACGGTGTTGAGGTTTGGCTAAAAAGCGGCGCAACGCTCTTGGTTGCAATCGTAACTTTCTTAGTTGTAACTATTTGGAGCTGGAAATCGGGGCGCGGATATTGTAATACGGTTTGTCCCGTGGGAACTGTTCTCGGACTTTTATCCACAAAATCGGTTTTCAAAATAAAAATTGATGCTAACAAATGCGTCAATTGTAGTTTATGCGAGAAAAATTGTAAAGCCGAAGCCATTGATTTTAAAGCACATACCGTTGATTATTCGCGTTGTGTTTCTTGCATGAATTGTATCGAAATTTGCAAAAAAGACGCAATTTCGTTCACCAAAAATGCAGCTAAACCCTCGTCAAATGAGCCGACGGATTCAGGGCTTAGAAAAGCACTTTCAACGGGTGCATTACTTGCGGTTTCAAGCGTTGTAAAAGCCCACGAAAAAACTTTCGACGGCGGTTTTGCCATTATCGAAGACAAAAAAATTCCCGCCCGTGATTGCCCCGTAAAACCCGCAGGTTCAAGAAGTTTGAGAAATTTTTCATCTCATTGTACGGCTTGTCAGCTTTGTGTTTCACAATGTCCTAACAATGTTTTAAGACCCTCATCAAACCTTTCAACATTAATGCAGCCCGAAATGAGTTTTGAACTCGGTTACTGCCGTCCTGAATGTACAAAATGTTCTCAGGTCTGTCCGACGGGCGCAATAGAAAAAATTAGCAAAGAAGAGAAAACTTCAATCCGCGCCGGTCATGCAGTTTGGATTAAACAAAATTGTCTTCCCGTCAGCGATGGCGTTAAATGCGGAAACTGCGCAAGACACTGTCCATCAGGCGCAATAACAATGGTAAAACTTCCTGAAAATCCGACAGTTGAAGTTCCAGCTGTTAATTCTGAAAGATGTCTTGGCTGCGGTGCGTGTGAAAATCTTTGTCCGGCAAGACCTTTTTCCGCAATCTACATTGAAGGAAACGAGGTTCACGGTGATATGTAATGCACAATTCATAATGCATAATTCATAATGCACAATTCATAATGAATAATGCAAAATGAATAATGAGTAATTCATAATTAGAAAATTGAAAAAATGTCAGAAAAAAATATAAATAGGCGTGATTTTTTGAAATTGGCAGGCGCAGCAGCGGCAGTTACTTCCGTTGCGATGACAGGCTGTTCAAACGCCGAAACAACAGAAAAAGTTACGGGTCAGAAAACGACTTCCAAAAAAGAAATTCCGACCGACAAAATGACTTACCGCATAAATCCGAAAACGGGCGAAAAAGTCTCGCTTCTCGGATATGGATTCATGCGACTCCCTACTATCAACAGTAGAAGCGCAAGAGAAAACGGTCAAGAAGAACTCGATCAAGAAACAATCAACAAACTTACCGACTACGCCATTGAACACGGTCTTAATATTTTTGACACCTCTCCCAATTATTGTCAAGGACGCTCAGAAACCGCAATGGGTATCGCTTTGAGCCGTCATCCAAGAGACAAATATTTAATTTCGACAAAATTATCAAATTTTAGTCCTGCACAATGGAGTTTGGAGGAGTCAGTCAAAATCTACAAAAATTCTTTGAAATACCTTCAAACAGATTACATTGATTATATGCACTTGCATTTTGTAGGTGCAACGGCAACTATTGATGATCAAAGACTTAGCGGTATGGAAACTTTTAACCGTAGGTTTATTGACAATGGGCTTCTCGATTTTTTAGTTAAAGAAAGAGAAGCAGGCAGAATCAAAAATCTCGGTTTCTCGTTTCACGGCGACATTGATGTTTTTGAACGTTTGGTAGACGAACACGACAAATATCATTGGGACTTTGTCATGATTCAAATGAATTATGTAGACTGGAAATATGCGAAAAAAGTCAATCCGATGAATACAAATGCCGAATATCTTTATAAGCGCCTGACTGACAAGCAAATACCTGTTTTTGTGATGGAGCCTATTTTGGGCGGACGTTTGGCAAAATTGCCTGTTCATTTGGAAAAAATGTTGAGAGAGCGTATCGTGGAAAATAGTATTGCTTCATGGTCGTTCCGTTGGTTAGGCTCACATCCTAACGTTTTGACAATTCTCTCCGGTATGACTTATATGGAACATCTTCAAGACAATCTTTCAACGTTTTGCCCTTTGCAGGAATGTTCCGAAGACGAGTTCAACCTTTTGCAAAGAGTTTCTGACGAATTTATAAATTTCCCGCTTGTGCCTTGTACGCAATGTCAATATTGTATGCCTTGTCCTTACGGTGTTGACATTCCGACTTCGTTTGCGCATTATAACAAGTGCGTTAATGAAGGTTTCATTTCGGTGTCATGTCAAGACAAAGAATTTGTTGAAAACCGTAAACGTTTCTTAATCGGTTATGACAGAGTGGTTGAAAGAAAACGTCAGGCAGCACATTGTATCGGTTGCGGAGAGTGTATGCCGCATTGTCCGCAAAATATCAAGATTCCTGAAAAACTAAACGATATTAACGATTATATCGAAAAACTTCGTCAAGAAAAATTATAATTAACGTCAATAAAAAAGCCGTCAAAAAAATTGACGGCTTTTTTTATTATTTAGCAGCGATAGCCTCGATTTCGAGTTTAGCTCCTTTGGGCAAATCTTTAACGGCAAAAGCCGACCGTGCAGGCGGATTAGTTTTGAAAAACTCAGCGTAAACCTCATTCATATCGCCAAAATCTTTTATATCGGAAAGCAAACAAGTTGTTTTAACAACGTTTTCATAATCGTAACCTGCTGCTTTAAGAATTTCACCGATATTTTCCAAAACGAGCCTTGTTTGCTCTTTTATTGTTCCTTCAGATAATTGATTGGTTTTGGGATCAATAGGAATTTGTCCCGAAACGAAAAGCATATTTCCCGTTTCAACAGCTTGACTATAAGGACCAATCGCCTTAGGAGCTTTGTCTGTACTGATTATCATAAGTTTTTATAGTTTTAGCCTAAAAAAAAATAAAAAAGAGCAAACCTATAAGCCGGATTTTGTCCCTGAATCTTTTATTAAAAAAAATCCAAGTGCCTGCCATTTATCTAGAATTATCATTGCTGACAATCTCAAACGACCTACCCCCCGGCACGGGCGAGCAACCCGTAAAATGCCGGTATATTTGGTCTTTCAACCCGCCGATGCACATTTCTAACATCACTGTTAAAAACAGTAAGCTCTTACCTCACTTTCTCACCCTTACCGCTTTTTACGGCGGCGGTTATTTTCTTCTGCATTTTTCACGACCTCGCGGCTGTCTTCCAGTTAAGAAGGGCGGTGCTCTAAGTTGCCCGGACTTTCCTCTTTTATATTACTATAACAGCGGCAGACCGGTCTGCTCTTCAAAGGTGCAAAGTTAGATTTTTTTTTTGAGAACAAAAAATTTTTTAATCATAACATTCCCAAATACTATCAACTTTTTCTTTCTGAATTTTCTTGGTGAAAAGACTCACCAAAAATACAACTAAAAATCCGCCAGTCATAGCTATTGCACCGCAGTTAATCGGGGAAATTGGATTGCCCAAAAGCATATTCAAGACCGTGATTCCCACGCCCCAAGCAAAACAAGCCCAAACAGAGGCTGTCGTAACGCCTTTCCAATAAAGTCCCAACATAAACGGTGCTAAAAACGCTCCAGCCAAGGCTCCCCACGAAATTCCCATCAACTGAGCAATAAAAGTCGGAGGATTCAAGGCTATTAACAAGGATATTACGATAAAAAATACAATTAACGTTCTCATTACCACAACCTTACGGCGTTCTACCTTTTCGGCTTGTTCGGCGATGATTTCGCCTTCTTTTACCTCGCCCTCTTCGGATTTTTTGTCCCTGTAAATCAAATCCAAGGTCATCGTAGAACTTGATGTCAAAACAAGAGATGCCAGAGTAGACATTGATGCCGAAAGCACCAACAAAACAACCAAACCAATTAACGCATCTGGCAGAGTTTCAAGCATTTTCGGAACTATGGAATCAAAATCCAATTTGCCGTTTGCAAGTGTGGCAGGCGTTCCGAAAAGACGTCCGAAACCGCCTAAAAAATAACATCCGCCCGCAACTACAAGCGCAAAAACCGTTGAAATTATAGTTCCGCGTTTTATGGCAGCCTCATCAGTTATCGAATAAAATTTTCCGACCATTTGCGGCAATCCCCATGTCCCTAACGATGTTAAAACCACAACACCAGCCAAATTCCACGGGTCAGGACCAAAAATACTTGCAAATCCGCCGTTAATTTCCGGGTTAGAATCAGAAGGAATCACAGAAAGACTTTCAACAGCAGAAATAAGACCGCCTTTGTTTTCCAAAACGGCAAAAATCACGGCAACAATTCCGAAAAGCATAATAATACCTTGAATAAAATCGTTTATCGCCGTTGCCTTATAACCGCCAAGAATAACATAAACAGCTGTTAATAAAGCCATTATAACAGCACAATATTCGTAAGAAATTCCGAATCCCATTTCAAAAAGCGTTGAAATACCTTTGTAAACGCCTGCCGTATAAGGAATTAAAAACACAAATGCTATAATTGAAGCTACAATTCTAAGCCCTTGAGAGGAAAATCTTGTTCCGAAAAAATCAGGCATCGTTTTGCTCTGAATATGCTGAGTCATAAGTTTGGTACGTTTACCCAAAAAAATCCATGCAAGAAGCGAACCTATAATCGCATTTCCGATACCAATCCACGAACTTGAAAGACCGTATTTCCAACCAAATTGTCCGGCATAACCCACAAAAACAACTGCCGAAAAATACGAAGTACCAAAGGCAAAAGCCGTCAGCCAAGGACCTACGTTACGCCCGCCCAAAACAAAACCTTCAACACTTTTAGCAGTTTTCCTCTGAAACAAGCCCACACCGACTGTTACTGCCAAAAATATCAGCGTGAGTAAAACTTTTATTAACATAATTTATTCTATTTCTTCCAATTTATTCCAATATTTTTCATCCAAAAGTTTCTTGAATTTTTCTAAACAACCGATAGGAATATAAATTTTTCTAAGCGAAGGACAAGCCTCAAAAGCATCCTCGTCAATTCTTTTTACGGTATCGTACATTGAAACTTCCCTCAAAGCCTTGCAGCCGTAAAAAGATTCCTTTCCGATTCTCTCGACCGTTGTAGGTAATATGACAATTTCCAGCGTTGAATTTCCTTTAAAAGAGAAATCAGATGTTTTTTTGGTTCCATTGGGCAAAATAAGCGAAGTCCTTTTGCCGAAATATGCTATAACACGACGCTTCTTAATGTCAATAAAAAAATCTTTTTCAAAACGGAAATTTTCGTTTTCGCTTTCCACCGTAAGGTTTTTACAATTATAAAAAGGATTGTGTCCCATGTAAGTAAGCGAAGCAGGAATAACAATTTTTTTGAGATTTTCGCAACCGCTGAAAGCCGTCTGTCCCAAACCAATAAGAGTTTTCGGCAAAGAAATCTCCTCCAACGAAGTGCAATCCTTAAAAGTACTTTTTCCAATATATTGAACCGAATCAGAAAGCGTTATTGTATGTAATTTTGAACAACCGGCAAAGGTGCGGTCGTCTAATTTCATAACTGGAGACGGAATGTCAATTTGTTCCAATGCGGAGCAGTTTTCAAAAGCCGAGGCTCCGATAAACCTAATTTCACCAGAAATTTTAACACTTTTAAGTGATTTACAATTATAAAAAGTTTTCCGCTTGATATTTGGTAAACCCGAAGAAAACTCCAAATTTTCAAGATTGGTACAATCCGAAAAGGCCTCTGCGCCAATGTAAGTTACCGTTGATGGTATTTTTAAGGCTTTAATATCCTTTCTGCCTTTAAAAACAGAACTTTCAATTCTTTCCGTACCATCTTCAAGCTGAGCTTTCTGTGTACTAAAAATGCCTTGTATTGTGTTGATGAGTCCCATAAATAAAAAAAATTAACCGGACGCTTTTTTCCTTAAAAACGCCCGGTCAAAATTATAATTTTTTTTTATTATGACATAATTTTGAGATTTTTTTTTACTTCAACTAATTCTGAAATAATCCATTACTTAAATTTTCTCAAGTAATTTTCACTCAAAAAAGAATTAAAATGCTATCTGCAATTGAAGTTGAATCATGTCAAAATCAGGCTGATAATTTTGAATTATAGTCGGAGGACCTTGGGGATTAGGAACAATTATAGGCTCTCCTACCGTCATATTGTCCAAAACGGTGCGCGTATATTGCAACTGAAGCCTGCACTGACGGAAAAACCAATATTGAAGTCCGATTATATATTTTGTAGATTTTAAATCTTCGCTCGTGTTATAATTCATAAAATCGTAACAAGCAACTGCATCAACGGTTGAAAAAAGCGGAATTGTTGCTAAAGCATATCCGCCGAAAGATTCAACATCGCCGTCTTTGCCGCCCATAACTTCACCACGGAAGGAATACGGACGTTTTCTCCAATCGCTTGCCGGCCCTGTCACAAAAGATTTGAATTCCGTACCAAAAGTCCAACGATCTCTCTTATATTCTTCGCCCGCCGCAATTTTAGTATTATAGGGAGAAATAAAAGGCGCATCTGGCGAAAGCCAACAATAATCAGAGGCAACACCCCAACCCTTTTGACCCGAAGTTACAAACCTTAAATTCGGCATCGGAGCATATTCAAGTTTTACTTGAAAATCTTTTTTATTGTTTTTATCGTTTATATTAACGCCTTGTCCGTTCCATAAACCGATTTCGTACTTGAAATGCGAATCAAACAATTCACCGAAAAATTTCATTCCGAGATCCCTGCCGTACATTAGTTTGTCTGCAAAAAGCGGATCAACAGTTCCTCCCAAATAAGTTGTAGACTGTGAAGTAACATCAATAAGTTCAAGAACAGCAGGCGAATACGGATTTTCAAGTCCTATGGAGTTTTTCATCTGACCAAATCTTAAATTCAAGGCCTTATTATTAGTAATTCTAAAATCAGCATAAAAATCCTGAATTTCAGTCATACAATCATAAAACATGAAAAAATCCCAGCGGTCAGTAATTTTTGCGAAAACCACCAATCCGGTACGTTTCATGTTAAAAGTATTTGTCTGAGTCTCCATTTTATTGTTCCATTCATAACCGGCTTGAGCATAACCATGAATCTGAATTCTTTTGGTCAGCGGTCCGAATAAATTTTCAATGGGACGCAAAGAATCATTTCCTGCATGAGGGGGTCTACCTTGTCCGTTGTTAGGATTTTGTCCGCCTAACTGCGGAGGTTGCGCCATAGAAACTACGCCCAAAAGCGCAACAGCTAATGTTAAAATCGTTTTTTTCATTAATAATTGTATTTTTAATTGTTTCAAAACAGCCCAAAGTTAGAAAAAAAAATTTGTTATCAAAAGATTTTTTTTCCTAACTTTGTAAAAAATTCTGAAACCTTAAACATTTTAGTAAGATTATGAACTTTTTAGAATTATGTTTAAAACGCTCGTCCATAAGAAGTTACACTGACGAAAAAGTGTCCTCTGAGGACTTGGAATACATCTTAAAATGTGCTCAATACGCACCCTCCGCAGTCAATTACCAACCGTGGAAATTTTACATCGTGGAATCCCAAGAAGGTAAATCAGCAGTTCAAAAAGCATACGAAAGGGATTGGTTCAAAACAGCACCGCTTTATATCGTAGCCGTCATAGAACATTCTGAGAGTTGGAAACGCAAAACCGACAACAAAGACCACGGCGAGATTGACATCGCAATTGCCGTCGAACATATTTGTCTTGCCGCCGCCGAAAAAGGTTTGGGAACGTGTTGGGTTTGCAATTTTGAACCACAAATCATAAAAGATTTTCTAAAACTATCTGACACACAAGAACCTGCCGTTTTGATACCGCTCGGACACATTTCAAAAGATTTTCAGCAAAAAGAAAAACAAAGAAAAACCTTAAAAGAGATAGTTTTTTAATATTTTGATAACTTTTAAACCGCCGGAAAGAATTAACTTTGCGGCGGTTAATTTTTCTCAAAAAAAATATTATGGAACTAACGCAGTGGATTTTCGGTAATACAATTATCCTCGAACCCATGACCGCTTTAACGGATTTTATCGTTACGGCAGTCTGCATTTTCGGTTTTTTCAAATTGAAAACCCTCGCTAAAAAAAACGGCAACGACAAAAGTTTTGTATATTTTTTCCTTTTCATGGGATTAGGAACTTTTTTTGCGGCCCTAATGACTCATGCGTTTTCGTATGCTTTCACCACCGAACAGCTTTCCAAAAGCGAAATCGCACTGCTTGAATGGTCGGATAAATTTAAAGTCAATCTCCATAATATGCCGAATTGGATTTTCAACGTTATTTCCGTAACGCTTTTTGAAATCGGAATTATAAAACAATCAAAGAAACATTTAGAATATCTCAACACGAAATTTTATTTTTCAATCATTATAATAGAATCGGTACTGATTTTTGCCGCAACGCTTTACATCTTGAAATATGACATTGCAGCAGCGCATATAGGTTTTGCATTATACCTTATAGAATTGCCGTTGCAGATAATCATAATCAAAAAAAACAACGCAAAAGAAGCAAAATTTTTAATAATCGGAACACTTTTGATGCTAATAACGGCACCCGTCATGGCATTAAAACTTCAAATTACTAAATGGTTCAATTTCAATGACATATCCCACATTGTAATTGCCATCACAATGTATTTGTTCTTTTTGGCAGGCAAAGAATTTTATAAAGAAAAGACTGTACAGTTGAAAATTGAAAATTAAAAATTGAAAATTGAAAATTGAAAATTGAAAAAAAACTAAAAAAATGGAATACGTTCCCTCAAAATTACTTTCCGATGCCGTTGATAATTTTTCAAGGCTGCCGGGCATCGGCAAAAAAACGGCATTAAGACTTGTTTTAGATCTTATAAAAAGAGATGAAAATACTGTCAGCAATTTTGCACAATCGCTCATAAAACTCAAAACCGGCATTCATAATTGTAAAGTTTGCGGTAACCTTTCCGACGAGGAAACTTGCAGCATTTGTTCTGACCCAAAACGCAGACATTCAGTCATTTGCATCGTTGAAAACATCAGGGACGTCATCGCAATCGAACAAACAGGAAGTTACAACGGCGTTTATCATATTTTAGGCGGATTAATCTCGCCCATCGACGGAATTGCCCCTTCCGATTTGAACATCGAACAATTAAAGGAAAGAATTGAGGAAAATCCGCCCGAAGAATTGATTTTTGCATTAAGCGCAAACATGGAAGGCGATACGACGTGTTTTTATTTAAGCCGCCTTTTCAAAAGTAAAGTCGGGAAAATCAGCCAAATAGCAAGAGGCGTCGCCTTCGGTGGCGACCTTGAATATACTGACGAGGTTACTTTAGCAAGGTCGTTAGAGGCAAGAACGGTTTATTCCGCTTAAAAAAAATAATTTTTTCCCCCACTAATTAAGCCCCATAACGATTGCAAGCAATACTGAATAATATTTTGACTCTATACTATCGGCTCTTGAGGTCAAAACAACGGGAGATTTTACGCCCGAAAGCACTGAGGCCACAGTAGAATTTGCGAGTTTGGTGTTAGCTTTATAAAAAGCGTTGCCCGCCTCGATGTTCGGAAAAATCAAACAATCCGCATCACCTTTTATAACGCTTCTGACATTTTTAATTTCAGAGGCTTCTTTATTGATTGCAACATCAAGACCTAAAGGTCCATCCGCAATACAGCCTAATTGTCCTCGTTCGCTCATTTTAGCGATTACGGAAGCGTCATAACCGGCTTTAATAGCGTTGGAAACCAATTCCGTAGCCGCAATAAGGGCGACTTTAGGATTAGGATTTTCAAGCATAACAGCAGTTTGAACAAGGGATGAAAGAATTTTGAGTTTTTGTTTCAAATCCGGTTCGGGCAAAACAGCAGCATCTCCGAAAATCAAAAGCCTATCCAAATTAGGATTGTCAATCACTCCGACATGACTGATCGTACTATCCATTGTCAAAAGCCCTGAATTTCTGCTTAATACCGCTTTTAAATATTTTTCCGAACTGATAAGACCCTTCATCAAAATATCAGCTTGTCCCGATGAAACTTTTTTGACCGCTACATCCAAAGCCTCGTCATTAGAATCAACAGAGCAAACCTCATAATCCGAAAGCGAAATTCCGCACGAAAGAGCTGCCTTTGAAATTTCGTTTTCAAGACCAACCAAAACTGCTTGAACACGATTTTCTTTACGCAATCTCTCCAAAGAAAGCAATGTATGAAAATCATACGGACAAGCAACTGATACTTTGCGTTTTACGCCCTCAGGGGCTTTCTTTCTCAACTGTTCAAGTTTAGTTATCATTTCCTAAAATTAAAAATCCAAGGTGCAAAAATAATCATAATTATTTATTTTCGGTATATTTTATGCTGTAATTTTAAGATAATTATTTAATTTTGCGACATTAAAAAACGATAAACACAATTAAAAAAAATGCCAGGTTTAGAAAATGTAGAACATCCGGTTTTATTTGTTTTGATCGGAATTGCCTCTGGATACGTAGCAGCAAGGCTTATGACGAAGGAAAAACAAGGTTTAGGACTGATAGTCAATTGCGTAATAGGTATTTTAGGAAGCCTTTTAGCGGGTTGGTTATGTCCTATGTTAGGCATAAAATTTGCCGATGCATGGTATGGTGATTTTCTCCAAGCCCTTGTTGGAGCAATTGCAATTTTAGCTGTAATAAATTTATTAAAAAAATGAGAAAAATCAATAAAATGATACTAACGGCGGCATTATCAATATTTTTGCCGTCAGCACAACTTTTTGCTCAGTATAAAGTTTCATCCGGCAAATATGCCGTAAAATTTACTGACAAAGAAGCAAATCCATATTCGCTGGAGCGTCCGCAAGAGTTCTTAACACAAAAAGCTTTGGACAGACGTGAAAAATTTTCAATCGGCTTGGATGTTAGGGACTTGCCCGTAACACCCTCGTATGTAGACTCATTGAAAAGTCTCGGCTTCAAAATTCAAGGAGTGAGCAAATGGCTTAACTGTGCCGTTGTAATCTGCGATTCAACGGATTTGGAAAAGCTCAAAACCCTAAGTTTTGTCAATTACGATTACAATTGGAGAAAAACTATCGACAAGCCCAAAACCACTCCCGAACCTTTGGAGCGTCCAAAATTTTCCAAAAAAGACAAACCTCTTGACAATACGATAAAACTTCAATACGGCAAAGGCGAAAATCAAGCTACTATGCTTAACGTTCAAGCGCTTCATAATGCCGGTTTTACGGGAAAAAACATTACCGTGGCTTTGTTGGATGCAGGTTTCTACAAAGTTCCTAATTGGAAAAGTTTTCAAAAGATGATAGAAGAAAACCGTCTTTTGGGAACAAGGGATTTTGCCGACATCGATCAAGAGGTTTATGACACTGACACTCACGGCATGAACGTATTGTCCTGTATAACAGGTTATTGGCCGGAACAGTTAATCGGAACGGCACCTGATGCACAGGCATATCTTTTCAGAACCGAAATCAGCAAATCGGAAAATGTAATTGAGGAATTTCTTTGGGCATTTGCTGCCGAAGTAGCTGATAGTCTTGGTGTTGATGTTATCCATAGCAGTTTGGGTTATTATAAATTCGACGACAAAAGCAAATCCTACAAATATTCTGACATGGATGGCGACGTTGCAGTTAGCACGAGAGCTGCCGACATTGCAGCAAGCAAAGGCATTTTAGTAACCGTAAGTGCGGGCAATGAAGGCGACGACCTTATTTGGCCGTGGATAACCTCACCGGCTGATGCTGACAGCGTTTTGACTGTAGGTGCTGTTGATAAAAACGGCGTAATTGCTAATTTTAGTTCAAGAGGCCCGGCTTATGACGAGAGAGTAAAACCCGATGTTTGCGCTAAAGGTTTAAGTTCTGCTGTTCAAGGCACTTCAAATCATATCACAACCTCAAGCGGAACATCATTTTCCGGCCCGATAATGGCGGGAGCATGTATTTGTCTTATGCAGGCTCACCCAAAAGCTCCTGTTATGGAACTTATCAAAGCTATCAAAACCTCTGCAAGTCAATTCGATAAACCCGATAACACTTACGGTTACGGTATTCCCGATTTTGAACTCGCTCACAGAATCCTCATAAAATGGGGCTACTAATAATAATTGACAATTAACAATTAACAATTGACAATTAAGAATTGAAAATTGAAAATTGAAAATTAAGAATTAAACAATTGTCAATTGTCAATTGTCAATTGTCAATTAATAATTAATTAAAATTAGCAATAAAAAAAATGAATCTGTCCTATCCTGAAGCTGAAAAATTTTTATTTGAACAGTTGCCCGTATTTGAAAGAAACGGCGGTGAGGCTTACAAACCCGGTCTTAATACAGCAACTACGATTGATAATTTTTTTAACAATCCGCACAAAGAGTACAAAACCGTACATATTGCCGGAACTAACGGCAAAGGTTCGGTTTCCAACTTTTTAGCGTCAATACTTCAACAAGCCGGCTTCAGGACAGGACTTTTTACATCTCCACACATCTTAGATTTCAAAGAAAGAATTAGGGTAAACGGTGAAAAAATTTCGGAAGATTTCGTCAAGGATTTTGTTAACAAATACATCGAAAAATTTTCGTACCTTAAACCGACTTTTTTTGAACTCACTACTGCAATGTGTTTTGAATATTTCCGTTTCAAAAAAGTTGATATTGCAATCATCGAAACCGGCATGGGCGGAAGATTGGACTCCACCAATATCATAACACCGATTTTAAGCGTTATAACAAACATTGCGCTCGATCATTGTCAGTTTTTGGGAAATACCCTCAAAGATATTGCTAAAGAAAAAGCAGGAATCATCAAAAAAGGCGTTCCCGTGGTTATCGGCGAAAGCGATAACAGAACAAATTCCGTTTTCTTAGAAAAAGCCTCTCAAACAGAATCTCCCGTTATTTTGGCGTCTAACAAATTGCAGGCAACGGCTGGCGGTTTGGACGAAAACGGCAATCAAATTTTCAATATTTTTAAATGCGGAGAACCTTTTTTACCTGGCATAAGATGCGCTCAAACAGGCATTTACCAACAAAAAAATATTGTTTCTGCAGTTGCGGCAATAGAACAACTGCAAAATTTAGGTATCAAAATTTCAAAAGACGACATTTATTCGGGTTTTGAAAACGTAAACCGCAACACAGGTTTTTATGGACGCTGGCAAATTATTGATAATGAGCCGCTTACAGTTTGCGATACGGGACACAATCCCGCCGGAATGAAATACGTATGCGAACAACTTTCCGCACAAAAATTCAAAACTTTAAGAATGGTTATCGGTTTTGTTGCCGACAAGGACGTTGCCACGATTCTGAAAATGTTGCCTAAAAATGCCGTTTATTATTTCTGCAACGCCAACACAAAAAGGGCATTACCAGCTGAAAATTTGAAATTTACCGCTCTTGATTACGGACTTTCAGGCTCGTCATATTCCTCACCTAAAGAAGCGTTAAAAGCGGCAAAATCCGACTCAGAAAAAGACGATTTCATCTTTTTAGGCGGAAGTAATTACGTCGTGGCAGAGGCTTTATAAAAAAGCCTAAAGCCACGACAAAACCAAATCTTCAGATTCTTTTCCCTGATTATAAAAATCTTCAAGTTTTTTGTTGAAATCGTTTTTTGGCAAAACGCTCCACTGCTTGAAATCGTTGGTAATATCCACAAATTCCAAACTGATTTTGCGTTTTCTTACGAAGAAAATTATTCCCGAGAAAATATACAAGCCACTCATTAACAACAATTTAACGATAGACGGAGTTTTTTTCATTTTGTATTTTGACCATTTAGAACCCCAAAAACCGATAATTCTCACGGCAACGACTTTTGTATTTTCCGGCAAAATTTTGCTTGCATTATAAGCGAGTCTGCGGTTTCCGATAGTTTCTTTTCCATCAAGAGTGATGTGTCCCGAAGGATAAAAAAGTATATTGGAGCCTTTGTGAAGTTGCTCGTCAATAATTCCGTCCAAAAGTTGAACCTGTTCAACGCCTTTGCGGCTCTTTTGAAGATTCGGCACTTGAACGGCATCAAACATATTCAAAATATGCCCGATAACAGGAATTTTCCAATAAACAGAATCCACAAGCGGCTGAAGTTTTTTATCATAAAGTTCCGCAAAAAGCATAATCGGATCGAGTAAAGCCCTATGCATTGGCAGGATTAAAAGGTTTTCGCCCTCTTTCGCATCCATATTTTCAATACCTTTTTTAGAAACCTCATAATGCAGTCTGACATGATTGCGTCCGAAAAAGCACAAAACATTTTTGTAATTAAACAAAAAGAAAATCGAGGCTACAAACATCACCACGCCGTCAAACAAGAAAACATATTTTGTATTTAAAAAACTCGTAATCAGAACGTTAGTAACCGAGGAAAAAAATATGAAAACAAAAGAAACCAAATTGAAATATGCTAAAAACAAATTCAATTCTCCGGGTTTTGCCCGTTTTTGAATCTCTGCGTCCAATGGAATTTTGAAAAATCCGCACAAAACGGAAACCAAAATAATGGCTACCGTAAAAATCATTCCCCGCATATCAAAAACGCAAACAGCAATCAATATCAACGAAACCAAGAAACCTAACTGCGGGACATAACCGAGCATAAATTTTTTTCTGTCAAGATTTCCGCACCAAATACAGCCGATAGAAATTCCCACAGCCATAAACGCTAAAATTACACCCGTATCGGTCGGGGACATGGAAAGTTCTGAACTACAATGCAATATGAGCAGCGTTTGAATCGAAGCCGAAAGCCACCAATACATACAAAGCAGAAAAATAACGTGCTTTAATCCACGATGTTTGTTTACCATTCGACTAACGGAAATAATAAATTTTATCGGATTAGCAGAAGTTTCTTCGGTTTGTTTTGTCTCGTCAGCTTTAATTAAAAAACTAAACAAAATGCCCAAGAGAGCCACAACGCCCAAAACCGTGTATTGAACTGATTCTGAGGCTTTTTCACTGAGCACTGAGCCTAAAAATGTACCGATTAAAATGCCTAAAAACGCAAAAGCCTCCATTCCGCCCATACCCTGCGAAATACCTTTTTCGCCGCCGATGTCTTTAATCAAACCGTATTTTGAAGGCGAAAAAATTGCACTTTGAAAACCCATCAACATCACGGCCGAGATAGCAAGCCAAAGATTTTGAGTTTTAAAACCCAAAACGGCGACTAACATAATCGGAAGTTCACAAATTTTTGCAATTCTGATAATTTTAGTTTTCTTGAAAAAAAGCGGCAATCTGCCCGCCAAAGGTGAAAAAAGCAAATACGGTAAGACCAAAGCTCCCGCCGTAGAATTTACGACAAAAGTTTTTTGAGAATCTTCCACCCAACCCGCTGCTATAAAACATACCAATGTCTTGAGCAAATTATCATTCATAACGCTCATAATATTAGTCAGATACAGCGGTAAAAATTTCTTCAGCATCATGTTATATTTTTTAGTCAGTTCACATAAAATTTTTCCACGCCCAAAATTTTCGTCTTTTAAGATACGACAAATCGTTTTCAAATTCGTAACTTTCTTTTTCAAACGGAATATTAGTATAAGCTTGAAAATGTTTTTGTCCGCGGAATCTGTTTTTCAAATAAAAAAACAAATAAAGCGGATAAAAGAAAACTACAAGTGTTTCCGCTTGCTGGGCAAAATGGATTTTTTCATGGTTCAAAAGGGTTTTAAAAGCCGCCTCAGACATTTCTTTCTCATTGTATTTCAGCAAGATAAACGGAAAAAGCGTTATCCCCGAATACGTTTTCAGAAGTTTTTGAAAAAGAAATTTCGAAAAAAAAACCATAACAAAAATTTTTGTTACAAAAATAATCAGAGCATTTCAAAAAGCAAACTTTTTTGAGATTTTATTATTATAAAAATCCGCCTTTTTTTCTACCGTAATTATTTTTTTTAACCTCTGTTTCATAAATTCGATTTTTTCAGCATGAATATACATCCTTTAAGCCTTTCTTCCCTAAAATTG
>JAEEGL013590210.1_pt1 | contig 16020 bp, 8 predicted proteins | sample 9134231 | NCBI WGS metagenome assembly JAEEGL01 (sample SAMN16246548, study PRJNA631951) | gut metagenome | biome: gut microbiome; feature: rumen; material: fiber-attached | host: Bos | place: Iran: Karaj | collected 2018-10 | reverse complement strand
TCCCATAGTGTATCAGAAGTTAAAAAATCCCCATCACCTGAATTTACTATATTTGTATATGCACCTTCAAATGTAAAACCATCCTTAATAATTGGCCCATACTTTTCAAAAAAATCTTTACTTCTATTTACCATAATTATTATATTATTAACAGTATTATCATCAGGATTAATTTCATCTGTATTTTTAAAATATGTTAATCCTGCCCTAAAGCAAACATCATATCCAACTAATTTACATGCATTTATAATTGAGTTTTTGTTTAACCCATTTATACCATCCAATAGTTTATTTGCTTTTCCCAATTCTCCTACAAAAGTTGATCCCATAAGCGAAATATTAAAAGCAGTTTTAAGTGGCGTACCCATAACAAATCTAGTCATATAATCAACAACTAAACCAACCAAACTAGAATGTATGTTTTCTTCTTTCAATTCATTACCATCGCTAAATTCAACTTTTTCAAAATCAGATGGCTTTATATAACCACCTCTTGGTTGCTTAATCTCTCTAATTCTTTGCGTAACTGAACTCATATAATCACCTCTATAATTAAAACTATATTCACAATTTCCTCGTATACTTACATTTTGGATAATTCGAACATCCAATAAACTTACTATATTTACCTTTTCTTTCTACTAGTTTACCACCACATTTAGGACAAATATCATTACCATATTCTTCTTTATTTAAATTAATATTTGCAATATGTTCTTTTCTTTTGTTTTTATCCACAATATTGTTAACAATTATTCTATTTTTCAAATCTTCTATATTATCAATTATTTCTTCTTTATATGAAGTTATTTTGTCATTAATAGTTAAACCTGTAGTAAGTTCACCATCATGTTCTATTTCTAATCTAACATTATTACTAGGAATACAAACTATATTAAATACTTTATCTTCACTTATCTTTAATAATGCACATATAGCTTTTACATGACCATAATTTTGTCGTATTGGATTAGTATAATAAATTGGGTCTTTACCCTTAATATATCTAATCCACTTTTTATCATACTTACTACATTTGATATATCCATTATATTGTTTTGTTTCAATAACAAATATTCCATATTTTGATAGGACTATGTGATCTATTTGATGTGTTTTACCATTAACTGCTATCATAATATCATTTAATACCGTATATTTTTCTTTATTTAGAAAATCAAGAGATTGTTTAGCCCAATGTTCACCAAACCAACCAGTTATTTTAGCACCATATTTTATACATACAAATATAACTATTCCACATAGTATTAATAATCCCCAATAAAGCGGACTAGATAATAAAGCATTATTTAATTTATTAATAAATTCTTGCATAATATCACCAAGATTATTATATCAAAAAGAGGTACATAAACGTACCTCTATTTATTAAATACTATCTATATAATTGTATTACTATGGAATCGGCTATCAAACAAATTTTCAGATCTCAAATATTCAACAAACATATAGAGTATATTTGAATTTCTATTTACTATATCCTGTTCTGTAAAATCATCCATAGAATTTGATAAGTTAATTAAATCATTAATTGACGTTTTCTTTTTAACTATACCTCTATCAGTAACATACCCATTATAATATTTACGTTTATCAGAAAATCTATAGTCAGATGCACGAATATTAATTCTTTTTTCCAATAAAGATTTATTTCCTAATACATCAATATTCTTATTATTCTGTAAACCTCTCTCATTTTCTTGCCTATTTTTTGGGTATATATGCTCAATTTCAAAAGCATCATCGATTGATATTAATTCTTGTTTTTCATCAGTAAATGCCCACCAAGCTAACATTGATTTAGTAATTGGTCTTCTATTATAAAATTCGTAATTATTTAACATATTACTCAATTGAACTTCATCAAATTTAAATTCATTAAATTCAACTTCTTTATTATTAACAATATTAACCATTTCAGAATATACAGGAGTACGTAAGGCGTTAACACCAGGATTTGTAATTGCATATGCCCATATGAATGGAATAATTTTATTTAAAAAATTATAAAACTTTTCATCATTCAATAAGCCATTATTGTCTTTATATTGCATAAAATAAACTGATACAAAATAATTCCACATACCATTTGGGGCATAATTTAATACGAATAGTTTTTTAAGGACTCTTTCTGAAAATCTTTCAGAGTTCTGAACAGAAATATCGTTCCAGAAATTAGCAAGTATTATTAAATTATTCAAGGTATTATCATTTTTTAGTAAAGAATATGAGTCTTTTTCATAAAATCTTCTTAATGCCTCTGTAGTTGAAGATTTTATTCCCATTTTAGCTCTTTCAAAATACATGTATCTTGTGAACAATTCATCCATTGGTGTTCCAGTAATTGGATGAAATATCTTTTCACATGTTTCTTCAAGTGCTTTCCATTTTTTTATAAATTCATCTTTCTGTCCTCTATCAGAATAATATTTATAAAATTGAGCCTTAAAAATATCAGCATCAGATAAAGGTAATCCTCTATCATTTAAAGTTGAAAATATTCTTAATGCTGTATTTTGATTATCTGCCTCTATTGGCAACAAAATGCAATTATTCAAAATTCGAGTAGGAAGATATGAAAAATATCCAGGAAATTCACTTAGAAACTCATCTATTTTCTTCTGAAAAAATCTATAGTTATCAGCATATTTACTCTTTTGATTGCTTTCAGCCTTACCAGAGTTCAAGATTTGTAAAAATTCATCCTTATCATTATCAGTTGCAACCTCTGAATCAATTTTTAGTTCTTCTTTGTTAGGATTTCCAAATTCGTCAGTTTTCCATATACATTTTTCAATGTATTCTCTCGTTTTTTTTGAATTTGGATCTTCCATTTTACCAAATTTAACATAGAACGCTCTTAATAATAACATCAATGTAGTCAATCTTTGTTGCCCGTCAATAACCTCTAGTCTATTATCATTATTTTTAAATGTAACTATTGGTCCCAAATAATACTCTTCATCGCCAGAAAATTTGGTACAATCATTTTCTGGAAAAGCGAAATCAAAGATGTCTTCCCATAATGTTTGACATTCTTCTTCAGTCCATGCATATGGTCTTTGATAATCAGGAATGATAAAATCTGATTTTTTATCACCAAATAGCGTTCCTATACTTTTTTGATCAACATTTAATTTTGACATATATTCATCTCCTAAAATAATTATAGCATAATTATCAAAAATCAAACAATTATTCCTTTATATTTTATAATATAAAAGAGTATGTGTATAATACACTACTCTATATATTAACTTGTAACCAATTCAATTAATTTTTCGTAACTATCTACTGCATCATATTTAACTTCATTATTACTTATTGCTTCAAAATGCTTTTTTGCACATTTTATTTTAGCTTTCTCAGCCCCCTTCAATTGTAACGTTGACATATCACCTTTTGTCTCTGCTATGAAATAGACATATTTAAATGATTTATTATCAAACACAATAGCCCAATCTGGATTATAATTTCCAACTGGAGTGGGAATTTTAAAATCATTTGGTAATTTTGCATATACTGTTACTTCCCCGTCTTCTAATCGTTCAGCAAATTTTCTTTCCACTGAAGAATCATAAACAACGTAATCATAAATATGTTTTTTGACATTAGCCATTGCATTAACATTTAATTCCGCTTTAATATTATTCATATTGAATATGCTGATATCATATTTTTTGTCTGTTTTGTGATAAGTAATCCCCTCAATCACACAAGACGATTTTTCTTCATTTATTATATTGGTTACCTTTCTAATGAATTCTTCTGGATTATACTTATATTGATCAAATCGCTGTGGATTAATCCTAGATAAAATAGTAATTACTGTTTTACGAGTTAATCTTGTATCTCTTGTTATTTCTCCGATTAGATCATATTCTACCTGTGATGGCGTAAAGTCATCAACAATTGATGTTGTTGTTTTTTCAGATACTAAGGTTTCATGTTCCTTTAATTGTTCAACTGTCATAGTTTCTTTTTGAGTACCATGAGTTATTATTACTGACATTTTCGGAATAATTAATCTAGAATCTATTGCTGTAATAGCTTTATCAACTAACTCGTTACTATCAAAATCAACTTCGTATAATGTCTGAATATTAATTTTGTTCCATAAATCTTGAAATTCTTTTTTATTGAAATTATCATTAGGAATCAAACTTTTAATGTTATCTTTTCGTGCATCTGTAGTTGGTTTATAATGATCAGCATCATAAATACTAGATATTATCCGTATAATATCATCTTTAAACATATTAAATGGCTCATCAAATTCAATTTTTTTTGTATCTCTATCAACAATAAATAGATCAGTTATTTTTTGGGTATCATTATCCAAATAATTTCTTTTTATCAAATCATTCATAAAATTAAATGCGTTATTTTGATCTTTAAAAACTAGCGAATTACCATCTTGATCATACACTTGTTTTTCCAACAACCACTCCATTGTTAATTTGGCTGGTCTAGCGGACAAGGACTCCACCATTTCTGTTTGTAGTGCTTCAGCAAATTTTTCATATGATTCTGAAGCAATTACAGTTAGGTTATTAATTAAATGAAAATTATCTTCTAATACTGATAAATCCATTCTATCTCCATCTTTGTTAACACAAATACGAAGTCCTCTACCTATTTCTTGTCTCTTACTTATTTCAGAATTACTATGCTTTAAAGTACATATTTGGAATATATTAGGATTATCCCATCCTTCTCTTAATGCAGAATGTGAAAAGATAAATCTAACAGGTTCTTCAAAAGATAACAATCTTTCCTTATCTTTCATAATCAAATCAAACGCATCTTGATCGCCACTATAGTATTCCCCATCTGTATCTTTCTTAATTTCTTTCTCATTATTTATAAACATATAGTTACCATCACTATCTGTTTTCTTCTTATCAATTGAAAAATATCCTGCATGAATATCTTTTGAATCAAATCCTTTTAAGTAATTTGAGTATTCGTCATCTTCAAACAATGTAATATAATCTGTTATAGCATTACGATATTCTTCTTCGAACATCTTTGCATACTCACCTTTACATGCATTTCCATCTTCATAATATTTGTATTTAGCAACTTCATCTATAAAGAACAACGATAATACTTTTATTCCTTTTTTGAATAATTCTTTTTCTTTTTCTAAATGGGATTTAATTGTTTCCCTTATTTGAATACGAGAAACATATTCTTGTTCAACATTTCCAACAGCTTGCCCTACTTGAATCATTTTTCCATTAGTAAAATATACTTTATCATAATCTTCATATCTTCCGTCAATTTCAGTTACTTTATAACCATCATATTGTTGAAGACCACCTGATTTAGTTTTTAAATCATCTCCTGCTTTTACTTTCATTAATTTTCTAGTAACACCAGTAGAAGTTTTAACTTCTATTTCTAAGTTAGCAATAGGATCGTGTTTAGAACTAATATCAACACTATCAAGGAATAAATATGCATCTTCTGATTTATCATGCATTACTTCTATTCCTTTAACATCAATCTTTTTTACTAACCTTTGATTGTATGCATCTATTGCATCCAGTCTATATAATTTGTTATATTCTCTATCTCTTTTATGAGTTGCGGAATATCTTATTTTGAATAAAGGATTAAATTCTTTAAATAATTCTTCAGTGGCAACTCCAAATTTTTGTGGTTCATCAATAATTAAGATTGGATGAACAGCTTTAATAACATCTATTGGTCTTCTAGATTGAAGTTCATCTAATTCCTCATATATTTTCCTGTTACCGGAGCTCTTAGCAGCAAATGCTTGATAATTTATAATCATTACTTGAATAGAATTATCTGATGCGAATGTATTAATATTTGCAATATTAGAACTGTTAGAAGAGTTATATATAAAATATCTTATCTTTTTACCATATTTTTCTTGAAAGAAATCTTGAGTAATTTCAAAAGACTTTTGAACGCCTTCACGAATAGCAATTGACGGAACCATTACAACATATTTACTCCACCCATACTCCTTATTTAATTCATACATGGTTTTTATGTAAGTAAATGTTTTACCTGTTCCTGTTTCCATCTCTATTGAAAATTCATCTAATGGTTGTCCATCAGTGTAATTTATATCATTACGTCTTTGAATGTTTCTAATATTATTTCTTTCATCTCTTTCAAGCAACTCAATAGCTCTATTACCAAAAGCAACTTCTTCTACTTCTATTTCTTCTTCAAAAAGTCCAGTTCCTTCAGTTGTTTTATATCTAGCCATTAAGTCTTTTCTATAACCCCTAGATTGTCCCTGAAAAACATCAACAACTGCTTGAACAGCATCATCTTGATATGCTTGATTCTTGAACTTTAATTTCATAAATTACACCTCCCTATAAAATACTTATTTCTGTTTCAGGAGAATACTTCTTAATTCTCTCCTCTAAGTTTATCTTATCCTTATCTGTTTTAAATGATACATCTTTAAAAACAACTTTTAATGGTTTGCATTCACATATTGTATCTGCTATTTCTATATCTATTTGATCATCAAAACATGCTACTAAAGCATTATCAGATACATAATATACTTGGTTATTTTTTATTGTTTTCTTCTCTATTTTAAGATCTAGTGTTAATCCTAAATCCAATATAACTTGAGTTAGAATATCTTCAGGAGTTCTATCTTCTTTTATATTAGTAATATAATCAAATAAATTTTCTTGGTGTATTTCGCTAGGTCTATAATAAACATCTTTCATATTAGAAGAATCAACTTTATAAACTCTAAATCCATAATCGATATCAGCTTTTGTTTCTTCTTTAATCTTTTTAGCAGCTCTTCTAATTCTTTCTTCACCAAGCTCACATATATCATTAAATTCAGAATTTTTGATATTCTCATTCAATTGAACCATTATATATTTTCTGTGACCACCATCTTCAGCATTTAATTTCATAACAGCATGTGCTGTGGTTGCACTTCCACTAAAGAAATCAAGAATTGTAGATTCTCTAGTATCATCCATTAAATTTATTAAATAGCTTATTAAATCTACTGGTTTTGCAAAATCAAAATGTATGCCGATCTCTTCAAGTTCTTTTTTACTTATTCTATTTTCCCATTTTGTTATTAAGTCTACCGGAACCATACCTGATTCCTCTCTGTCTGATAACCAAATCTTTGTATATACATTCCATTTTGCTGGATTTCCGTCCGAATCTAGTAATGTGTCTTTCGAAGGTTTAAAAACAATATTACCCTTTTTCTTTTCTTCTAAATATCTTTCTTTGCTCCATCTCCAAACTTTATCGTTTGCAGTTTGAGGCCTAACCATAGCTCCTTCAACTTTGTCAGTTGGGAAAACATTTCCTGGTGGAATTACTAATGTTCCATCGGGTGCTTCAATATAGTATCTTTGATTTACACATCCTCTTAATGGGTCAAGTGAAGACTGATATAATCCAAAAGGTCTATATTTTTCTCCTTTTCTTTCTCCTTCTGTTTCAATAGAAGTATATAGTTTATTAATAATTTCTTCAGAAATAGGTTCTCTGAAATATTTTAACTGTGAAATATTTTTTGCATAAATAACAACATATTCGATATTTGGTGAAAAGTATTGTCCTTGTGCTCCTCCACTTTTCATAACACGTGAAACACAACTTACTTTATTCGCTTCTCCAAATATTTCATCACACATATGAATTAATCTTGCACATTCATCTTGCCCTATAGAAATAAATATCGCTCCATCATCTGTAAGTAAGTTCCTAGCTAGTTTTAATCTAGGATACATCATAGATAACCAATCAGAATGAAATCTACCATTTGTTTTACTGTTTGAAACTAATCTGTTTCCATATTCATCCATTTCTCCGGCTTCTATTTTTTCTAGTTCATTTGCTTTGGAAAAACTATCATTATAAATAAAATCATTACCCGTATTATATGGAGGATCAATATAAATACATTTTATTTTATTTAGATATGATTCTTGTAATATCTTTAATACTTCTAAATTATCTCCTTCTATATAAATATTCTTAGTATTATCAAAATCAGTAGATTTTTCCTTAACTGGAATTAATGTTTTATTTATCTGCTGATTTACCAATACTAATGATTCTTTTTTACCTGGCCATGTTAATTGGTATTTCTCTTTTGTATTATCTAATAAATCAAAAGATAATACTTGTTTTAATTTATCAAAATCAATTTTATTTTCAATAATACATTCCGGTAATAATTCAGCAATTTTCAAAACATTACTATCAACAATATTTTTTGTTTCCATATCCAACTTATTCACTTATTAATGCCTCCATTTCTTTCAACATACAATTTAACTCATTATTCAATTCTACTTTTCTATCAAATTGTTTTTCATTTTTTACCTTTATTCTTTGCTTTTCTATTTCTTTTTTTAAATAATCTATTCTATTCTTTTGCTCAATTATCTCGCTAAAAATTCTTTCATTTTTTTCTTCATTAATTATTGTTTTAATTATCTTTTCATATAATACTTCAAGATTTATTGCATTTAAATCTATTTCTATCTCAGCATTCCAATCAGTCGTATATATTTCCTCTAATTTTATAGCGTAGCAATAATCTTCATTGTATTTTATAACAAATAATATCTTATATGGAATACCTTTTGTCATTACCTTTATTATATTAAAAGGAATCAGCTTTTCTTTTAAATCTAATTGAAACACTTCTATTTCTTCAACATTTTCGGTTTTACTAATTCCAACAGTGTCAGGAGACAGTTTATAAAGCCAGGTAATTCTTTCTATCTTATTTACAAACTCATCTTTCATGGAATTAGATAATGCTAATTTATTGTAGAAGTTTTTCTTTGCAATAAATGAGCCAACGTAACACTGTTTTGGTAAACTTATCATATTAAACCACCACCATGAATGAAATCAATTCAAAATCATCTAAACCATTTATTTCATTTTTTAGCATAGTAGTTCCACCACTTCTAAATAAACTATCAATATCATTTTCTTCTTTAATATTAATAATAGAGTCAATGCTTTGGCTTAATAATCTAGAATATAACTTCATATCTTTACCATCATTTGTAAATTCATTAAAAATATTATAGGCTGACTTAACAGGTTCAGATTCTCCTTTAGAAATAGTTCTTAATATGTCTAATGTATTCTTGACATTCAAATGATTAGATAAAACTTCACCATCTTCTTTTATATAAACTAAATAGAAAGGATGAAGTTGGTTCATACTGTCAATATTTACTACATTATTAATATTTTTTAGGATATAAATAACTCCTTTTTCTACTCCTATTGATTTATTTTCATGAACTACAGAATGTAATCCAAATGGAGTACCATCAAGATCTCCATTCTCTTTTACATATTCTACTAAATCCATTCTAAAGTCATTTAATCCTAAGTCTGTAATTGAAATACCTGTATTCATATCTTCAAGATCGACAACTTCTTCTTTTAATTTTTGAAGTTGAGCTTTTCTATATTCTATATCGCTAGATTTATTAGTTAAAACATTATCTTCACCTGTACCGGAGATATCCAACATTAACATTCTATTTTCAACTCTATTTTTTAGATTAATATAATCATCTAAAGAAATATTGGGCCAGAAATTAACCAATTGTATTACATCATTTTCAGAACCAATTCTATCTACACGACCAAATCTTTGAATAATTCTTACTGGGTTCCAGTGAATATCATAATTTATTAGATAATCACAATCCTGTAAGTTTTGACCTTCAGATATACAATCTGTTGCAATTAATATATCTATATCATTTTTAGATTCCGGATCCAACATTTCTCTATGTTTAGATTTTGGTGAGAAGTTCAATAATAAATTATTAAAATCTTTATTCATATCTATAGTACATTCATTAATACCTGAACCAGTTATTTTACATGTTTGTAAACCATAATGATTTTTCAAATTTCCAGCAATACTCTTATACAAATAATCAGCTGTATCAGCAAACGCACTGAATATAATAATCTTTTTATTATCTTTATTAATCGGATGATTTACTTTGTTGATAATCATATCAACCAACTCATTTAATTTAGTATCATGCTCTGGATTAACTTTATCCATCTCAAATAATAGAGATGTTAAAATTTTATAATCAGATATTAGATCTTCTCTCCATCCAATTGTATTCATATCTTCGAGATTTATCTTTACTTTCTTTCCAATGCTAAATTGATCATCTAGCAAATCTTCAACATCTTCATCCGTGTTATAATTAGTTACTTCTATATTTTCAAAAGATTTATTAACTCCTCTATTTTCAAAGTCTTCAATCGCTTGTAAAGTGTTTTTAATTTGTTCAAGCACTTTACCTAAAGTGATTCTAAATGAAGCCACAGAGCTTTCCAGTCTTTTCAAAAAATTAATTCTCATTAATATCTGTAAGCTACGTTCTCTATCAGCTTGATGAAGAACTGATTGCCCTCCTCTTACAGAAATATCATATTTATCTTGATAATCTAATAATTTGTTAGGCAATATATAGTCAAATGGTGAATAGATGCACATATTTAATTTGTTCAATTCATCAGCTATTTCTTTTATAGTCATAAATCCTTCAAGATCTGTTAAATCTGGAGACATACTAATTGGTTTTAATCTTGTTGGAAATTTACCAATAGAATTCATATCATAATACTTCTCAATATGCTTTCTTGATCTAGCTATTGTTACACTATCTAATAATTTAAAAAAATCAAAATTAGAATTTAATCTATTTAACAGCTCCTGACTTGTTCTTTCTACTGGAGATAGTTTGCTCCATTCATTGAATACAGTCTGAGCATTCTTTAAAATTGTATCAATTGATTTTGTGTTACTAATTTTTTCATCAATCTTATCAGTATGGCCTTCATAAGCCAAAGCTAATTGATTTTTAAGGTCCGTGAATCTATTATTAACTGGAGTTGCAGACAACATTAATACCTTGGTTTTAACTCCTGCTTTCATAACATCATTCATTAATTTATCATATCTAGTTTCTCTATCATTTCTAGCTTGATTATTTCTAAAATTATGAGATTCATCTATCACGACCAAATCATAATTTCCCCAATTAACCCTTGATAAATCCATTCCATTTGATTCACCATGGTTTCTCGATAAATCCGTATGAAATAGCACATCATAATTAAATCTATCTTCTTGTAACGGATTATCTTTATAGTTTTTAATAAACGTGTTCCAGTTTTCACTAAGTTTTTTAGGGCATAAAACTAAAATGCTCTTATTTCTTTCTTGGTAATATTTAATTACCGCTAAAGCAGTATAAGTTTTACCTAAACCTACACTATCCGCTAATATACAACCATTGAATCTTTCAAGCTTATTAATAATACCTAAAACTGCATCTTTTTGAAATTCATATAAAGATTTCCATATTTTTGACTCTTTAAATCCAGTTTTCTCATTAGCTAATTCCTCTTCAGAAATATCTTCTAAGAATTCTGTAAATATATTATACAGTGTAACATAATAAATAAATTCAGGAGAGTTTTCCTTATATAAATCAGACATAAAGTCAATAACATCATTTGTAACATCTTTTATATGTTTTTCGTCATTCCATATTTGTTCAAATGAATCTAAATAGTTTTTTGTAAACTCATAATTATCATCAATTTTAGTTATGGGCATATAAATAGCATTATCTTTTTCATATCCTATACCAACGGATGAAAACTCTTCCATATTTGTATATACAATACCTGAATTTTCATTTTGAAGAACCATAAATCTTTGTATTGCCTCACCGCCAATATTTGATTTAAATCTAGCTTTTCTTTTTATCCAATCGCTACACTCTTTAGCAATTCTTTTCCCATTTAATTCATTTTTCAATTTAACTTCGAATGGAGAGCCACTCAAACTCTTTTCTCTAATCTTACATTCAATTTCAAACAATCTTTGCTCTTTTTTACTCTTTGTTTTTTCAACAAATGTTGGATCAGTAAAAATGAACTTAAACTCATCTATTCTGGAAAGTTCATCTTTTAATTCCTTATATCCATACATTGAGAAAATGGATGCACACATTCTAATTTTAGAGTTATCAGTAATACATCTCTTAAGATCATCGCCTAATTTTTCGATATGATTGTCAATTAATTTCATAAAACTACCTACATTCCCACTCTATAATTGATTATATCATAATTTCAAATTATCACATACAAATCACTGTCAAAAAACACAATAAAATTTAACTTTCAAATATAAAGCTAAAAATTCTTATTTCTTCCTGCTACTATTTTCTTAAATTCATCAATATTTATTATTGCATTACAACTAGCTGCTGCTGCATTACATGTAATACTATCACTTATCCAAAAACTATTATCATTAAAATCAATTACGAATGGATTTTGACTATTAATAAATAATTCTTTCTTATATGGATGCCAATTAACTAAATCATAGTTATCTTTAATATAATTATAGAATTCTTCTCTTTTATTAATATCATCCTCTTGGACTATAAATTGTTTTCTCATACTTCTCCTTTCTACATCTTATTAGAAAAAAGAAAAAAAACTTAAGATACCTTAAGTCTAAGTTATCTTATTGATCTAGCTTTACCACCTAACTTAATAGGTTGGTGTGATTTCATAGGGCTAGTCCCTCCATCACTCGTAATAAGATGTGATTATATTATAACATATAGCATAAATGACAACAAACAAATGATTTGTGACATAACCGTCTAGGATTTACTATTGTTCTGTAATCTAGTTACTTTTGATTTTATTGACTTATATCCAGTTTTCTCTTTAAAATTATCAATAGCATTTTTTTCTAACCGTACTATTACGTGTTTATTACTATCAATTAGTACAGATAATTCTTCTTTTGATGCAACAATTCTTGATATATTAGATAAATAGTTGTTTAATTGATTTATATCCAAATATTTAAAAGCATATTCAAGTAATGACATATTTTGCTCTAAATATGACATAAAAAAGAATCTGCTTATATCATATTTTTCATATATTTTCTTTTTATTAATATAGCTCAAGTATTCTTCACTATTTGGAATTAATTCATCAAAACGATTATCTTGGTATATTCTTTCATAAATATTAACATATTTTTTATTATTAACTAATGTTATTTTATTGTTACTTATTGATGAATATTTAATATATTCATACATTTTTTTCTTTTCCCTAAACATATCCACTATATACGTTGGTATTTCAAAAAAGCAGTCATCTTTTACAAGTCTGTCAAGTGTTTTTTCACTGATATGTGGCAGTAAATTAATAAATTCCTTATACTTATCCATGCCAATGGCTTTTTTTTCTAGTAAGTCTATTACACTGCTCTCTATCTTCTCGCTTACAAATCCACAATTGCTTAATATTTCAACTATGGAATTATAATCATCTATATTTAAATTAGCTCCATATTTATCAAATAACACTTGTTTTTCATCAGATGGCAATACTTTTATTCCAAATAAATGTTTAAATGAGTAATCAAGTAAGTTTTTATCTATTAGTGAAAGATATTTTTCGACATCAGAAAAAGAAACTATATCTTCTAAACTATTTATAGAGCCTGTTATTTCTGCTATATTGTTTATATTAACCATTTTATAATTAATTTTGGTTAGAATTCTATTAAGTGACCCATACTTTCTAATTTCCTCATTTGTTATTAGAGGATAATTATCACTATATAAATAATCTAACTCTATATCATAGTTATTAAAGATGTCTATTAATAACAATCTTGATTTTATTATTTCTTGAAAATTATTTTCTGGAATGCTATCAACTGCTGTTCTAATATATTCATCCACATGATCACGAGTGTAAAAACTCGAATACTCTATACTCTTTAATCTCTCACTTGTTTTATCAATATTATTAGAATCAAGAGCTAATTTTTGCAAATAAAACTCTTTTCTTTCTTCACTACTAAGTGATTTCAAAACTAAATTTAAGACCGTATTGCTTTCAAACACATTATCTGAAATCACCTTACTATATTTCTTCTTTTCTTTAATTGCATTTACTAAAAACATTTCATTTGATTTCACTGTTCTCTCAATTATCTCTTCAGCAAGTTCATACGGTTTATCATATATATAAGCATTATATATAGAGGATTCGTATACGTCTAATATTTTATTATGCTTTGAATAATTATATATATACATATCGCAATTATAATCAATATATTTATCGTCTATTAATTTTAAAATGTCATTACACATGTTTTTTTCTTCGTCAGAAGTCGACACTATAGTTCTGCTATTAATTAATTCTTTTAATGGAATTTTTGAATCATCGTTTTCCTTTGTGAAATTCTCAAATACTTCACCATATTCATTTTTCAAATATGTGAATGCAATACATGTATCAATATTTATCTTTTTATCTTTGTCAGGGAATCTACTTTTAAGCGTCATATATAGATGAATTACATCATTTATTCTATTTTTTAAAATTCTTATATTCATTTTACTATTACTTTTTGTTAAGATATACCAAGAATCATGCGTACGCTTGATATTAATCCCAAGTATTTTTCTAAATTCTTTTTCTTTTGAAAACAATAACTGTTTTAAAATTATACGATAATCATTATCACATATTGGTGACAATTTAACCATAAGATCAAACGGTTTGTAGTTTTCGTCAAATTCTTCAACATTTGCATTATCAATAGAGCAGAACTTTTTATACTTATCAGGAGTAGTTGAAACTATAAACTTTACTTTTTTGCTATTACAGTAAAAAGAAATAATTGATTTAATAAAACGTTCAATATTTATATCTTGTGATGCTCTTTCTAAATCTTCAATCACTATAACCGTTGTCTTCCCGCAGGGTAATAATTCGTTAAAAACACTTATCAAGTCAGCTTCGTTAATCGTCCCGTTCTCATTACTACCATCCCTATCAATAAATGAAACGACAAATTTACATAAAAGAATAGTTGCTATAATAATTGCTATCCCTATTATTCCAGACAGTTTAAATAATTCTTCAACTATTTCCTTTCCGCCAATTAAATTACTAATAGAACTAATATTAATAATACCATTTAACTTATCATTATTTACAAGGAATGAAAGTACAATTAGAATTAACCCAAGTACTATTAAAGCCTTTGAAAAAAAAGAACTTGATGATATATGCAAAAGTCTTCTATTAGGATTAATTCTATTTATATAATAGAGAAACTTATTCTTCTTATATCTATTAGATGCCAATTGAAGTATCATATTTTTATGAAGCTCAATATCATCATTATTCATAGTCTCTTTTATTAAATTAATTCGTATGAATTCATATTTCAAAGAGCAACACTTTTTTTCAAGTATATCTATTACAGATGATTTTCCTGATCCATAATCAGATATTAAACCGATGATCTTTGCTTCACCATCAAGCCCTTCTTTTAACATATTAACTTCTTCTTCAAATCCAATTTGATCTTCTTCAAAGCTTTTTAATGGATTATCTTGATAATAAATACCTCTTCGCATTCTTTCACCTCACAAAAAAAGTATATTCCATCTTAAAAGGAATACACTTTATTTTCACATATATTATAACACTATTAATTAAACCTAAAAGTATTATTTTCATATGTTTACATTATTTTTTCAAAAATTTAAACAAACGTCTTTTTTATATTTCTTTATGAAAAAGAGGTATTCACTAAAACAATGGTTTAGTAAACACCTCTTAAAGAAGTCGGACTACTGATGTTGTTACCATGATTTCTAAGGGTAACCCACAGCCAGGTACGTCTTCTTGTTTATTAATATATCATATATCAATAATAACGTCAAACTATATACTAAAACAATCTTATTTGTTCATTATCTTTTATTTCTTTTTTATAAGCTTTAATAATATCTTTCATATTATATAGTATTCCATATTTATCACATTCATTGGTAAATACTTTATATAATTTTTTATAATTAGGTACTGGACAATTATAACTAT
>JAEEGL010603861.1_pt1 | contig 16020 bp, 14 predicted proteins | sample 9134231 | NCBI WGS metagenome assembly JAEEGL01 (sample SAMN16246548, study PRJNA631951) | gut metagenome | biome: gut microbiome; feature: rumen; material: fiber-attached | host: Bos | place: Iran: Karaj | collected 2018-10 | reverse complement strand
TTATTATATCCCGAAGCCCGCTCTCGGCCTCTGGAGCGCAAGAGACCGGTTCACGGCGGAGGACCGGGATTAAAGACCGAAAATGAAAAAGCGCCCGCTTTGCGGGCGTTTTTTTATATGCAGTCATAACTTTTTGCTTGATCTTTCCCCCAAAGCCTTCCCCTCCGAGGGAAAGCCTATAGTTGAGCGTCATTTATGCCTTCCCCTTGGAGGGGAAGGTGGGCCGCGAAGCGGCTCAGATGAGGTGAAAAAGCCTTCCCCTTGGAGGGGAAGGTGGGTCCGAAGGACCCGGATGAGGTGGGACCCCGGCCGTCTGTGCTGTCTCCGTGGCGAACGCAGAAAACGCAATACCACCTCATCCATCAGCCTCCCGGCCGACGGCTTTCTCGCTGCGCGCCCGGTCAGGGCAGGGTTCTGACATGCAGACCGGGTTATGACCGCTCGGCGGGGGAGTGGTTTACTATAAATAAAGGCGCGGCCGATCAGGGCCGCGCCGCTGTTCTGCGCTTCATTCCGCACCGGAGGCGATCTTTTGATCCTCCGGTATTGTTTGCGTTTCATCCGGGATCTTCCGGTATTCCACGTGCCGGTAGGTGGAAAGAGAGGCGCGTCGCGTCATGGCGTCGCGGCACTGACGGCAGAGGATTTCCTGATTCTCCCTGGCGGAGGCGCCTTCCCGCCCGAAATACGGCCCGTCGATGAAGAGGACGACGCGCGGGAGACGGAAGAAAAGCCGCCTGCGATAAACCGCGGTAAAGGTGAAAACGGGCTTCCCTTCCTCCGCGGGATAGCGGAAGGAGGCGGAGGGAAAGGGACGGATGCCGGTGAAATACGGCCAGATATGCGCCTCGGGATAAACGGCGATCACGTGTCCCCGCTCTGCGTGGATCCGGATCGCCTCTCGGAAATTCCGCCATCCGGCGGCGCTTGTGGGCAGGGGCACAGCCCCGAGATCCTCCACCACGCGCCGGAGTCCGGGGATCGAAACACAGTCCGGATTTGCGAGGATATACGCCTTTTTCGGGAAGGCGACGAGAGACGGCGCATAGGCGTCTCCCGCGGCGCGGGTGTGATTGCCGTAGAGGAAGTACCCGCTTTTCCGGTAGGGACGGAGCTTCTTCCGCCCGACGATCCTTTCGCCGTAGAGGATCTTCTGCATGAGAAACACCAGAGGCGTTGCGATCAGGTGATAAAAGACGAAGGCGAAGCCCTTCCGGAAGAAAGTCTTCGGGAAATAGGCGTAATCCGGCGGAAGCTTTTTTTGCTTGATCTCCCAGGAGGCGAAATCCTCAGCCTCGGCGCCGGTATACGTGATGACCTTTTTCATGCACGGAACCTCAGGGCGGCGGCGTCGGCAAGCATGTCTTCCATCTGTTTCATACAGCTTTTCTGATCGAATCCCTCGCGGACCTTTGCGTATTTGTCCCAGCAGGAAACAAGCTCGGAGGGATTTTCGATGAAGTATTCGATCTTCCGGCACAGATCCTCCGGATCGCCCGCGCGGAAAAGGGTCCGGTCGTCAACGGCGAAGAAGCGCGTGGCCGAACGGGGCGAATCGGCGATCACGGCCGGAAGGCCGGAGGCGATGGCCTCCATGCATCCGATGGCTTCGATCTCCACTACGGCGGCGTGCACGTACAGATCGGCGTTGTGAAGCGTTTCGGCAAGCTCCTCGCGGGCAAAGAAACGGAATGAGGCGTTCACGCCTTCTCTTTTCGCAAGAGATTCCAACTTCTCCTGCATGGGGCCGCTGCCGGCGAGGATCAGCCGGATCTTCTCCCGGTACCGGGAAAGCCCGATCGCGCGGATCAGGGTCGCCTGGTCCTTTTCCCGGCTGTATCGGCCGGTGGAAACGATATCGAAGGTCTCGTGCTTGACCTTTTCGCCCTTTTCCTGAAAAAAGATATCGTTGACGCCGTTGGAGATGACGCGGTAAGGCCTTTCGATGGGGACGTTTTCGGCAAAGACGCGGCGGATGAATTCGGTCGGGTAGTGGATCACGTCGCAGTATTGATAGATGCGCTGATAAAAGACCTTGTAAACCAGATGATTGGCGATCCGGTCGTTCATCACCGGCCCCAGATGCGCGGTCACGTTCTCCGCCTGACAGTGGAAGCTGGCGGTGACCGGCTTGCCCATTTCCCGGGCGAAGCGCAGGGCGCATTCGGAAAGCTCGAAGGGGACCTCCAGATGGACGACGTCGGCCATTTCGACCACCTTCTCCAGGACCCCGGGGTCCGCTTTCGCCAGCGAGACGCCGTTCTTTTCGAAGATCCGGTTGATCAGGAAGCCGAAATCCCGGGTCGGGGTCACGTAATAATCCTCCAGACCGCGGGTGGAATCCTGCGGTGAAACGACGTAGACCGTGTGCCCCCGTTCCTTCAGATAGCGGATCAGGTTCAGCGCTGCGAGCACGGTGCCGTTGTTTGCTTCGCCCAGGACGTCGCAGATCATGGCGATTTTCATAGAGATTCCTCCGTGTGTTTTCGTACTGCCGGGGGTATTTCCGGCGGCAAGAGAAAAGGCGATCAGAGAAACCACTGATCGCCTTTTGCTGGTCCGAGTGACAGGAGTTGAACCTGCGGCCTCTTGAACCCCATTCAAGCGCGCTACCAAAACTGCGCCACACCCGGATACCCGACAACCGATATCATATCACACTTCCCCGGAAAATGCAAGCCTTTTCTGAAAAAAGAACCGGGAGAAGCGAAAGAATTTCCGCCCGCCGCGGAAAGAGACATAATTTCCCATTTGACGGGGAAACTACGGAAAAAGCTTTTCCGGGAGGTTCGGACGATGCTTCTGCCGCTTTTGCGCACGCTGATCCTTTATGCCGCCGTTTCCTTCGCTCTGCGCTTTCTGGGCAAGCGGCAGATCGGGGAAATGGAGCCGCAGGAATTTGTGGTGACGATCCTGATCTCGGATCTGGCGTCCATTCCCATGCAGGATATGGATATCCCCCTTTTGTACGGCCTCGTGCCGGTGGCGGTCCTGATCCTGGTGGAATACCTCCTCTCCCTGATCCTTTTGAAGAAGAGGAGGCTCCGCCTCCTCTTCGCCGGAGAGCCGGAGCTCGTCGTCCGGGACGGGAAGATCCTTCCCAAAGCCCTCCGGAAGAACCGCGTAACGCTGGACGAGCTTCTTTCACGCCTGCGGGAAGCGGGCGAAAACGACGTGTCCTCTCTGAAATACGTGATCCTGGAGACCGACGGGACCCTGAGCGTGGTAAAGAACGAGGGGGAAGCCGGGAAGGAAGGGCTCTTCCGGCTCCTGATCGCCGAAGGGGAGATCAACCGGTCCATGCTCCGCGCGGCGGGACGGGACGAGACCTGGCTCCGCGCGGCGGTGAAGGAGAGAGGCGCCGGGATCGAGGACGTCTATTATTTCGCGCTGAGCGACGGGGGAAAGATCGTCTGCCAGCGATTCGGGGAAGAAAGGGGAGATAAGACGTGAAGAGCAGGCTGACCGGATGCATCCTCGCGCTCCTCGCTCTTTTCGCGGCGGCAGCCGCCGGCGGCGACGGCGTGAGGATGATCTGCCTGGAGATGAGGAAAGAGATCGGGGAGGCGGCCGCGCTGTATGCCTCCGGCGACCGGGAAGGCGCGGCGCGGGCTTTCGCCGCCGCCCGGGACGACTTTGAAGCCGGGCGCTTTTTTCTGGAAAGTATGACGCACCACGGGGCGATGGAACGGGCCGGGGAAAAATTCGCCGCCGTCGGCGAAGGGATCGCCGGCGGCGGGGATGACGATGGGATTCTGCGGGAAATGGCTTCGCTCGGGGAGATCCTCCGGGAGATCGCGGAGAGCGATCTTCTGTCCGCGGGGAATCTTTTTTAGCGTCATTTTTCCTTGATCAGACGCTGCAGCTCGTCCATAAAGGAATTGACGTCCTTGAACTGCCGGTAGACCGAGGCGAAACGGACGTAGGCCACCTCGTCCAGATTGCGCAGTCCGTCCATCACGTATTCGCCGATGACCGAGGAGGGGATCTCCTTGTCCAGAGAGTTGGAAAGCTTCTGCTCGATGTCGTCCACCAGCGCTTCCAGCTTCGCCACGGGCACCGGCCTCTTTTCGCAGGAGCGCATCAGGCCGTTCATGATCTTGGAACGGTCGAACATTTCCCGGCTGCCGTCCTTTTTGATGACGATCAGGGGAAGGGTCTCCACGCTTTCATAGGTGGTGAAGCGCTTCTGGCATGAAAGGCACTCACGGCGTCTGCGGATGTTTGAAAACTCATCGGTGGGACGGGAATCGATCACGCGGCTTTCGGTGTAACCGCAATAGGGACACTTCATCCTTCAAGACCTCGCTTTCCGGCCGTCCGCTTCTTTGAAGAAGCGGGTTTCCTTCTGATGCTATTATACGCCCCGGAACCGGGGATTTCAAGGCTTATTTCCCGAAAGAAGCTCAAATTTGGCAAGCTCGCTTTCAAGAAACAGCCGGGAAACCTGAATGCGGGAAAGATCGGCGATGTCGCGCCGGTAGACCTCGGTGACCAGGATCCCGTCGAAGCCGACGGCCCGGAGCCTGGTGAAAAGCTCCCGGTAATCAAGACGGCCTTCGCCCGGAAGACGGCACCGGTTCGCGATATCCAGATCGTTGATATGGACGTTCCGGATCCGGCCTCCCATGGCGTCGATCAGATCCTCGATGGCGAAGCCCGACTGCACGGCCTGCTTGAAGTCGAGATTGTACCCGAGCTCGGGGATCTCCTCCGCCAGGTACCGGAAGGTCTCGGGAAAGGCCGAAAGGAATCTCCGCACGTTTTCCTGCAGGACCTCCACGCCCACTTCGCCGCCGTAGGCAAGAAGCTCCCGGTAGACCTCGATTTCGTGGGGATAGAGCGGACGGAACGCCTCCGCCGACCGTCCCGGCCCGTGCAGGATGAAATACCTCGCTCCGTACCGGGAGGCGGCGCGCAGGCATTTTTTGTAGGATTCCAGGACCTCCTTCCGGCGGCGGGGATAGTCCGAAAAGAGCATATAGGATTCGCTTCCGGACTGATAAGGATGGATCGACGTGACCCGCATCCCGCGCTCCTCCAGGAGAGCGAGGAAGAGATCGATATACTCGTCGCTCCATTCGTATTCGCAGTTGACGAAGACCTCCAGCGTCCGGAATCCCGCGTCGCAGGCCGCAAGAACGGCTTTTTCCGGCTCCATGGGGTAAAGCGAGCCGGTGGAAAAGGCGGGGATCATGCTTTTGCGAAGCGGCGCGCGACGCCGATGAGAGAGGCGACGCACTTGTCCATTTCCTCGGTCACCGCGAATTCCAGCCGGCCGTGATGATTGTGGCTGCCGGTGCCGAGATTGGGACAGGGAACGCCCATGAAGGACAGACGCGATCCGTCGGTTCCGCCTCTGACCGGCGGGGAAGAGGGCTCGCCGCCGGCTTCCCGGATGGCTTCGTAAGCCCGTTCCACCAGATAAAAGGCGGGCAGGATCTTTTCGGACATGTTCCGGTAGCTTTCACGGATCGTCAGGGTCACCGAGCCCTCGCCGTATTTGCCGTTCAGGTAGGCGGCGATCCGCCGAAGCGTCTCTTCCCGGGCGGAAAGGATCCCGAGATCGTGATCCCGGAGGATGTAGTCGAGTGCGGCGCGCTCGATCTCGCCCTGCATGCCGATCAGGTGGAAAAAGCCATCGCGGCCGGCGGTGCGTTCCGGGCGCTGTCCCTCGGGGATCATGCCGTCGAATTCCATGGCGACGCGGGCGGCGTTGACCATTTTGTCCTTTGCGCTGCCGGGATGGATGCTCTTGCCCCGGAATTCGACGTGAGCGGAGGCGGCGTTGAAGGTCTCGTAATCGACCTCGCCGAAGCTGCCGCCGTCCACGGTATAGGCGGCGTTGGCCGCAAGCTCCTTCACGTCGATGTGAAGGATGCCGCTGCCGATCTCCTCGTCGGGTGTGAAGCAGATCCGGATCCTCCCGTGGGGGATCTCGGGATGGAGGAGGAGGGTCTCGGCCATGGTCATGATCTCCGCGACGCCGGCCTTGTCGTCGGCGCCGAGCAGGGTCTTCCCGTCGGTGACCAGAAGCGTCTCGCCTTGATAGCGGGAGAGCACGGGGAATTCCGCGGGGGAAAGGCGGCTTTCGCCGTCGGCAAGAAGGATCTCTCCGCCGTCGTAGTTCTCGATCAGCGCGGTTTTGATGTTTTCGTAAGGCACCGTGTCCACCACGTCCATATGGGCGAGGAAGGCCACGGTCTCATCGTAAGGCGCGGTGGCCTCCAGCGTGCCGTAAACGAAGCCGAGTTCGTTTTGATACGCGTCGGCGATCCCCAGGGATTTCATCTCTTCGACGAGCGCCCGTCCGAAGGCGAGCTGCGACGGGGTGGAAGGACAGGCTTCTTTCGTCTCGTCCGAGGCGGTGGGATACGCCGCGTAGGCGATCAGTCTTTCGTAAGCTCTCATGGAAACTCCTTTCATGACGGAAAGAATACGGAGCCCGCGGGCATGCCGGGGCTCCGAACGGACAGGATTCAGTTCATCCCCAAAAGACGCTCGCAGGCGGCGATCCGGACCGCGACCGAAAAGAGCTCGCAGGCGGTTTTCAGATCTTCGATCGAGGGGAAGGTCGGCGCGATGCGCACGTTCCGGTCATAGGGATCTTCGTGATAGGGGAAGGCCGAACCGGCGGGAGTCAGAGCGACGCCTGCGTCGGCGGTCAGAGCCACGGCGCGTCTGACGCTGCCGATGGTCTGGTTGAAGCTGATAAAATAGCCGCCGCGCGGCCGGGAGAAATCGGCGATGCCCCGTCCCTCCAGCTCGCGGTCCAGCGTCGCTTCCACCGTTTCAAACTTCGGCCGGAGGATCTCGGCGTGCTTTTTCATATGTGCGCGGATCCCGTCGGCGGTCCGGAAGAAGGCGGCGTGGCGCTTCTGGTTGATCTTGTCGGGGCCGATGGTCTGGAAGGAAAGAAGCTTCTTTGCCCAGAGGATGTCGGCCTCGTCTGCGACCAGACACGCCACCCCGGAGCCGGGGAAGGAGATCTTGGAGGTGGAGGCGAACTCGTAGACCATGTTTTTGGCGCCGACGCTGCGGCATTCGGCGAAGATATCGGTCAGAGGGATCTCCTCGTAAAGATCGTGGACGCAGTAGGCGTTGTCCCAGAAGATGCGGAAGTCCCGCGCCGCCGGACGCAGCGAGGCGAAGGCCCGAACGGTCTCGGGGGAATAGACCGTGCCGTCGGGGTTGGAATACTTCGGCACGCACCAGATCCCCTTGACCGTGGGATCGTTTTCCGCATATTCTCTGACCTCGTGCATATCGGGCCCTGCGGAGGTCATTTCGATCGGGATCATCTTGATGCCGAAGACCTCGCAGATGGCGAAATGCCGGTCGTATCCGGGAACGGGACAGAGAAACTTCAGCTCGCGCTGCTTCGACCAGGGGACGAAGCCCGGCGCAGTGCCGAACACCATGGCGCGGGAAATGGCATCGTACATCATGTTGAGGGAGGAATTCCCGCCGCAGATGACGTTTTCCGGCATCACATGGAGAAGGTCGGCAAAGATCTGCTTCATTTCCGGAATGCCGTCCAGCATGCCGTAATTGCGGATGTCGGTCTTGCCGGAAAGACATTTCGAGCCGCTGTCGATCACCTTGAGCATCCCCTCGCTCAGATCCACCTGTTCCCGGCAGGGAACGCCGCGGGTCATAGTCAGGGAGAGGTTCATGGCGCGGAAACGCTCGTATTCCTTTTTCAGTTCTTCTTCTTCCCGGAGAAGTTCTTCCCGGGAATAACTGCGGTAGTCTCTGTGCATGGTTCACGATCTCCGATCGATATGGATTCGAAAGAAGGCCTGCCCTCCGGCCGGGATCCGTTACTTGCGGGCTCCCTTGTCAAAACGGAACAGGGCGGTGGACACGGCGCCGCCGACGGCGGAAGCGATCAGGGCTTCCAGAAGCCCCTGCACGCCGACCATGGCCACGATGACGGCGATCACGGTCCCGAAGCCATAATCGGGCATATTGGGAAATACGGTTTCGTTGTGAAGGAAGAAGATCACCAGAGTCGACATGAAGAGCACCGTGTTCAAAAGCGCGGAGGAAAGGGAGGCGACGAAGGTCCCCGTGGTGCGGACCGCCGTCTTCCCGGATTTGCCGAAGGGCAGGTAGATCATGCCGCAGAGCCACCCCATCAGCATGCGGGGGACCAGCGCCAGGACCGTCATGCCGACGGGATTGACGTTCATCATAAAGGTGCCCGTGGGATCCATGCCGAAGCACTGGGCAAGGCTTGTAAGGCCGAAAATGGTCCCGAGGACCAGCCCGGCGGTCGGGCTGAGGACGACGGCGCCGACGGCCACGGGGATCATCAGAAGAGTCATCGACATCAGGCCGATGCGGAGATATCCCAGAGGCGTGAAGGCCATCAGGATCAGTAGGGCGGCAAGTATGGCCAGACGTGTCATCCTGCCAAGATTCAGTTTTTTCATGGGTACGTTCCTTTCGCTGACGCTCCCCTTTGCCTTTGCCGCTGCTCTTTGCGGGAAGACGGGGATGTGTCGCAAGTGTATTTCTCTGAGAAAGGGCCTTACCGGTTTTTCTGGTAGAGCAGATAGAGCCCGTTCATCAAAAGACTGGGGTCGTGCAGGACCTTTTTCCTGCAGTGGGGGACGATCTCGGGGGCCATGCCGCCGGTGGCGATCACCGCTGCGACGGGGCCCTTTTCCTCTTCGATCCGGTTGATCATGCCGTCCAGCATGGAGGCGGTGCCGTATACCACGCCCGAGCGCATGGAATCCACCGTGTTTTTCCCGATGGCGGAGGCGGGGGCCTCGATGGAGATCGAGGTCAGCTGCGCCGTCCGGGAGGTCAGAGCGCTCAGAGAGGTGCGTACCCCCGCGACGATAGCGCATCCTTCGTACACGCCGTCCTTGTCGATATAGGAAACGGTCGTGGCGGTGCCCATGTCGATGACCACGAGGGGCCGGGGGTAGGCGGCGGAGGCGGCCACGGCGGTGACCACCATGTCGCTTCCGAGCTGAGCGGGATTGTCGATGGCGATGTGCAGACCGGTTTTGATGCCGGGACCGACGACCATCGGCTTTTTGCCGAAGAGCAGCGCGACCGCCCGTGAGATCAGGGAGGTCATCGGGGGAGAAACGCTGGAGAGGATCGAAGCCGTGATTTTCTTTTCCTCGGCTCCGTAGAGCTTGAGGATGTCGCGGAAATCAATGGCGTACTGCGCCTCGGTCTTGTTCTGATCGGTGACGAGACGCGAGATGAACAGGAGCTTTCCGCCCTCGTCAAAAACGCCGAGAACGATGTTGCTGTTTCCCACGTCGATGGCGAGAAGCATGAAATTCCCTCCTTGCGGTTGATTTCAGAATTCGGCGGTGCCGACGGTGCGGGGGTAGGGGATCACGTCGCGGATGTTCGACATGCCGGTGACGTACATGATGAACCGCTCGAACCCGAGGCCGAAGCCCGCGTGGCGCGTGCCGCCGTAGCGGCGCAGGTCCACGTACCAGGAGTAATCCTCCTCCCGGAGTCCCAGCTCGTTCATCCGGGAAAGGAGCTTGTCGAGCCGCTCCTCCCTCTGGCTGCCGCCGATGATCTCGCCCACGCCGGGAGCGAGGAGGTCCATAGCCGCGACGGTTTTGCCGTCGTCGTTCTGACGCATATAGAAGGACTTGATTTCCTTCGGGTAATCGGTGACGAACACCGGGCGCCGGAAGGTCTTTTCCGCCAGGAATCTTTCGTGCTCGGTCTGAAGGTCGGCGCCCCAGAAGACCTTGTAATCGAAGTTGTCGTTGTTCTTTTCCAGAAGCTCCACCGCTTCGGTGTAGGTCACGTGGGCGAAATCGGCCTTTCTGACCGCGTCGAGCCGTTCCAGAAGGCCCTTGTCGATGAAATCGTTGAAGAACTTCATTTCCTCGGGGCAGGTCTCCAGGCAATAGTCGATCAGATATTTCAGCATATCCTCGGCCAGCGCCATGTTGTCCTCCAGATCGGCGAAGCAGATCTCGGGCTCGATCATCCAGAACTCGGCCGCGTGGCGCGGGGTGTTGGAATGCTCGGCGCGGAAGGTGGGGCCGAAGGTGTAGATCTTGCGGAAGGCGTGTGCGTAGGTCTCGCCCTCCAGCTGGCCGGACACGGTCAGACCGGTGGTCTTGCCGAAGAAGTCCTTCGTGTAGTCGATCGCGCCCGACGCGGTGCGGGGCGGATCGGCGGGATCGATGGTGGTGACCCGGAACATTTCACCCGCGCCTTCGCAGTCGCTCCCGGTGATCAGGGGAGTGTGCACGTAAACGAAGCCGCGCTCCTGGAAGAACTTGTGGATGGCGTAGGCCGCGGCGCTTCTCACGCGGAAGACCGCGCTGAAGGTGTTGGTGCGCGGCCGGAGATGCGCGATGGTACGCAGGTATTCCAGGGAATGACGCTTTTTCTGCAAAGGATAATCGGCGGTGGAGGCGCCCTCCGGCTCGAAGGACGCGCATTTCATTTCAAAGGGCTGCTTGGCGCCCGGCGTCAGGACAAGTTTGCCGCGGCAGATCAGGGCCGCGCCGACGTTGGTCTTCACCGCCTCGGCGTAATTCGGAAGCGTCGCCGCCTCCAGGACCACCTGCAGAGGCTTGAAATAGGTGCCGTCGTTGAGCTCGACAAAGGCGAAGCTGCCCGAGTTGCGCAGGGTGCGCACCCAGCCGCCCACCGAGATTTCCCGGTCGGCAAAATCCTCCGGAGAGGCGAATACGTCTTTCAGCTCGACAAGTTTCATGGGAGAGGATCCTCCTTCGTTACGTTTCTTTATGATCATAATCGAAAAACAGTCTTATCCGGGACCGGGATCCTCCTGGGATCACAAAAGCTCGATCCCGGCTTCCCGCAGCGTCTCGCGCATGCCCCGGGGCCACACCGAGGATTGCACCTCGCCGATGTGGGCTTTGCCCAGAAGCACCATGCAGAGCCGGGACTGTCCGATGCCGCCGCCCATGGTCAGGGGAAGCCTTCCGGCAAGCAGCTCCTTGTGGAAGGGGAGCGACGCCCGCTCTTCGCAGCCGGCGGCCCTGAGCTGGGAAGCAAGGGATTCTTCATCCACGCGGATCCCCATGCTGGAAAGCTCCACGGCGCGGCCGAGAAGCGGATAGGGGACCAGGATATCGCAGTTGAGCGCCCAGTCGTCGTAGTCGGGCGCGCGGGAATCGTGCGGCTTTCCGTCCGCCAGAGGAGCGCCGATCCGGAGGATCGCGACGGTCCCCTTTTCGGCGGTGATCCGGTCCTCCCGCTCCCTGGGAGAAAGACCGGGATAGGCGCTCAGCAGTTCTCCCGAATCCACGAAGAAGACGTCTTCGCCGATCAGGGGCTCCACCGCGGGATAATACCGGTTCAGATCGATCTCGGTGTCGGCGATGGCCTTGACGATGCGGGAAACGGCGTCGCGGAGAGTGCCTTCGTTCCTCGTCTCGCGGGTGATGACCTTTTCCCAGTCCCACTGGTCCACGTAGACCGAATGGAGATTGTCCATCACTTCGTCCCGCCGGATGGCGTTCATATCGGTATACAGCCCTTCGCCCGGACGGAAGCCGTATTCCCGAAGGGCGAGCCGTTTCCATTTGGCCAGAGAATGCACGATCTCGCAGTCGGTCCCGGCGTCGGGGACGTCGAAGCCCACGGGACGCTCCACGCCGTTCAGATTGTCGTTGAGGCCGGAGCCCGCTTCCACGAAAAGCGGCGCGGAAATGCGCTCCAGGTGCAGCTCGCGGGCCAGATTGCGCTGGAACAGATCCTTCAGCGATTTGATGGCCCGCTGCGTCGTGCGCAGATCGAGCGACGGACGGTAGTCCCGGGGAATCAGAAGTGACGGATACACGTGCGATACCTCCCATGATAGAATCCGAAGAGAAAGGGGAAGAAGAGCGCCGGGAAGACCGCCTGGCTGTAAAAAGCCGCCGCGCGGCGTCTTTCGATCCGAGCGGCGGTACTCTTTGATTGGTCGCCGCGGAGGAAAGCCCGAATGCGCTTCCGTCCGCTTTCATCTTTCAAAGCGAACGCAAGCGCCGACGATTATTGAGAGTCATGCAAAAGCTTCTCATCGTGGGGATCTCCTCTGCGATAATACGGGTATTCTATCACAAGCCGCCGCTTTTGTCAACTAAAGTTTTCGCTTTGACAACAAGATCCGTTGCAGACGGGGATTTGCGCCTCCCTTTTCCCGATCCGACCGGCGTTTTTCCGGACGGCGTTCAGGATAAACCGGCCCGGAGCCATGTTGCGCGTCCCTTCATGGACGTAGATCGCGTATTCAACGTTCGTTCCGACGTAAACCGCGCCGCCGTGATCCTCCGCCGGGACAGAGCCGAAATACCGACCGCTTCCTGAGCCTTCCGAAGCGTGATATTCCGTGATCGCCGGCGTGTGACCGTCGACCGCGTATGTGATGCTGCTTCGGAGCAAGCCGGTATCCACGCGAGTCGGCGCGTTTTCAAGCGCGATCTTCGCTTCGCCCTCCGGATCAGATACCCCGGAGCGGTCGGATCGCCCGGAAAGCGGATCGTATCGCTCGTTCCCGGAACGACGAACACGCCGCCGGCCTTCTTGCGCGGATCGTCCGTCAGCCGGCGTTCGCGGAGGAAGAAGCGGCAAAACCGCTCCGCGCGGCCGGCCCGGGTTGACAAAACGAGCTTCTCTGTGATATGCTCGTTTCAAAGAAAACGAGGAGGATTTCCGATGAAAAACGTCCGATTTTCAGAAAACGAGCTGTTCTTTTCCCGTGCGGGAGAGCTTCTGCGCGTCACCTCGCCCGCGCCGGACACCCTGCGGGTGGAAGCCTTTCCCGACTGCCGCTTTTTTGAGGAAAACTTCACCCTGATGCCGCGGGACCTGCCGATCGGGGTCGCGGAAGACGAAAAAGAAGTCCGGATCCTTGCGGGCGGACTTTCCCTCCGCCTCCGGGAAAACGGCAGGATCTCCTTTTCGGAGGGCGAGAGGATCCTCCTGGAGGAAAAGCCGGAGCTCGCTTTCGAGACCGGCTTCCGCCGTTATGAGAACGCGGCGAGCGGTCTCTGGTCGATCCGCACGACTTTCGAGGGACGGGAGGAGGAAAAGCTCTACGGTCTCGGCCATGAGGCCTCGGGAGCCTTCGATCTGAAGGGCTGCTCCTTCGATCTGCGGCACGTGAACGCGAAATGCACGATCCCCTTCGTGTTTTCCTCGCTCGGCTACGGCTTCCTTTGGAACAACCCGGCGCTGGGGAACGTGGAGCTTTCCCGCAACCGGACCCGCTGGAGCGTGAACGCCGCCAGAAAGCTCGACTATCTGGTGATCCTCGGATCGCCCAAAAAGGTCGCGTCGACCCTGGCCGATCTCACCGGTCACGCCCCGGTGATGCCCGACTGGGCGACAGGCTTCTGGCAGAGCAGGCTCCGCTACGAGACTCAGGAGGAGCTCCTGGAGGTGGCGCGCCGCTATAAAAGGGAGGGGATCCCTCTTTCGGTCATCGTGGCGGACTATTTCCACTGGACCGAGCAGGGCGATTACAGATTCGATCCCCGCTACTGGCCGGACGTCAGGGCCATGACCGGAGAGCTTCATGAAATGGGCGTGAAGCTGGTGGTTTCCATGTGGCCGACCGTCAATCAGGCAAGCGAAAACTACGCCGATATGAAGGAGAAAAACCTTCTCATCCGCACCTCCCGCGGATCCGACCGTGTGTTCGATTTTTACGGATGGCAGGCGGAGATCGATCCCACCAATCCCGAAACGCGGGAATACGTGTTCGACAAGCTGAAAAAGAACTATCTGGAAAACGGCGTGGATCAGCTCTGGTTTGACGAGGCTGAGCCGGAGATCCATCCCGAGCATTTCGACAATCTTCTCTTCCACGCGGGGCGCGGGGACGAGGTGGGTCTCCTGTATCCCTACTATTACGCGAAAATGGTATGGGACGGTTTCCGGAAGATGGGAAGGGAACCGGTCACCCTGACCCGGTGCGCCTATCTCGGAAGCCAGAAGTTCGGCGCTCTGGTCTGGTCGGGGGATATCCCCTCCACCTTCAGGAGCCTTTCGGATCAGGTGAAGGCGGGACTCAATATGGCGATGTGCGGGATCCCCTGGTGGAACACCGACGTCGGCGGCTTCTGGGGCGCGGATATCGAAAGCGGGGAATTCCGGGAGCTGATCGTCCGCTGGTTCCAGTTTGGTGTGTTTTCCCCGGTGATGCGCCTGCACGGGAGCCGGGTCAAGCACGGCAAAAAGACCGATATCATCGAACCGTCCGGCGATCCCAACGAGATCTGGTGCTTCGGGGAAGAGAACTTCGCGATCCTGAAGGATCTGATCCTTCTCCGGGACCGTCTGCGCCCGTATATCGGGGAATGCATGAAGACCGCCTCCGAAAAAGGCTATCCCGTGATGCGGCCGATGTTCTTCGAATACCCGGAGGACGAGATCTGCTATACCCTCGGAGAGCAGTATATGTTCGGTCCCGATATCCTCTTCGCGCCGGTCACCGGCAGGGGGGACCGGTCGAAAAAGGTCTACCTCCCGCGCGGAAAGTGGATCCTGACGAAGGACCGGAAGGAATACGCGCCGGGGTGGCACGAGATCCCCGCGGAGCTTCCGGAATTCGTCGCTTTCGTGAAAAAAGGAGCCGGAGTCCTGAAGATCTTCTGAGCCCGGCCCACAGAGAAGCGCCGCGCGGCTTTGGGCCGCGCGGCGCGTTTTGTGAGATCGGACGCCCGTCAGAAAAGGGCGATCGCCGCGGCCAGAAGAAGCTCGGCCGGGTAATAGGTGAAAAGACAGAGGCACGATTTGAGCTTCGACGGCTTCCCGAAAAGACCGGCCGCCAGCGCCGCGTCCGAAAAGGCGAAAAGCGCGGCCCCGATCAGAGGAACGGGCGTGAGGATCGCCAGGGAAGCGGGAAAAGACAGCGCGAGGGTCAGCGAAAGAAGCACGAGATAGACCGCCACCGGGAAGCGGAGCTCCTTCGGCGGCCTGAGCTTCAGGAGCGGGAAGAGAAGGATCATGAGAAGCGCCGCCGCGGCGAAAAGCAGCGCGCCCTCCGGGAAAAGGCCTTCGCCCGCGGCGCGGGTGAGGACCGCGGTGAAAAAGCCCGCCGCGAAGAAAAGATGCGCCAGTGCGAAGGAGGCGAGCCCCAGAAGGAAGCCGGTCTTCTTTTCCAGATCCAGGATCACGTCGCCGAGAAAGGAGAAAACGAGTCCGCCGAAAAGCAGAAACGGCGCGGGCGTAAGACTGCTCCCGGGCAGCGCGATCACGCCGAGGAGCAGGAAGATCAGCGAACAAAGCCCCTTGACCAGGGGCTTTTTCTTTCCGGTCACCTTGGGAGAGAAGAGATAAAACACCAAAATCGGGGCCGTGAGAAGCGCGGCCCCGATGAGGTACGGGATCATGAAGCGATCCATGGGAATCAGTCGTTCTTGACGTGAACGTCGAGCTGCGGAAGCGGGATCTTCACGCCGTTATCCTTCAGGGCCTTTTCGGCGCCGTTGCGCAGAGCGAAATGCACGTCCCAGTATTTGGCGCTTTCGACCCACACGCGCAGCGTGAAGGTGACCGAGCTCTCGTTGTATGTGCTGATGTTGCAGGCGGGCGCCGGATCCTCCAGAACGCCGTCGACCGTGGAGGCAAGATTCAGAAGAGAAGCGCGCACGGTGTCGATGTCGCTGCCGTAGGCGACCGCGATGTCGAAGTCCATCCGGCGCGTGTCCTTCGCCGAATAGTTGACGACGGTGGCGTTGGAAAGCGAACCGTTGGGGGCGACGACCTTGCGGTTGTCGGGGGTGATCATCTCGGTATAAAGGACCGAGATGCTCTCTACGGTGCCCATAAAGCCGTTGGCCTCGATGAAGTCGCCGACCTTGAAGGGCTTGAAGATCAGGATCATCAGACCGCCGGCGAGGTTGGCGAGGCTGCCCTGCATGGCAAGGCCGACCGCCAGACCGCAGGAGCCGACGATGGCGACGATGTTGGTCATGGGGACGCCGAGGATCGAGGCGGCGGTCAGGATCAGAAGAGCCTTCAGGATGACGTTCAGGAAGCCGATCAGGAAGCCGCGGG
>JAEEGL010186045.1_pt1 | contig 16020 bp, 13 predicted proteins | sample 9134231 | NCBI WGS metagenome assembly JAEEGL01 (sample SAMN16246548, study PRJNA631951) | gut metagenome | biome: gut microbiome; feature: rumen; material: fiber-attached | host: Bos | place: Iran: Karaj | collected 2018-10 | reverse complement strand
CGCGGTCTGGGACTTCTGATATATGGTATAAACCGCATCATAAAGAGCATGATCGTCCGCTCCCGTCACAAGATGATCCGCCATATACAGAAATTCCTCATCGCCCTGCGCATAACACTGCTCTATGAGGTCATTGAGAACGTCGGCTTCAAGGAGCTTATTCTCACCTTCATCGGCTATTCTGAACGCAGGATCTATATCTATGTCGGTAAATGAATTCCTGATCACATACTGACAGAAAGAATCTATAGTGGAGATCCGCGCATTGCTGATAAGCCCTGACTGTTTCCTCAGGTTATCAATTTTATCCTGATCTCTCTCGGAAAGAGGCTTTTCGGTTTCTGTCCTGATACGGTCCTGCAGGGCATCCCTTATCCTCTTTTTCATCTCAGCCGCCGCAGCGTTTGTAAATGTAACGACAAGGATCCTGTCTATATCCGTAAGGTCTTCTTCCGGATCGGGAGCTGTTTCGGGCACGGTTTCCCCGTCATCGGGATAATGCTCCAAGCCCGCTATGAGCCCCATGATGCGGTCAACAAGAACAGCCGTCTTGCCGCTTCCCGCGGCAGCCGATACTATCAGGCTTTTGTTTCTTGTCTCTATTATTCTTTTTTGGTCAGGTGTAGGTTTAAACGTCTTCTTCATTACGTCCCAGTTCCTGCCTCATCTTTTCCATCAGTTCCGATTCGGGGATCTTGTCATATACTTTGGGTTCATACCCGGGGATCCCCGCCCGGATATGGCATACCGATGCATAATCACAGTAAGTGCACGGTGTTACGGCCGACTTGCGTTTATATGCCGGGGAAGCATCTATATCGCCCGACATGATGTCTTCCATCAGCGTATCCATCCTGTGCTCCGCAAAATCAAGGATGAGCTTGAGTTCCTCTTCATCGTAGATCTTTGAATGGGAATCGGGAGATGAATCCTTTTTGTAATTAACGGGGATGACATCCGATTTGACTCCGGGCGCAAGATCTTTGTCCATGAGCGCTATGATCTCGGGAGAGCTGTTTACTATGCCCTTCATCTTGAGGCTCTTGCGAACTTCCTGCAAAGCTTCTTCATCGGAAAGTTCCTTATCGGATTCGATCACGGGATCGGATATGTGATAATAGAGCATTCCCGCAGGCTTTGCGTCCTCTTCAAGGCCGAGCGCCCTGCTCATATATACTGCAAGCTGCATCATGAGCCCGTGATAAAGCTCCGCAAGATCAAAATCCCTGTTTCCGGATTTATAATCAACGATACGCAGGTATTTGCCGTTATCGGAATCACAGATGTCCATGCGGTCTATCTTGCCCGAAATACGGTAAGTCATATCTTCACTGTCCGAATTCCCGATCTTCTTCTCCGCAAAGAACCGTTTTTCAAAATACTTCGGAACAAACTTTCCTTTTACGACCTGGTATCTGATCGTATCAACGCTTCTTTTGACCACCCGCCTGATGCGGTTTGCGAGAGCCATATTCCTGCTGTTGGAGATCAGGATGGTATCACCGTAGGTAGTGCTTATGATGTCCATGATCTCATCTACCCATTTATCGGCGTCCGCTTCGGTCAGGCCTTCCCACGTAAGTCCTTCGTCCGTGAGCTTTATTTCAAACTCTTCAAGGGATTTATGGTATACCTCGCCCATGTCCGTATTTTCAAAAGAATATTCAGGTCTTGTGCGGAGTTTAAGTCCGTAGCTCAAAAAATGCGCATAGGCACAACCCGCGAATTTTTCAAGCCGGCTTACTGATGTCATGATCACGCTTCCGTAAAGGCTGACAGCCAGTTCATGTGAAAGAGGGGTATGCTCATAGTGCATGGCGCTCATGTCACACATACGTCCGAGGACATCCTCATCACCGCTTTCTTTTAACGAATCAAACAGGCTGATGAGCATATCAAGTTCGCCCGAGCGTTCATCATTAAGACCGCCCGCCATATAGCGTCTTAGGAGCATGGCCGCATGGTCGCGCATTCTGATATGGTCGGCCGGAGCAGATATCTTCTTTTCCGGATCCCCTGCCACCGTGATCGAGTGCGTGTCAGATGACGGATGAGGTTCAAGTCCGGGGAATAGTTTACATAACTCCTCAATCAGATAAGAGGGCATAAGCTCCCTGCCCTGTGTATCAGACAATGCGCAGGATACGATCAGTTCTTTTGAAGGTTTGCACAGATTCATGTAAAGGTACAGTTTCTGAATATAGAGCTGATCTCTGGGCGAAGGCGCAAGTTCGAGTACGGGACGAGCGTCCTGCCCGTCTCCTCCCCGCAGGTATTCCCTGTCAATATCGGATATGATCCCGCCCGAAGACATGTCTCCCGGGATATAGCAGTCATTGGCGCCCAGCAGAAACAATGCCTTGATCTCCGAAAGCCTGGTACGTACGATATCGCCGACCATGAGCCTGTCGCTGTCTGCGGGGATCACCGAAAGCCTGATCTCGGACAATCCCGCTTCGAGCATATGGACATAGGAATCGGTATCGGTCTTCTCATCACCGCAAAGCGCTGCCATCTGATCAAGAAGTTTAAGCACCAGGGCATATATCTGCTCATATTCAAGCGCCCTTATGTGATCGTTTGAGGATGCAAAGTCACGGGACATCTTTAAGAGTTTGTCATACATCCCTGTTTTATCAATGAAGTCATACAGCGCTCCGGAATAGGAGCCTATGGTTTCTCCCGTGTTATGTAAACTTGCAAACCAATCATATACTTTTTCACGGGAAGCATTGAGTCTCTCCATTTCTTCTATGCGTAAATTAAGGGCTTCTTCCGACAGTTCACCCAGCGCTGGCTCCCTGTAAGTCCATACCCTGCCAAAGGCTTCATGACCCCTGATGCCGGTCCTCATAAGGAAATTCTCAAGTTCATCCGTTTCGTGCATGTTAAGAGGTCCGAATCCCGTTCGCATGAACCTGATGAGTGATTCGTATCTGTAATCAAATCTGACCACTTCAAATGCCGCAAGCAGGGCTTCAATAAAGGGCGAGAGCATGATGGGACGGCTGTAGTCCATATATACGGGTATATCAAGTTCCGCGGCCGTATCCGCTATACCGTCGGCATAGGCCGAGATGTCTCCCGTAACTATCGCAATGTCCCTGTAGCGGAATCCGCGGGTTCTTATAAGTTCCCTGATCCGCTGGAATGTATCGGTTATCTCGCTGCGTACGTCAGCCGCTTTATAGATCTTGATATGTCCGGGTATTCCTCCCGTAAAAGGATCCGAATCATCGGGCCTGAAGAGTCTCTTCTCCAGATATGTCAGACAGGCCGGCCTGTCAGATGCTTCAACCCCGTCAAAGGGCGCCCTGATCGCTTCATCTTCAGCAACCGAGGCCTGTTCCGCAAGGGCAAGCAGACGGCTGCACGAAGTGTGGGATAAAGCAAATACGTTCTCGGGAGCAACCTTATCATGAATATCACAGCCATGATCCGTGGTAAAAACAAAATACACATCGGATGCAAGTACCATCATCTCCTGGATGACTTTCTCCTGGATAGGCGTAAAACCGGTAAATCCGTCAAATGCGATGAAGGAATCTTTGACAAGCTCAGACCTGTGCATGCGTTTTCTGACAAGATCAAGGGTTTCTTCCCTTGTGATGAATTCGCCGGCCTTATCCTCCATAAAGGCCCTGTATATGCACATAAGGTCATGGAGTTTTAAGGACAGAGCCCTGTGATCGGTCATATTGTCGATCACGCCTTTAAGATCGTCAGGGGATATCCCGTACTGAAGAAATTCGGATATTGCGGATTTAACTTCATGGATATAGCCTATGCGGTCAAGTTTGGTTGACATAACTTTAAGTTCGGGGGATACCCTGTCGGCTATGCGCCTGATGATCAGGCTCTTGCCGGTATCATCCAAAACAGGTATGTCCTCACCGCCGGCTTCTTCAAGAATACGATGCGCAAGGCGGGAAAAGCCGAGCACCTCAATATTGGAAAACGCATGATCCGGATGAAGGCGGACCATGCGCATCTGTGTCTGCAGATTGAATTGGTCCGGAACGATCAGCAGGTGTCTGCGTTCCGGATTTTTAAGAGAGCTGTCTATTATGATATTCTGAATCTTCGTGCTCTTGCCGGAGCCCGAAGGACCGTATATAAATCTGATAGGCATATTTCACCTGTTAATTCCGGTCGGGCCGATAGCTTATGGTCAGTCTACAAGAATACGTACCACTTTGACCGGCGTACGGTATCCGACATTGGATACTCTGATACCCGTTCTGGGGTTGGAAGCATGAACAACTCTTCCGCCGCCCAGATATATGGCCACGTGATTGATGCGTGAACCGTTTCCGTAGAATACCAGGTCGCCCGCTTTGGCTTCGCCCAGGGATATCTTGGTTCCCATGTTGGCCTGAGCTCTGGATGAATGGGGAAGCGTAACCCCGTAATTCTTGAACACGCTCAGGACAAAGCCGGAACAGTCGGCACCTCTGGTCAGGCTCACACCGCCCCATACGTACGGATTGCCGACATACTGGAGCGCATAGTTGCACAGATCTGCGCGGACATCGGATACACCTTCTCCGTACATGACCTCGGTCATGGTGAGCGCAGTCCTCAGTTCACTCGTAACTTCCACATAATCCGCGGATACATACACCGTCTCATCATCGAGCATAACGGCAACCCAGTCGCCTTCCGTGCTCACGTAATCAAGGATCTCACCCGTGGCAACCTGTGTGACTACCGGTGCATCTGTGCTGGGCTCTTCCCTTACATTAAGTCCGTCCGCACCAACCTTGACTACATCCGATACGAATTCACGTACCCTCATCTTGGCCTGAAGTCCCGTAAGCAGGTATTCGCTCTTGACATATCCTTCCACTTCACCTGAAGTGATATGCGTCCAGCCGTCCTCTTCTTCCAGAACCTCACATGCTGCGTTCTTGGGGAGCTTGCCCACAAGCCTTCCGTCCTCTCCCGGTATCGCGCGGATGTTCAAGTTATCCGACACGTTTGATATGCCGAGTTTGGTATAGCCCCAGTTTGCGCCTTCCATAGCCTCTCTTGCGGCTATGTATTCTTCTTCGGTCTTACGTCCTATCAAAGAACCTATGCCTGCCGAAGATCCTCTGGAATCAAGGACCTGTCTCGCAGTGGTTGCCTCAGGTTTTGCGGATTCATCTGCTTCGTCTTTTTCTTCACCGGATGTATTCGGATCAGCCAGCGGAACAGTTCCGACATAGCTTAGTACTTCCTTTACGGTCGACTCATCATCGGATGATGTGTTCTTGCCGGCATCCGTTGTTGAAAAAGGCGCGATGATAGGAGCCGCATTAACCTCTAAGCCTGCGCCTGTTATAATGGTCAAACTCAATAATACAGATGTTGCTGTACAAAAAAACGGACTATTCTTTTTCATGCATCACCACATTAAGATAATTGAACGGAACTTCCACGCCGTTGGCTGCAAATGCCTTTCTTACGCGCAGATTGATGTCATTTTTCACTTCACCTATGGGAGTTTCGGGGCCGTAATACACAGTCGTTGTCAGAACCAGACTCGATTCGGCATATTCCATGAAATAAACGGGGCTGTACTCTATCCCGTCCCCGCCGGGATGGGCGGGTATGGTCAACGGACTGTCGATATTGGCTTTTTTCACAAGTGACTGGGCCACCTCGACATCGCTTGAGTATGCGATATTAAACTTCATATACAGGGATCTGATCCCGGTATCATGGCTTAAATTCGTTACAGCCATGGAATTGATGACGCTGTTGGGGATTATTATGTCAGAAGTTCCTATCCCTCTGATCACAACGTGACGGATCGTTATATCGCGGATGATACCGGCTATTCCGTTTTCGAGTTCAATGCGGTCGCCTATCTCAAAGGGCTTGCATACGCTGATCATGATACCGCAGCATAAGTCGGATATGACGGGCTGGGCTGCAAGACCTATGATCGCACCTATGATGGCTGTTCCCTGGAACAATACCTTGCCGAAGTTATCGGTGGAGCCGCTGTTGTTAAATACCCAGAAGACGGCAACCAGAACAACTCCTATCCGCAGGATATTCTCAACGAATCTGACCTGTATGCGGTCTTTTGCCTTGAGTCTTTTGTTAAAAACAAATCTGCCGAGTCTGAATATGATGCTCACGACAAGAAAAGCCCATGCGGCGGATATAACAAATCTGATGATTCCACCGAATACGCCTATGCTCTCGAGCCATGTTTCAAAATTATTAATTACGCTTGTTATTTCTGCCATATAAACAGATCCTTAACTTATTTGAGTATGTGATGGAAATTAAGCCCGCCGATTATGTCTCTTTCCATATGATCCTTCAGATCGCCGATCGACTTAAACTTACATTCAGGACGCACAAACTCCAACAGCTCAACTTCTATGTAATCTCCGTACAGATCACCGTCAAAACCGTACAGATAGCTTTCACAGCACAAAAGCTCATCATCAATGATCGTAGGTTTGACACCTATATTGGTGATGGCCGGATGTATCTTGTCTTTTGTATAAACGCGCGAATAATATACTCCGTTCGGACCGGTCATCTTGTCGGGAGGTACGATAACGTTGGCCGTGGGGATTCCGATCGAATGGCCGACGTTTCGTCCGTGGGATACGGTACCCGTGATCCTGTAGGGAGTTCCCAGAAGCGCCGTAACCTCTCTCATATTGCCCTTGTCAAGCTCATCCCTGATACGGGTGGAGCTGATCTCTATGTCCTTATATGTCACTTTATCGTGAATATAACACCTGTAATCATATTCCCGTGACAAGTCGGATAAGAGTTGGGCATTGCCCTCTCCCTTATATCCGAAAGTGACATCGCTTCCCGCGCAGATATATACAGCCTGCATACGCTCGACAAGATATGATCCGATAAAATCTTCCGCCGTGATCGCAGCAGTATCCATATTCATCGGGAACTCGATCAGAACATCAACTCCCATGCGGTCAAAGATCATTCTCTTTTCCGAGACCGTGGTAAGTTCCGGAAGAGCATGTCCCGCAAAAAGGCTCTCGGGCGAAGGGTTGAATGTAAATACCACGCTCTTAAGCTCGGGATCCGCGGCCGCAAGGGATACTATCTGTTCTATCAGAACCCTGTGTCCTAAATGAACGCCGTCAAATTTGCCTATTGCAACGGCTGTATTGCTGTTTAATTGAAAATCAGTTATGCCTGATATTATCTTCATGTCTAAAAAAGATCACTTACAGAGAAACATCTTGACGGGTTTAAATGCTTTTTCACTGTCAAAATATCTGTATATCCCGTAGAAGAACCCGTCTTCTCCAATGATCTTAAATTCCTCATCCGGTTTCGGGTTGTAGTTATGTAAACTTAAATCTTCACAAGTCAGAAGATTTCCGTTATCTGCCCTGCGCTTGCCCGAAGGTGTTACGCTTAATGCTTCAAGGTTATCAAAAAGATCCGTCACAGGGATCAGGATCTCATTTAACCTGTCCTGTTTCATCAGTTCTTCAGTTTCAGATAAACGTACCGAATCTGCGACCTTGAATCTGCCCACACGTGTGCGCAGAAGATGCTCCATAGCGGCCCCGCATCCGAGAGCTTTACCTATATCGTGGCAAAGCGTCCGGATATAGGTTCCTTTGGAGCAGTCAACTCTCATCGTGACATACGGTAGATCGATATCAATGATCCGGATATCCGATATGGTTATATGTCTGGGCTTACGCTCAACTTCTATTCCCGCCCTTGCAAGCTCATACAGTTTTTTGCCGTTATGCTTAAGAGCTGAATACATGGGAGGGACCTGCTCAATATCACCGATAAACCCAAGGATGCATTCCCTCACCTCGTCGGGACTCACATTCACCTCTGATCTTTCGAGGATTCCGCCTGACATGTCCTGAGTATCGGTTGTGACACCGAGCAAAAATCTTGCTTCGTACTCTTTGGACGCATCCGTGAGCATATCGCATACACGGGTTGCAGCGCCTAAACATATGCAAAGCACGCCTTCAGCATCGGGATCGAGAGTTCCGGTATGGCCGATCTTCTTCTGTCCTGTGATACCTCGCAGTCTGGCTACGACATCATGGGAAGTGTATCCCGGCTCCTTGTATATATTGATCACTCCGTTGAACATGTTATGTAAACTGTTTTTGTATCTCTTTGCTCAGGTTGTTGATCACGTCGTGATATGTACCGCGCATCGTGACTCCGGCCGCCCTGTCGTGGCCTCCGCCGCCGTATACGCTTGTTACTTTGGCAGCATCCACGGCTTCCGAGGTTCTGAGGCTCACCTTGTATTCCTGGCTTGAGAGTTCATACATAAAGATTGCGCAGTCAACTCCTCTGATATTGCGAAGCTGGTTGACTATTCCCTCTAAATCCCTGCTGTCTGCCCCGTAGAATTGCATGGTCTTTTGGTCAAGGACGCTCACAACGCATCTTCCGTCCATAATTACCATGCTCTCAAGCAGAGCGCGTCCTAAGATCTGGCTCTGGATATAAGTCTTTTCGTAAAAAGTCTTCTCGATGATCTTGGGGAATTCAATATCATAGGATATCAGATCCGCCACTATGCGAAGTGTTTCGGGCCGCACGTTGGAATACTGGAGAACGCCTGTATCGTGAATGATCCCGATATATATCGGAAGTGCGATATCTTTGTCGAGATGATCATGGTCTATCACATTGTAAACAAGTTCTGCCGCTGATCCGATGCCGGGCACAACATAATTTACGTCGCCGCCGCCCGGAACGTTGGTGATGTGATGATCAATATTGATGGTCTTATGCGCTTTTGCAAACATATCCTGCGCAAATTCCATTCTGGCAGGGTCGCAGTCGGCGCAGATAAAGACATCGTATTCAATATCCGTGCGGGGCTCACCGATGATCTGATCAACGCCTTTGATGCAGTCAAAGACATCGGATACCGGCCCCAGATATACATCCACCTGAGCTTCGGGAAGACGTTTGCGCAGATAATTCGCAATAGCCATGCATGAGCCGACGCAGTCCCCGTCGGGACGTATATGACCGCTTATGGCGATGGTCTGTGCGCCCTCACATTCCTTATACAGATCTATCGGTTCGTTTGTTTTAATATCTGTCATGTTCACCTATTCGCCGCCCATGACCTCATCGATCTTGTGCGACATCTCAATGCCGTATGATATGGAATCATCCGGTATAAACGTGATCTCGGGCGTATTCCTGAGATTGATCCTTCTGGCAAGTTCACGCCTGCAGAAGCCCTCGGCGCTTTTAAGTCCGCGTATCGTATCATCAAGAGCCTGCGCATCACCGAGTACGCTGATCCAGGCCTTCATCGTCTTAAGATCGGGCGCTACTTCCACAGCAGTGACCGAAGTAAACTCAGCTATCCTGGGATCCTTGATCTCACTTCTTATGATATCCGCGAGCTCTCTGTGGACCTCTGCATTTATTCTTGTATTCTTAATACTGTTCTTACGCATTATCGGGGCACCTCTACCATGATATATGCTTCAACCTGGTCAAACTCGGCGATCGCATCAAAGTCCTCAAATACAAGACCGCATTCGAATCCCGACTTGACTTCCTTGACATCATCCTTAAATCTCTTCAGGGAAGCAAGAGCGCCTTCAAATATCTGCTCTCCGTCTCTGGTTATGCGGACCTTGCAGTCTCTGACGATCTCACCGTCAAGAACATAACTTCCGGCGATGTTTCCGAGAGCCGAAGCCTTGAATATCTGTCTGATCTCCGCATGACCGATGATCTTTTCCTCAAATACGGGATCGAGCATACCCTTCATGGCAGCTTCGATATCCTCGATTGCCTGATAGATGACTTTATAAAGTCTGATATCAACGCCTTCACGGTCTGCGGTATCTTTGGCCTGTACATCGGCGCGTACGTTAAAGCCGATGATGATGGCATCCGATGCGCTTGCAAGGATAACATCGGACTCGTTGATAGCGCCGACACCGCCGTGAATGCATTTAACGACAACTTCTTCGTTTGACAGCTTCATGAGCGAAGTCTTAAGAGCTTCCACCGAACCCTGTACATCCGCTTTGATGATGATGTTAAGTTCCTTTAAGTTGCCTTCCTGTATCTTGTTGAACAGATCATCAAGACTCATATGGTTCTTGGTCTCGGCGATCATCTCTTCCTTGTGCTGTGCCTGATAAGTCTCAGCGAAGGATCTTGCAGTCTTGTCATTTTCATGGGCAAGGAATACTTCGCCTGCGCTCGGTACATCCGACAGACCGAGGATCTCGACGGGAGTCGAAGGGGTTGCAGCCTTTACGCGCTTGCCCTTGTCATCCACCATCGCGCGGACCTTGCCGTGGCTTGCTCCGGCCGATATGAAGTCGCCGACATGAAGCGTACCTTTCTGAACAAGAACCGTCGCAACGGGACCGCGTCCCTTGTCGAGCTCTGCCTCGATAACGAGACCTCTCGCATTTCTGTTGGGATTGGCCTTAAGCTCAAGTATATCCGCAGTCAGAAGTATGGTCTCAAGGAGATCCTCAATACCCTGTCCCGACTTGGCCGATACGTTTACAAATTCGGTCGATCCGCCCCAGTCAGCGGGAATGAGCTCATATTCCGTAAGTTCCTGTTTAACCCTGTCGATATTGGCGTTGGGCTTATCGATCTTGTTGATCGCAACTATGATCTCGATGCCTGCTGCCTTGGCATGGTTTATAGCCTCGATCGTCTGAGGCATGACACCGTCATCTGCCGCTACAACAAGTACTGCGATATCCGTAGCGTTGGCGCCGCGCATACGCATTGCGGTGAAGGCTTCATGACCGGGTGTATCAAGGAATGTAATGGTCCTGTTATTGATATTTACAGTATAAGCACCGATGGCCTGTGTGATGCCGCCTGCCTCTTTGTCAGTAACATTGGTCTTACGGATGGCATCAAGGAGTGATGTCTTACCATGATCGACATGACCCATAACGCAGATGACCGGAGGTCTTGCAACCATATCCTCGGGTGCTTCGTCTTCTTCTTTTAACAGTTCCTCGATGACATCGACCTTGACTTCCTTTTCGCAGATGATGTCATATTCGATGGCTATGTTCTCAGCTTCTTCATAGCTGATCTCAGAGTTAACGGTAAGAACCTGGCCCTGAAGGAAAAGCTTTTTGATGATCGCAGAAGGCTGCATCTTCATCTTGTCGGCCAGTTCTTTAAGCGTCATCGTCTCGGGAAGAGTGATAACCTTGATGGTTTCTTCTACTACTTCTTCCTTCTTCTCGGGCTTGACGAACTTGTTAGACTTCTGGCCTCCTTTGCCAAAGTCGTCATCTTCGTAGATATGGTCTTTACGGGAGCGCTGGTCTTTATTTGACTGAGCGGACCCCTTGCCTTTTCTGCCTGCGTCTTTACCAGATCCCGAAGATCCTGCGCCGCCGGCGAATCCGGGAGCGTTACCCGGCTTAAATCTATTGTCCTGCCCTGCATTTGGTCTTGCACTTCTGTCACTATTTTTATCGTTCCTATCAGCGCGAGGACGAGGAGCTTCAGGTTTAGTGCCTTCTTTAAGAGTCGCTGTAACGACCGTACTTGTTGCTCTATCCGGCTTTTTGTGGAATGTTTCATTGGTTGTTGTCTCCCCTGTGCTGGTGCTGCCTGCCTTGGAAGCTCTTCTTTCGGCTTCCTTGCGCTCCTGCATCTGACGCTGTCTGACCTCATAAGGTTCATCGTTTACCTGACTGGGTCTGACACTGGATCTGATCAGTGTATGATGACCGTCATCGCGTCCCTGAGGACGTCCCATTCCGGGTCTTTGTCCCGCATTTCTTGAATTCTGGTTTCCTCCAAGTCTTGCGTTGCCCGAATTGCTTACGATGATGATCTTGCTCTTTTTCTTCTTGGGAGCATCACCTGACTGAGGCTTATCTGCGGGCTTGTCATCTTCAGCCTTAGCCGGCTTTTCTTTTGCATCGTCACCGGCATCCTTCGCAGGCTCCTCTGCCTTCTTAGCGCTCTTTTCCTCTGCGGGTGCTTCTTTGGCCTTGGCAGCCTTGGCGGGTTTCTTCTCCTCTGCGGATGCTCCGCCTGCAAAAGCAGCCGTTACCTTGGCTATGATATCGTCGTCGACCGAGCTTGATGCGGTCTTGCCTTCTATACCGTTATCTTTCATCCAGCTGATAAGTTCTTTGCTTTCCTTATTCAGCTGTTTGGCAAGTTCGTGTACTCTCATATATACTCCTCCTCCTATTTATTCGGCTCCAAAGCTTTAAGTATGGCGCCTGATAACCCTTCATCCGTAACTGCCAGATTGGAACGTATGTCTTTGCCTATGGCATGTCCGAGTTCCTCACCTGTGGAGTAGGATACAATAGGTATATTTCGATAATTGCACATATCAGTGAAGTGCTTCCTGGTGTTATCAGATGCATCCGTTGATATGATCACAAGGCATGCATTCATACTCTTGATCGCAGCTTCCGTGGCTGTCTGTCCCGACGCCACATGTCCTGCTTTCATCGCAAGTCCCAAAAGTGACAGGACTTTATCCAAACCGTGTTTTTTGTTCGCTTTATCCATGCATCCCTCATTACTGCATATATACGCGCCTCTCCCGTCTCTCCGGTTTAATACGTCCGTATGTACCGAACCGTCCTTATCTTTTACAAAGCGGAGCAGTTTGGCTTTGGGAAAGCGCTTTCTGCATATCACACATGATCTGATGGGTTCATTCATACTTTTGATTTATTCTTCACCCTCATCGGAAGCATCTTCCGCATCCTCGATCACTTCTTCTGTTTCAGCTGACTCATCTCCCTCAGCATACTCTTCATCATACTCATACTCGTCATCATATTCTTCATCTTCGTCGAACATGTAGTCTTCGTATCTGAAGCCGGGAGCATCCTTGGCCTGAGTCTCTGACTTGATGTCTATCTTGTAGTTGGTAAGCTTGGCTGCAAGTCTTGCATTCTGTCCCTTTAAACCTATCGCAAGGCTTAACTGGTCATCGGGAACAACGACCTTGGCTATCTTTGTATCGGGATCAGCAAATACCGCAACGATCTTGGCCGGGCTTAATGCATTCTCGATCATGCGTCCGGGGTTCTCATCCCAGTTTACGATATCGACTTTCTCGCCGCGAAGTTCGTCTACTACTGAGTTAACACGGGTACTGTTAACACCTACGCAGGCGCCTACGGCATCAACGTCGGGATTGTTGCTCCATACGGCGATCTTGCTTCTGCTTCCGGGCTCTCTTACGATTGCCTTGATCTCAACTGTACCGTCCTGGATCTCAGCTACTTCTGCTTCGAACAGGCACTTAACAAGATCCTTGTGCGTACGGCTGACCAGAATTCTTGCAGAACCCTTTTCGGTCTTCTTTACTTCGAGCACATATACCTTGACTCTGTCATTCGGTCTTAAGTTCTCACTCTTGACCTGCTCATTCTCATTAAGGATCGCATCGGTCTTGCCAAGATTGATCGTTAAGTTCTCGCCGACTCTTCTCTGAACAACGCCGGTCACGATGCTTCTCTGCTTGCCTGAATACTGGCTGTAGATCGCATCTCTTTCTTTTTCACGGATCATCTGGAGTATGTAGCTCTTGGCATTCTGTGCTGCTATACGTCCGAATTCCCTGGACTGAACTTCACATTTAACCATGTCGCCGGGTTTTGCATCCGGATCGAATTCTTTTGCATCTGCTTCGCTTATCTCGGTCGCTTTATCCATCACCTCTTCAACAACTTCTTTTTCAACGAATACATGATACTCGCAGGTATCTCTGTCCATCTCCACCTTGAAGTTGTCAGTCTTACCGAAATGGTTGGCGCATGCTCTGAGAAGTGAACCCTCGATCGCATCAAAAAGCACATCGCGGCTTATCTCTTTTTCCTTTTCAAGCATGTCCAGAGCAAGCTTTAACTCATTTGCAGTACTATCACTCATTTTTCCATATCCTCCTGTTTGTATGGGTAATGTTCAAAAATCAAGCGCCAGATTGATCCGGGCTATTGTTTTACGTTCAAAATCGTACGGTGTATCCTCAATTGTTACCGTGATGTTCTCAGGATCATATCCTGTCAGGATTCCCGCTAGTTCTTTATCCTTAAAGCCGTCCGGCGGCTTATAGAATCTGATCTCTATCTCCTCGCCGATGCTCTTTTCCAGGTGCCTGTCCTTGGTGAGCTTACGTCCCAGTCCCGGACTCGACACTTCCAGTATGTAGGCATCGGGGATGAAATCGTGTTCATCGAGCGCATCGGATAAGGCCCTGCTGACCGTCTCGCAGTCCCCGATGTTCACTCCGCCTTCCTTGTCTATATACGCCCGGAGGTAATACTCACTCCCCTCCTTCACGTACTCCACATCATAAATCTCTACCCCGCATTCCGCGGCGATCGGGCGAAGTATATCTTCAGTTTTCTGTTCGTATTCCGTGTGTTTCGACATAGTCCCCCTACTTCATATACACATTCACGTCTATGTTAGGCCGAGTGAATAAATGTCCCCCGCAGCGTAGTACTTGAACCAAGCAAGCTTGGTTCGGTCGCAGCAAAATCATTTATCTGTACGGCTAAATGGTTCTTACTGCATAAATTAAGTGGGCTCCTAAAAGCCCACTTAAAACTTAAAACACTATAGTAGCCCGTAGCGGAATCGAACCGCTGTTTCCGCCGTGAGAGGGCGGCGTCTTAACCGCTTGACCAACGAGCCACAGATGCACGTTTACGTCGTCAGAAAACGAACGCTTAACTATAATAACAATTACGCATCCAAAATGCAAGTCTTTTTATTAAGACCTGCTTTTATCATCATTTTTTCAGATAAAGGCTCACGGTCAGGCTGCCGCCGTTTGCGCTCGATACGATCATCAGAGGATCGGAATAAGTATTGACAAACTTAAGGTCCAGCGCCTGTCCGGAGATCGTTGCATCCCAGCCTTCCGGAAGATAATCCACGGGAAGTGAATGGGGATGTCTTTCTGTGGCGGGAAGGCCTATGGTCTTCATGCAGGCATAGAGAGTTGATGATACCTGGCATATTCCGCCGCCCATTCCTTTGACTTTTTCCTTGTTCACATAGATCGTGGCTTCCTGATAGCCGTTCTCAACGGTCCTTGCGGGGATCGTATTGGTAAAAGAGAATTCTGCTCCGGGTGCAACTACGACACCGTTTATGCCCGCTGCCGCAATCCCCACATTGACTGCGCGCGGGATATTGTCTTTGTCGCGGGTGGTATATGTACCCAAAAGCTCATATTCGCCTGTCTTGTTATCAGATGAATAAGTTTGGGGAAGAGGGGTCGCATCCCTGCCCTCTGCCTTTCCGATATTTACATAGTGAGTTACATACTTGATCCAGTCATCGCCGTAAAGAGCATCAACATCCGCATAACGCGTACGGTATGCCTTGGCATTAAATGCAGCGCTGGCACTCCTGCCCTCTGCAAGACCGTGTTTTACGTAATGGTCAAGAAGAGCTTCCCTGCTGTCGCCTTTTGCAAGTACCACATCGGGATAATGCTCTGCATAGTAAGTTGCATCAAATACTTCCGCAACCGCCTGTTCATCGTTTTTTTCGGCAGCATTGATCGTAAACGGCGTAAACACAAAAAGCGCTGCCGCCATGATCATGCCTAAAAAAAATAAAAACTGCTTTTTCATTTGATCAGATCCTTAAGGCCTCCTAAAAGTCCGGATGCTGCATCTGCCTTAAGTCCTGTCTTTACCAGATCCACAACTTTGTCTTTCATATCATCGGGAATGTCAACACCCGAAACCTTCTCTATAGCTGCAATGGGATCTTCCTTGAATTCCTTCTGAAGTTTCTCATCTTTGCTGATCTTCTCAACGATCTTCATAGCCTGTTCTTTGATATCCATAATTACTCCTTTCCGCATGTATCATGCGATGAATCACTTATGTTCCGCAAAATCCGCAAGTCTGATTATATAAAATTCATCTGCCCTCCGCACGGTTCCGTCTTCCTGCGGATCGAAGAAGAAGTGATCCGTAAATGTATCGGCAGAATCATATTCACTGTCCTCGTCATATTCGGGATCTTTAT
>JAEEGL014595598.1_pt1 | contig 16021 bp, 10 predicted proteins | sample 9134231 | NCBI WGS metagenome assembly JAEEGL01 (sample SAMN16246548, study PRJNA631951) | gut metagenome | biome: gut microbiome; feature: rumen; material: fiber-attached | host: Bos | place: Iran: Karaj | collected 2018-10 | reverse complement strand
GAGAGCCTGGACACCCTGCGCAAGACCACCTATGTGCAGATCATCACCGGCGAAAAGCCCGTGGAAGCCTTTGATGATTTCGTGAAGCAGTGGAACGATATGGGCGGCGCCAAGATTACCGAAGAAGCCAACGAATGGTATCACTCCAGATAAGCAAACCGTACCCTTGTGATAAGCGGGGCCGCCCTATGCGGCGGCCCCGTTTCTGTATGCGTGCCGGAAAACCGGCGGAAAGGAAGCACAGCCATGCGCCTGCCAGAAGCGTTTCAAACCAAGCGTCCCCTCCGGTTCCGGAAGGATGGCGGATACCGCATCCTGATGATGAGCGACGCCCATCTCAAACCCGAGAAGGAGGAGCGCACCATCCGCGCCATGGAAACCCTGATCGACGGCACCAAGCCGGATCTGGTGCTTTTAAACGGCGACAACGCGGCCGCCTTTACCAGCCCCGAAATGTTTGATGGACTGCTGGCCCAGCTCGCCCGGCCCATGGAAGAGCGGCAAATTCCCTGGGCGCATGTGTTCGGCAATCACGACCAGACGCCCGAGGTATCCAAAGCGTATCAGGAAGCGGCGTATGAGCGGTACCCCTGGTGTGTGTCCAAAGCCGGGCCGGCGGATTTGCCGGGAGAAGGCAATTATTTTCTTCCCATTCTGGATGAAAACAGCGAACCGGTATTCGGCGTATGGGGCATCGATTCCCAGCAGGATTTTAAAACCCAGACCGTCCCGCTGAATTATTCCGGCGATCTGTACTGGGACGTGATGATGCCAAGCCCCATCGTGTCCAACGCGGATTACGATTTTATCCGGTTCGAGCAGGTGATGTGGTACTGGAACACGTCGGTGGCCCTGGAAAAGCTGTGCGGCCGCAAGATTCCTTCCCTGATGATGTTCCATATCCCCCTGATCGAATTCCACGGGATGCTGCGCAACGCTGGCCGCACCCGGCTGCGGGGTGAATACAACGAGCGGCTCAGCACATCCGAAATCAATTCCGGCATCTTCGCCGCCGCTTTCCAGCGCGGAGACGTAAAGGCCATGTTCGCGGGCCATGATCACATCAACACTTTCGACGGCATTTACTGCGGCATCCGCATGGGTTTTGACGGCAGCATCGGCTATGAAGCCTACGGCGCCCGGGACAACGACCCGGGGCACGACCGGGAACGCCTGCGCGGCGGGCGCATTTTTGATATAACCAAGGATGATCCCTGGAACATCCGCACGGAAATGGTGTTCGTGAAGGACTTTGAACGGGCGGAAAATGGATGACCAAGGCGCAGAAAGGATTTATTCCGTGTTTTGGACAAAGAAAAGGAAAATAACCTGTTCCGTCGGGCTTACTTTGCTGGCGGCGGTGCTTTCATTGCGGTCCGGCACGTCCTGGAGCGCCCTCGCCGCTGTGTCCATGGCGGTGAGCGCGGTTGGGGACGGGCTGCTGGCCGGGTATCCGGTGTGCTTTCAAAAGGGAAAGGACAGGCTGATCAAGGGTGGCCTTGCTTTTTTTGCCGCCCACTGCCTGTATATGCTGGCGCTGGTTTTATATTCCGGTCAGAGCATTCGGGCCCTGTTGCCCCATATCCTGCTTCCGGCCCTGGGATACCTTTTCCTTTCCTGCCTGCACGGATACTGGTTCTATTTTCGCGGCGCCTCCAATGTTTCGCTTTCCTTTTTCGCCGCGGCAACAGCTTATCTGTTCACGGTAGGCGCGCACGGGGCGCTGGCGGTATGCGTAAGCCTCCAAACCGGCGGTCCGATCTGGCTGAATGCAATAGGGGCCGCGCTGTTCTATCTGTCCGACGCCATCCTGCTGGGGAACAAATACAGGCCCGGAGCGGGAAAGGACTGCGCTTCCCTTGTATGGTTCACCTATGCGCCGGCCCAGTTTTGCCTGATCCTCGGCTTTTTCCTGGTCAGATAATCGCATATTGCGAAAACATGTTTTTTCAGATATAATAGCTGAAAAAGAGATAGATTTCTGGATTCGGAGGATATGTTTTCGTGAAGGGCAAGCGGATGGTGAATCTGGCCAGCGTATTTATTATTTTGATTTTTACCGTCATCGCCGTGACGCTGATGGCGATTTTCGAGTTAGTTTATTCATCGATTCTCAGCCGGGAACAGTACAGCACGCTGCGGGAGGAAGCCACTATTCTTTCCGATAACGCCGATTTCCAGATCATGGAGCCCTTTGAAAACGAGCCTGCCCGCCGGTTGGGCGGCAAGGAGGGGCTGGCGGAAACGGCGCAGTCCGTATCCCGGAAGGGGGAGGCGGACAGCATGGGCATCCGCGCTTTGTCCGCCTGGTGCGCCGCTGTCTGCGCGGCCACCTCACCCTGCGACCGGGTGGAGCTGTACTTCCCCGATATGAAGATGGCTGTAGGCTCTGACGGCGTGCATTTTCTGGACGATAAAAAATACAAAGTACGGGAAAGCAGCTACGCCTTTTTAACGAAGATCACGCCGGAAAGCACGGTGTGGCTGCGGCTGGTTTTTCCGGAAAACGGCGAGGAAGCGCCTTACATTGTGTATGTGCGCCCCCTGCCCGGTGTTTTCCCGGAGCAAAGCACGCCCATGATCGTCGCGGCGGTGCGGGAGGACAGACTGCACGAAATGCTGCGCAATTCCCTGCGTACCCTGAGCGATGCGGACATGATTTTCCTGTCCGATTATCAGGGCGTGATCTGGAGCGCCGCGGACGCGGCTTTGGTTGGCACGAAGCTGCCCATGACGGACCTCAACAACCAGACTCGCAAATTGCAGGATGGGCAGGAGGTGCTGCTGGTGGAAAGCCCCAGCGCCGTCAGCGGGTTTACCTATGTGCTGGCCCGGCCCAATTCCGGGTGGCTGGGGAATTACAGCAGTACATTTTCCCGATGGATCGCGCTGTGCGTGGGACTTTTGATCGCGGGGATGATCGCCGTGCTGTGGGTGCTGATGGCTCATTATTCCCGCCCGATGCGGCGTCTGATCCGCCATTACGACATACCGGAAATCGCAAAGGAGGGCGGCAGCCTGATTTCTTCCCCCAGCGAGCATTTTTCCCGGATCGAAACAGCCCTGCAGGACAGGAACAAAATCAAGCTGGAGCAGGCGCAGTTTCTTCGGCAGAGCCGCCCGGTGCTTCGTTCCGCGTGGCTCAACTGCCTGATCAGCGGCGAAGCGCATTATACCGGCCCCATGCCCCAGCTGGGCATTGATTTTCAGCATCCGTATTTCCAGGCGGTGCTTTTATCCACCCTTCCCGATACGGAAACGGAGAAAACTATTCTTTCCTGCTTCCCGAAGGAATTCGAGGTGGAGGCTTTTAACAGCCGTGAAAAGGAAAGGGTTCTTTTGGTCAATTATTCCGGGGAACAGGACGCCGTGCCCCGCATTCTCCGACAGGCCGGGGAAAAGCTGGATGAAAAGAAAATTCCCCTCACCTTCGGCGTGGGGATTCCAGTGGATACGGAAAGCCGCATTCAGGTTTCCTTCCGCTGCGCCCGCCGGGCGCTGTCCGGCAGGTACTATGGCGACACAAGCCGGGTGTGCGTGTTTGAGCCCAGGGAAAACCCCATCAAGAGCGAGGAAGCCATGTCCCGGCTGGCCTCCCGTCTCTATATGCTCACGTCCCTGATCCAGCGGCAGGCTGCCGACGAAGTCAACGAGGAAATTGACGGAATTGTGGCGTGGATCAAGGAAAATCCGCCTTACCTGAACATGATGCGCAGCGTGATGCTCACCGCCGCCATGTTTTTGTGCAAGCAGGTTTATGATATGAAAAGCACGCCGGAGGAAGTGTTCGGCGACGATCTGCTTAACGCATATTACCATATTGAAGACCTCAGCGCATTTGCCACCCGCCTCAAGGAAGACAGCATGACGCTGATTGCCTATCTGTCCCGGGAGAGCAGCGAAAGCAACCGAAGCGTGGTGCAGTACGCTATTCTGCATATCAGCAACGCGAGCCCCTCCGAGCTTTCCATCCAATCTATCGCCGACGCCCTGAGCATCAGCACAGGGCATTTAAGCCGCGTGTTCCACCAGGAAACGGGCAAAAAACTAGTGGATTATCTTCAGGAGGTGCGCATGGAGCACGCTGTGCGCCTGATCCGGGAAGACAAGCTGACCAACGAGCAAATCTGCGAGGCCGTGGGGTACAGCCGCTTGCAGTACTTTTCCGCCAAATTCAAGGAATACTACGGCATTTCCCTGAACGAATACCGCCGCAGGTACCGCTCCGGAGAGGATGCGGCGCAGGCGAATACGCCTAAAGAAAAGGAGGGGACCCATGGAAAATCTTCTTCAGTTTCTCGCTCCTCATGAAATGGCCTTTACCGGGATTTATCAGAATTATCTGGCATTTACCCTCCGCCATCAATTGCTGAGCCCGGAAACCTGGGAAGATTTCGTGCGCGTTTTCACCGCTGATTCCGATGATCAGGACAAGGGCTGGCGGTGCGAATACTGGGGCAAAATGATGCGCGGCGCGTGCCTGTGCTGCAGGGCCACGGGAAATGAAGCGCTGTACGGGCTTTTGAGGGATACGGTTGAAAGCTTTTTGCGCGTCCAGCGGCCCGACGGCCGTTTTTCCACTTATTCAGCATCCTGCCAATTGACGGGCTGGGATCTGTGGGGCCGAAAATACGTGATGACCGGGCTGATGCATTTTCTGGAAATCTGCCGGGAGAAAGCGCTTTGCGGCAGGATTCTTGCCGCCCTTGTCCGGCACGCGGACGCCGTGATCGATCAAATAGGCCCGGGGAAAACCGAGATCACGGAAACCTCCGATTACTGGGGAGGAGTCAATTCCTGTTCCATCCTGGAGCCCTTCATGGCCCTCTATGGCCTGACCGGGGAGGAGCGATACCTCCGTTTCGCCGAATACATCCTGTCCACCGGCGGCTGCCGGGACGGCAACCTGATCGAAATCGCGCTGGAAAACAAAATCCCACCCCATGAGTACCCGGAAGTAAAGGCGTATGAAACCATGTCATTCTTTGAAGGCGTGCTGGCCTATCATCAGGCGACGGGAAAGGAAGCGTTTCTCCGCGCCGTGCTCCACTTTTTTGATTCTGTCGTGGAAACGGATCTGACCATCATCGGCTGCTGCGGCTGCACCCACGAATTGTTTGACCATTCGGCCCTCCGCCAGGCGGAGCCCAATCGGAACATCATGCAGGAAACCTGTGTTTCCGTCACCTGGATGCGGCTGTGCGCCAAGCTGCTCCTGCTCACCGGGGACAGCCGGTATTACGCCTATATCGAGCGCACCGGCTATAACGCGCTGTACGGCTCAGTGAATCTGTACGGCCTGCCCCAGTACGACAGTTCGTCGAAAACGAGCATGAACGCCCTGCCCTTTGACAGCTACAGTCCTTTGACAGACAGCCGCCGGGGAATTGGCATCGGCGGGCTGAGGCGCTTTTCCTTCGGAGGCTTTTACGGCTGCTGCGCCTGCATCGCTTCGGCGGGGATCGCGCTTTTGCCCTTAACGGCGGTTTTGCAGACCGGGGAGGGCGTACTGGTGAACGCCATGTTTTCAGGCAGGGCCAACTTCCTTGCCGCAGACGGAAGGCCCGTGAAACTGACTGCAAAAAGCGGTTATCCCCGGGAGGGGAACATGCGGATGACGGTGGAAACGGAGGAAGGGCCCGCGGAATTCACACTTCGCCTGCGCGTCCCCCAAGACCTCCTGGATGTGGAAATCCTTGTGAACGGCATCCTGCAGGAAGGGATGCCGCGGGAAAAGGGATATGTGTGCCTGAAAAGGCGCTTTTCATCCGGGGACACGGTGGAGATTCGCGGAAGTATCCCCTTGATCCGGGAAACCATCGGGGACAGCGTCGCGTTCCGCTATGGATGCCTTGTGCTGGCGAGAGACGAGGCAAAAGAGCGGGACTTCGACGGACCCGTTTCTTTGCCCGGCGATCCGGTTTCCTGGAAAATGCTGCCCCCTGAGCGGGATGAAATGGTGCGTGTCCTGATTGATCAGGGGCCGGGCCTTCCGCCCCTGCTGCTGACTGATTACGCGTCCTGCGGAAAACGGTGGAACCAGGAGAAAAACAGGGTCACGGTGTGGATACGGAAATCCACAGCAGCCGAGCCTGCCGGGGATGGGAAAAACGGAGGGTGAAAACGCCGCCTCCGGTCAATATTTCGCTGGTGTCCTGATCCTTCAGCGCATATCTCCGCCCGTCAGCGGTGAAGGGCAGACTGACGGACAGCGTATCTTCCCCGCATTTTTCCTGGCGGAATGCCAGCAGCACGCCGGAAGATGAGCCGGGAGCATAGAAAGCGTAAGCCGTGAAGCCAAAGACATCCTTCTCCGTATGCCAGGGAGTGAGCACATAGAAATCCTCCAGCAAATAGGCGCTCACCTGCTTCCATTCACGGAGCCCCCAGCGAAGCAGCCCGAAATCCTGTTCCGGGTCCTGCGCAAACTGGGAATCCACATTCAATACCGGCAGGTAGGACGCGCGCCATACATAGGGGTCCAATACTCCTGTGGGAGATAATTGATTCAGCTTTTCCTTATTGTTCGCGCCGCAAAAAGGCACCCAGCGGTTGAAGGCGGTGGTCATGGACAGGCGAAGAGCGGCCGTGGTGCGGTCCGCGTCGCTGCGAAGCAGCGGCACGCCCCTGCACAGGGATTCCAGATCATTTCTTCCGCCGCCGCTGGCGCAGGAATCCACAAAGCCGCAGCCGCCGTAAGAAAGCGTACAGGCGATGATTGCGTCCCACAGGCGGTAGTGGGCGTCGATGAATTTACATTCGGTTATGCCGCCGCGGTTTTCTCCCTCCTGCCCGTCCAGACAGCGCCAAAGGAGCGCCTGGTCGCTGTTGTTGTCCTCCCGGTACATTTCCACTTTGTTTTCTCTCAGGGTGCGCAGAATGCGCTCCAGCGTCCACTGGAAGCAGGCCGGATCGCCGATATTGTTGCAAATCGCCCTGACGCCCGGCAATTGGATGGCCCAGCGGGGATCGTACCCCCAGTTTTTCGCCAGCGCCTCCGGATCGGTGATTCGTTCAGGCTCAAACCACATGATGGTTTTCATGCCCTGCTCCCGGGCAAAGTCAGTGGATTGGCGGAAGGTATCCCCGGGCCACTTTGCACTGTCCAGCGTCCAGGTTCCCACCGTTCCCCACCAGTCCTCCTGCGGGCTGGAGCCATCGGGGGCCACATACCAGCCCGCGTCGAACCACCGAAAGTCCACCTTCACGTCCTCCGCGATCATCTTTTCCAGGGAGGGACGCCAGGTCGTACAGTCCTCCGAGATGCTTCCGTCGGAATTGGGGCGTCCGGTGTCGCCGGCGATGCAGCAGGTGGAAAACGGGGAAAGGCGGGCGCCCCGGCAGTCTGCTTTGGGCAGGTTGTGAGCGATAAACCAGCTTCGCCAGAAATTGGCGGCGTAATCCTCGCTGCGCACTTGATAAGGCGCGCGGACAAACAGCGCGGTGCGGATTTTTTCTCCGGGCCGAAGCTTTGTTTTAAGCGTGTTGACCGATCCAGCGCGGTATTTTGTAACGCCCTCCGCGGAATCATAGCGAAATTGCGCCCTCCAGGTTCCCGCCCACCCCACAGCCAGGATCACGCCGCCGTCGCCGTATTCCAGGTTAAAGTATGGAAAGCTGACGTGGGTGGCCCGTCCGCTGTTGGATTCAAAATACCGGCACTGGTCAGTCACGTCCAGCGCGTAGGGACGGTAGTCGTTCCCATGATCGCCCAGGATTCCCTTGAGGGCAGGATGCTTCCCCGGAAACGAAAGAAAGGTTTCCGCGTCGGACAGGATATTCGTATCCCGCTGGCCCCGGTTTTCAAACCACACAGTCCATTCTGTTACACCATACGCCTCGTAATGGGCACAGCGCAGGGTCACGAAAAGAGCGTCATCCTTTTGCCAGCAGATCTCCGTGGTTTCCCTGCCGTCCTCCCGCTGAACGCGCTGATCCACGCGGGTGAACACGCTGTCGGGAAAACCTTGGATAAGATTGCCTCCATAGGAAAACCGGAAAGGGAATGCGGCGGGATTCTTCAGGATCATTTCATGCCAGGCGTCTGCCCGGGGATTCCGATAGGAAACACGCATAGTCTGGTCATCTCCCTATAAATAAAGCGTTCTTTCGTATCTGTACAGTCGGCAGGATTGATTGAGCGCCTTAATTGCGAAGGTGAATTTTTTTGAAATCGGCATGATGAAAGGGGTGCGAACAATGGTGAACATGGATGTATGGGGACAGGGCGCTATTTTCGCTTTTTCCGGGCTGGAAGGGAAAACGAACTTTCAATCCCAGCTTGTGGGCGTGCTTTTGGGTGATTTTCCGGGGGTACGGTTTCTTTCGCCCTATCCCTTTGAGCTCTACGTGGACACCACCGACGTTTCAGACCTCGTCTGGGAAATCCTGGCTTCGGATGTGCTGTTGGGAAAAGCCCGCGTTCAAAACGAATGGAAAAGAATCTGCTTCGCGTTCAAATCCAACGCAACGGTGGTGGGCCTGTGCCCCGCGGGGCGGTTAAGGCTGGTATTTGATTCGGGGAAGAAGGATGACAGCGTATCCCTGAACACAGTCGAAACGGAGGAGGGCTGCCGGTTTTGCCTGTCGCTGGAGGGGGACGCCGAATGCGGTTTACAGGGAATAGAAGAAATCATCGAAAAACGGATTTCCTTTTTTGACCGGTTTCAGCAGCCCAATTTGAGAGAAGACGTGGAGAAAGCGTATCTGCACGCCGTTTCCGTCATGAAATCCCAGGTGTACACGGCGGAAGGGGTTTTTCAGCATTTATGGACCACGCCCGAAAGGTATCCGCATAAAAAGCTCTGGCTTTGGGATTCCTGCCTGCACAGTCTGGGCAACCATGTCATCAGCGAGCGCCTGGCCATGGACACGATCCTTTCCCTGTTTGACGCCCAGCGCCCGGACGGCATGATTCCCCATCTGGCTTCGCCCAAAGAACACAGCCAAATCACCCAGCCGCCCCTGATCGCCTGGAGCGTGGAAAAAATCGTGAAAAGAACTGGGAATTTGGACTTTGCCGCCCAGTGCTACGAGGGGCTTTCAAAGTATCTGCAATGGGATATGGAGCACCGCAGAACGGAATCCGGCCTGTTTTTCTGGCATATCAACCGGGATCAGGCACATAACCGGTGCGATGAATCGGGCATGGACAATTGTTCCCGCTTTGACGATGTGGAAGAAATGGAGTGCATTGATTTTTCCTGCTTCATGAAGCGGGAAGCGGAAGCGATGAGCTATCTCGCCCAAACCCTGGAAAAACCCGCCGACGCAGAAAAATGGTCCGAATACGCGAAGACGCTCTCGCAATTGATCAACGAACGCCTTTGGGATGAATCAGCGCAAATGTACTTTGATTTTGAATTAAAAACGCAAACGCTGCACCGCTTTCCATCCATTTGCTCCTTCTTGCCGTTATTCGCCGGGGTCTGCTCTGCGCGCCAGAAGGAAGCGCTGATCGCTTCGCTGAACGATCCCCAAACCTTCAAAGCGCCGTTTTCCATTCCGACGGTTTCCCTGTCCGATCCTACCTTCGGAACGGATATGTGGTGCGGCCCCGTATGGATCAACTATGTGTACCTGATCGCGGAGGGATTGACCCGCTGCGGCGAACAGGAACTGGCGGATGCCGTCATCCGGGACGCCGTGGAGGAAATGACCCGGGTCTATTGCAATGACGGGGTGTTTTATGAGTATTACGACAGCCTGCGCAGGGTTTCGTCTCCCCGGCTCCTGCGAAAGGGCGCCCCGGTAAGCCCCTATATCTGCTCAAAAAAGATCACCCAAACGATCCGGGATTACGGTTGGACGGCCACGCTCTTCGCGGCCTTCGTTTACGAACACCCGGACCTGTTTGCGGCTTTCTGCTCTTCCTGATCCCCCTCCAGGCAAAGAGCGATCAGGTCGTCGATCTTTGCCTCCGCCAGGGCAATCACCGTATCCGCCGCGCCATAATAAATCCGCAGTGTGCCATTCTTCATGGGGATGGCGGCCGTGGGGAAAATCACGTTGGTTCTAAACCCGGTTTGGGTCTCGTAGTCCGCTTCCGGTGCCAGCAGGGGAACCCGGCTGCAGCCAAGCATTTTCCAGGGCTGATCACGGTCAAGCAGCATCACGGCGGCGCAGTACCGCTTGGTCCACCGATCCTCCCAGCCGTTTTTTCCCCGGGACGGATCGATATCCACCGTATGCGTGAGGGCCAGCCAGCCTTTCTCTGTGAGCACAGGCGGCGCGCCGGGGCCGATTTTATCATTGGCGAAGGGGAAATCCTCTACGCCCGCCACCAGATGGGAATTGCCCCAATGCACCAAATCCGGGCTTTCGCTCCACCAAATATCGAAGCGATCCCTGTGCCTCCGGCTGTAAACAGGCATGGGGCGCTCCAGGCGCATATACATCCCCTGGTATTTTTCGGGGAACAAAACCATGTTCCGGTTGTCCGGCACGCTCATGGAAAGAATGTCATAATGGTGCAGGTCCTCCGTGTGGGCGATGCCGCCCCTCAGCCCATGCCGGGTATCTACGGCAAAGGTCATATAGATTTCGCCGTCGATCACCGTCAGCCGCGGGTCGTAAACCCGCTGGATTTCCTCGCTTTTCACGGAAAAAACAGGCTGCTCCACCACCCGCCAATGAATCCCGTCCGGACTGAGAGCCAGGCCGATGTTGGTTCCCGAAAAGCTGCCTGCCTTGATATATCCGTAATCGTTGCGGAACACCATGGCATAGCCGCCTTTGCAGGCAATCACACCCGCGTTGAACACCAAATCGCTGGCAAACGGCACATGGGCACTGGTCAATACGGGGTTTTCGGGAAATCTGGAAATACAGGGATGCGAAACGAGCCGCTCTTCTGACATGGTATCATGCCTTCTTTCCTTTGTCTTCCACGCTCCTGCGCTTGTATGCTGTTTTATCCACGCTTATTATACACGATTGCAGCGGAGGAAGCAAATAAAAAATGGTATCTGTTCAGTCGATCGGCGCCCTTTATGCCAATAAGAGAGTTGAGAGATAAGAGTTAAGAGTTGAGAGTTGAGATTTATATAGTTTCTTCTCTGAGAATTCAGCGAATAAAATATATCAACAAAATATATCTCAACTCTCAACTCCTTTTCTTACGTAAAGGGCTTGAAGCGTGAGACTGAACAGTTGTAAAAATGATTTGTCCGAACAGCAGGGAAAGGAGAAAGGTTATGCAGGGCAGCATCAGAAATGTGTACCGCCATCTGCTGCGGGAATGGATGGACGCTGTTTTGTCCTATACACTGAACGACCGCAGGCATCCTTCCCTGGACGGGGCTATCGTGTGCCCAGCCTGTATGATGATTCACGGGCGCTGCCACGAGGCCGTTTATCCGCTTCTGTTTTTAGCGGAGGATACGGGAGAGAATAAATACCTGGATGCCGCCAGGAAGCTTTTCCGATGGTCGGCCCGCATGCTTTGCGACGACGGCAGCCTGTACAATGATTCTCAGAATACCTGGAACGGCACCACCGTATTCGGTGCGATCAGCCTGGCGAAGGCGCTCCGATACCACGGCAGACTATTGGGGGCGGAAGAAAAATCCGCCTGGGAAAAACGCCTGTGGGAAATGGCCCTGTGGCTCCGGGAAGGAATCGTCCCGGAAAAAAAGTTCAATATCAATTATATCGCCGCGAACGCGGCCGCCATGGCGCAGATTGGCCGATATTTCGATCGGGACGGGATGCTGGACCAGGCGAAGAAGCTGGCTGATTTTTCTCTTCAGCACATCACGGAAAGCGGGCTTTTGTATGGTGAAGGCAGCCTGAAAAGAAACGCCACCCCTCGGGATGGATGCGCGGTGGATATTGGCTACAATGTGGAAGAAACGCTTCCCTCTCTCTTTGACTATGCCCAGGCTGTCGGGGACGAACGTGCCCTCTCTCTCGTCCGGGAGTCTGTCAGGGCCCATCTGAACCTGATGCTCCCGGACGGCGCGTGGGACAACAGCTTCGGTTCGCGCAATTTCAAATGGACCTATTGGGGAAGCCGCACCGCCGACGGGTGCCAAGCGCTGCTGAACGGGCTGGGTAAAAGCGAGCCTGTGTTCGCGGAAGCGGCGTACAGAAATCTGCTGCTGTATCGGCGCTGCACGGACGGGTTGCTTTACGGCGGGCCCCATTATCAGAAGCACAGCGAGCTTCCCTGTATTCACCATGCCTTCTGCCATGCCAAAGTGCTTGCCCAGGCGCTGGATGAAGGCATCGCGGAATTGAAGCGCGTTCCCCTTCCTTCCGACGCTCCGGAGCGGGTAAAGCATTACCCGGAAATCGAAACCTTCAGGCTGTCCTGCGATGATTGGCGGATGACCGTTTGCGCCGGGGATTTTCCCTATATGAAAGGCGGACACGCGTCCGGAGGAGCGATTTCCCTGTTGTGGCATCGCGCATTTGGGCCGGTTTTTGCGACGGCGAATACGGATTTTTCCCTGCGGGAACCGAATAATCAGCAGCAAACGCGCAGGAAAAAGCTGCACGGTTCCCTGTGTCCGCGGCTGGAGAAAACGGAAAACGGAGCGGTTTTTTCTCAGGTATACGATTTTGCGGCTTCCGTGACCGTGAAAACCCTCCCCGATCAGATCGTGGTTTGCGTATCGGGCGCCTTGTGCGATATCAACCATCAGGCTTCCGCCAGGGGTGAAAAATATTCCCTTGAATACATGCTCACCAAACGGGGCTTAACCGTAAAAGGCGGGATCACCGCGGGCCCCCAAACCGGCGCATCGTTTATCCTGCCGGTCATTTGGAATGAACGCCAGCTTGCCGTCTCCGACTGTACCGCCCTGATTGATGGCAAGCTCCGCGTCATTTCCTCTACGATCCTTGAATACAGGGGTCCCGTGTTCAATTTGGCTCCGGGCTTCGAGGCCGCTTGCCTGGTGATCCATCCCAGCCAGGAAGGATCATTTGATTTTTCGATTTTCCGGGAAGACTCATAACTTTTCACGGCTTCGCTTTGCGCCTCGGAATGATTCGCCTGTTCGCAGAAAGGAGTTTTTGTTATGGAGCGCCGCTTCCGGTTTGTTTGCCTGCTTGTCCTCATCCTGTTTCCGCTGTGCGCCGCGAAAGCGGAAACTGCCGACGCTTCCGCGCTTTCCGATGGAGCGGATATACGGATCATGTCCTACAATATCCTGCATCCCGATTGGGGCCGTGTTTCTGTAAAGGGCCGTGACGCGCTGGTTGCCGATATCCTCCTCCGTTACAGGCCCGATGTAGCCGCGATTCAGGAAGCGGGCGCAAAATGGCATAAGGCGCTGAAGACGCTGCTGGTGGATACCGGCTTCTTTGCGCCTGCCTGCCGCCAAAGCCACGCGGAGGGGTTCATTTACTGTACCACCACCTTCCTGTATAATCCTCAAACCGTCCGTCTGATAGAGGAAGAAATAACGGATCTGGAAATCCGTGATGCAACCCGCGTATTTTCCATTGCCGTTTTTGAAAGGCTGGCCGACGGCAGCCGTTTTGCCGTATGCAACACGCACCCAGCGCCGCCGGAGGAAGAGCCGGAAAAATACGCGCGCAATATGGCTGATCTGACGGCCCTCACCGTCGATGTGATCAGCAAATACACCGGCTTGCCGGTCATCATCGCGGGCGACTTCAATACCCCGGAGCAATCAGAACAGTATTTGAATTACATGCGGGAAACGGGGGTCCGAGACGCCAAATATGAAGCGAAAACACTCGTTTGCGGCTGCTCCACCTACTTTGGTTTCCAGGTTTCCCCCGATCCGGAGAACAAAGATTCCTGCATTGACCATCTTTTTGTCAATGACGGCGTGGACGTTAAGCTGTTCAATGTGATCATCGGTCAAGACGTGCAGAATGCTTCCGACCATACTCCCATCTATGCGGATATTGCGTTGAAATAATCAGTATTTGGCAGGGACTTTTGGCAGATTGTCATACGGCCACTGACTGCCCGGAAGGCGAACGGGTTTCCGGTCCTGCCAAAAACCAGGCCGTTTTCATCAAAGAACATAAAATACATTAATACAAACAGAGAGGAGATATGAAACGATGAAAGCTTGGGCGAAACGCGTTGTATTGTTTGGCGTTGACGGTGCGGGTACGTTCTTTGAGCAAACGCCCACCCCCAACATGGACCGCATCTTTCAAAACGGGGCCGTCAGCCGCAGAACCCTGACGGAAATACCCACCATCAGCGCCGAATGCTGGGGCAGCATGCTGCACGGCGTGGACTGCCGCCGCCATGGGCTGACCAACTGGGTCACGGGCAAAAAGCCCTATCCGGTGGATTCGCCCTACCCTTCCGTGTTCCGGGTGATCCGGGAGCGTTGTCCTGATGCGGAGCTGGCTTCCTTCTGCGACTGGAACAACGTGAATTTTGGCATCATCGAGGACGGTTTGGGGGTATATAAATATCACGCCAAGGATTATGATCTGTTGCAGCCCGCCATCGAATATATCAACAATCATGATTTTACTTTGATGTATTTCCATTTTGACAGCGTGGATCATGAGGGGCATGCCCATGGCTACGGCACGCCGGAACACCTGGCAATGATCAGCAAAAACGATGAATACATTGGAAAAATTGTGGAGGCCATTGAAAAACGGGGCTGGCTGGAGGATACGATGATCATTGTGGAGGCGGATCACGGCGGCACTCCGCCGGACGCGAACGGACGGGGCAGCCACGGCGGAGACAGCGAAGCGGAAAAGTATGTGTGCTTCTATGCCGCGGGCGGCGGCGTACAGCACGCGGAATTGCATGATATGCTGGTGCGGGATACCGCCCCCGCCATCCTGCACGCCCTGGGCCTGGAAATCCCTCATACCTGGAACAGCCGGGTGCCCGGGGGATTGTTCGCCGACATGCCGGAAAACCTGCCCAGGCCCGAGGGCCTGCCTTTGGAGAGAAAAGAGCCTCAGCCCAAACCGGAAACGGGACGCTTTTGGGAGCGTTTTTCCACATTGAAGCCCGCGCTCTATCTGCCCTTTGAGTCCTTCAATGCTTTGCCGGAGGGCACGGAACAACAGGGAAAGCTGTACCTGGTGGACGGCGTGCGGGGCCATGGGATGCGCTTTGACGACGGATCGCTTTCCGCACCCTGCCCGGCGGCAGACGAATGCTTTTCCCTCACCGGCTGGGTCAAGCTGAACGCGGTGGAGAGCAGGATGCCCATTATGGGCGTCCATTGCCCGGAAAATCCGGCGTCCTGGCTATACGTGGTGGCGACGGAAGAGGATCATTTGGTGCTGACCGTCAGAACCTTGGACGCGGAAAAGACCAGAAACATGGAAATCGGCCTGCCGCCCCAGCGGGATGGGGTGTGGATGTTCCTGGCCGTTTCCTTTGACGCGGAGAGTGGGACCACGGGTTTTTCCTTGAATTTCGAGCCGTTCCTCCGCCAGCAGCTTCCCGGAAAGCAGCTCTTTTTGAGCGGACAGTACCCCCGGCTTTTCCTGGGCCGGGATGACGTACAGGGCCCCGGCCAGCAGTTTCCCGGCGTCCTGGACGATGTTTGCCTTTACCGCGGGGTGCTCAGTGACGAAGACATGGCAAGGCTGAAAGCGTATTATATGGATTGAAGCCGCTTTCATCCACATAAAGGTTTGTATTCGGCGGGCGGTCACGCATCCATCCCGGGAACTCATACTAATTACCATGCCGGTCCCGTACCGGCATGGTAATTAGTATGATTCTTGGGCGGAGAAGCGTTCAAAAAATTGTTTTAGAAACCCCTTGACAGTTATATCGTACTGCGATATAATGTTTTCACGATATATCGGATGGCGATGTATCGGATGTCTAAGGAGGCGTAAGCATGGGAGAGGCAATTGCGTTAACGGAAGCCACGTATTACATTTTGCTGTCCCTGATCGCGCCGCAGCACGGGTACGGCATCATGCAGCAAACGGAACAGATGAGCCATGGCCGGGTGCGGCTGGCGGCGGGCACGCTGTCTGGAGCGCTGAACACGCTGTGCGACAAGGGATGGATCATACAGCTTCCGGTAGAGGATGGAAG
>JAEEGL012843589.1_pt1 | contig 16021 bp, 12 predicted proteins | sample 9134231 | NCBI WGS metagenome assembly JAEEGL01 (sample SAMN16246548, study PRJNA631951) | gut metagenome | biome: gut microbiome; feature: rumen; material: fiber-attached | host: Bos | place: Iran: Karaj | collected 2018-10 | reverse complement strand
GATGTAATCATTTATCCGCACAGCTATGTACCTGAATGTAACCAGCTTATGATTCCTTTCCTTACGCTTGTTTCTAATGCTGAATTAAGCAGAAATCCAACTGTAAAAGAAGAAATTGAAAGTGCAGGACTTAAGAACGTAAATGCCGGAATGTATACTTATCCAGTACATCAGGCATGCGATATTCTTTTCTGTAAGGGAAATGTAGTTCCTGTTGGAAAAGATCAGCTTCCACACCTTGAAATGACCCGTACAATCGCAAGCCGCTTTAACAAGAAGTTCTGTACAGATGCTGGAAAAGAACCTGTATTCCCAGAGCCACAGGCATTGCTTTCTAAAACTCCAATGATTCTTGGTCTTGACGGTGGACAGAAGATGTCTAAAAGCCGTGGAAATGCTGTAATGCTTTCTGCAACAGAAGATGAAACTGCAAAGCTCATTAAAAAGGCAAAGACAGACCAGGACCGCAATATTACTTATGATCCTGTAAACCGCCCGGAAGTTGCAAACCTTCTTATGCTTATCAGCCTTTGTACTGGTGAAGAGCCAGCTGCAATTGCTGCACGCATTGGTGATGGTGGCGGCGGAATGCTTAAGGCAACTCTTACAGAAGCACTTAATGAAAAGCTCCGCCCATTGCGCGAAGAACGTGCCCGCCTTGAAGCAGATCCTGCTTACATCAGAAAGGTATTGCTTGATGGTGCAGCTCGTGCACGCGAAATCGGTATTAAAACTCTCGAGGAAGTTCGCGAGCGAATGAATATGGTTATATAACAAAACCTTTTTAAAGTAAAATAAAAATTTCAGAGTAAAATATTTTTTAATCTTTCAAAAAATTGCTCTTTTTTTTAAGGACTATATACTGTAGTCAAAAAAAAGGAGCATTTTTTTATGAATTTGGCACATCTATTTGAAGCAGCAATGCTGGTTTGTTTTGGTTTTTCCTGGCCTTTGAATGTTATTAAAGCATACAAGGCAAGAACCGCAAAAGGAACAAGTTTACCGTTTATTATCCTGATTATTACCGGATACCTTGCAGGAATCTCTGCAAAGCTTATCAACGGACAAATGAACTATGTACTTGTCGTTTACTTTTTGAATCTTGCAATAGTAATGACAAACGTATTTGTTTACATCAGAAATAAGGCTTTGGACAAAAAAGCTGAAAATAGCAGTAACCTGAAAATCAGGGCTGCAGATATTAAGAATGCTGTAGAAAAGGAGGACATTATGACAAACTACACTAATTCTTTGGATGAAATTATCAACAAACCTGCAAAGGCTGTTGAAAAGAAGAATGCCGTTATTCTTATGGGCGGTGCTTTGGATACTGCAATTCCTGTAAGTAATCTTGCAAAAGAATTCAGTTTCAACTTCGATATTTACAACAAGAGTGCTTCAAATCTCAGCATAGCATCTGCCAGAGGCTACTTTGATAAGACTGTAGCTCCACTTGCACCGGAAGGCATTTTGATTCACCTCGGAGAAAATGATGCAGCAGCCTTCAAAAATGATTCTTCAGCATTTGACATGGCATATCTGAACCTGATTGAAAGCATTAAAGCCTGCAATAAGAACTGCCGTGTGGCTCTTATCTCAGTTGCAAATACAAATGGTGACAAGAACTTAGCCCTTATGAATGCACACATTAAAGCAATTGCAGATTCAGAAAAGGTTACCTTTGTTAGTATTGAAAATTCAAAGCTCTGGAATCCTGAAGCTACAAAGGCTGCATCAAGCTTTGCATATGATATGGGACTTAAAATCAGAAAGCCTTTACGCGACGTTGCAGAAATACTTTACAGCTGGGCTTATCATAATGTTGAGTCTAAGACAGTTGAAACATTGGTCGGCTAAATTGTAATACCTTAAAAAGCCGTAATATGTTAGCACTAGATAAACTAACGTTTGTTAGTGGGGTCTAGTGCTTTTTTTATTTGTGATTTATAATTTGTATATGTTCCGCATTGCAATCTGCGAAGATGAAAAAGTAATTCTTGATTTTGAAACTACTCTGGTAAAGGAGTGGGCAACTGGTGCAGGTTGTCCACTTGAGCTTGATAATTATATTTCAGCCGAACAGTTTATATTTGAAAGTGAAGATAAAGCTCCTTATGACGTTTTAATTTTTGATATTCAGATGAAGAATATGAATGGAATGGAGCTTGCAAAAAAACTGAGATCCCGAGGCTGCGATTCAACCATTATTTTTATTACCGGAGTTCCTGACTATGCAATTGAAGGTTATGAGGTTGGGGCAGTACGTTACATCTTAAAGCCGGTTAAGCCTGAGGTTTTGAACGGACTCTTAGATGCTGCCTATGCAGAATGTGCAAAAAAAGTTGAATCATATTTTGTGCTTGGTCAGGGAGCTGATGTTGAACGTATTCCGTTTGAAAAAATAATTTACGTAGAAGCTCGCGGACATTACGTTTTTTTGAAGGGAGCTGATTTTGAACGAGAATGGAAGGCGGGCTTTAGTGAAACGGCAGAGGCCTTTGAAGGGCGTAATTTTTTCTGTCTGCGACGTGGACTATTGGTAAATCTTTCTCATGTAGAGCGTATCACCCGTACTGATTGTGTTCTGGATGGAGGTGAGTCACTTCCTGTTGCACGTGGAGTATATAAAGAGCTCAATGAGGCATTTATAGATTTTTATAAAAAGTAGTGTATAATAATATTTGTGAACAATTTAATAATGTTGATTTCTGCGGTCTTAGGAACGGCCGTTATTTCTGTATTACTTACAATCTTATTTCTCAAAAATAAATATGACAAACGCTTGTCAGATTTTCAGGACTCTGTTCTTAAAAAGCAGCGCGAAGAGGTTCAGAATATCTACCAGACTATGAGAGCCTGGCGCCACGACTATCATAATCATATTCAGTCTATTAAGGCGATGATTGCGATGAATAAGCCCGGGGAATTAGCTGATTATCTTGATAACCTCGAAAAAGATCTGGACAGCATTGATATAGCAATAAGAACTGGTAATGTTGGCTTGGACGCAATCTTGAGCAGTAAGGTTTCTATAGCGCGTAAAAATAATATTGATGTGAACTGTACTGCAAAGGTTCCGGAAGATATGAAGATTTCGGATGTGCATCTTTGTGCAATTGTAGGTAACCTTATGGATAACGCAATTGAAGCCTGTGAAAAAATTCCTGCCGGCACGAGTCCCCGTTTTATCCGTATATACATTGGTCTTTTTAAGAGCCAGCTTTACATTTCTGTATCAAATGCTACCTGCGAAAAACAAAGACATTCTCTTACCGAACTTGTTACCTGTAAGCTTGGTGAGCATGGTTTTGGCCTTCGCAGAATTGACAAGCTCGCAGAAAAGTATGACGGCTACGTAAACCGAAAAAATGAGCCGGGTATTTTTGCAACCGAGGTTATGTTACCGCTTTAACATTTCGTGCACCATTTTTTGCATTTCGTGTATTTATTTTAAATTGAGCCTTTTTTCCTGATATATTCTGCACATACTAAAATTATGGGGGTTCTATGAAGAACGCAGAAAAAACAAAACGCAACACGATTTTTAAGAATGCGTTTATTGTTTATAAGGCTATGTTTAAGCGGTATCCGACAGCCATTCCTCTTGTGCTGATTTATATCGTGATTTCTGTTTCACTGCCTTTTATCAATACACTCATTCCGGCCATGGCAATTAAAGGAATTACCAGTGGCAGCGTAAAAATATTTTTGAATTACATTGGAATTACTGTTTTATCTATGTGTGTTTTTTCGGGAATAAAAATCTTCTGCGAAAAGAAAATGCAGATGAAACATACTTACACCAGAATCAGTGTTTTTATGCTGGACTTTATTAAAAAGGCTATAAACACTGATTACCTCAATATTGAACCTCAACCTAAACAGAAAATTATGGGTAAGGGGATTCAGGGAGTAAACGGAAATTATGACGGTGCTGAGCGCGTTTCTACACTTACTCTTGAATTTATTGTAATTATTCTTGGTATTTTCAGTTATGGTACAGTGATTTTTATTCTGGACTGGAGGATTCTTTCGATAACCTTAGGTATGTTTGTGGCTGATGTTTTGATTCGTAATCATGCAGTAAAATATGGTGACAGTCACCGCGAAAGCTTTTCGGAGCCCTGGCGTAAGATGCAATATTATGAACGCAACAGCATGAATATCAGTGCCGGCAAAGATATCAGAATATTTGGCCTTAAAAAACTTTTTGACCATCATTTTGATTCTATGATACGTATTTACAAAAAGTTCCGCTATAACTATCAGCTCAGATGGTATTACCCGACAATTTCTGATACCGCCTTTAATGTTACACGCGACTGGCTTGCCTATACTCTTTTGATTCATAAGGTTCTTACGGGGCAGATTGATGCTGCAACATTTACAATCTACCTTGGTATTATAGCAGGCTTTTCATTTTATATTTATGATGTTTCCCTGCATTTTGCTAATCTGCGCGATGCGAGTCATCAGTTTAATGATTATCATGAATTTATGAAACAGAAAGATGTGTTTGTTCATAACGATGTAAATGAAAGTACAAGTGGTGAAGCACCTTCTATCGAGTTTCGTAATGTGAGCTTTACATATGAGGGAAGCGATAAGCCTGTACTCAAAAATATCAGCTTCAAAATTAAAGCTGATGAAAAGATAGCTTTAGTTGGAAATAACGGTGCCGGCAAAACTACAATTGTTAAACTTCTATGCGGGCTTTATCCTCCGACAAGCGGTGAGATTCTTATAGACAATAAAAGCATAAATGACATTGGTGTAGAAAAATATCAGGATATGATAAGTGTGCTTTTCCAGGATACATCTCCGATTGCTCTTTCTATTGCAGAGAATGTCTGCGGCTGTGAACCAGAAGACGTAGACCATAAGAAACTTCATGCCTGTCTTGAAAAGGCAGGCCTTCTTGCAAAGGTAAATACCCTTAGCAAAAAAGAAGAAACTTATATCACACAGACTCTCGATGAAAAAGGAGTTTTGCTTTCTGGAGGAGAAACTCAAAAGCTTCTTCTTGCAAAGGCCATGTACAAGGATGGTCCAATACTTATTCTTGATGAACCGACTTCTGCCCTTGATCCGATTGCAGAGAGCCGTATCTACGAAGAATATAACCAGATGGCAGATAAAAAAACTGCTGTATTTATTTCACACAGACTTGCAAGTACAAAATTCTGCGACCGCATTTTATTCCTGGATGGAGGTCAGATTGTGGAAGAAGGAAGCCACGATCAGCTGATGGAAAAGGGCGGCAAGTATCGTGAGATTTTTGATATTCAGTCACATTATTACAAAGAAAAAACTTCAGAGGAGGAGGTATCAAATGAAAAATAAAGAAAACATGCGGGGAACTGTTTCAAAAGTTTTGAATCTTACTCACCACATTGTTCCCGGCTATATTACTTTTGTCTTTATTGTAAAGCTGATTGCTGCAGGCCAGCCTTTCGTTACAATTTATTTTTCCAGCCAGATTCTGGATGGTCTTTTCCGACTCGACTCTTTTGAATCAATTTTCAAAAATGTAATTATAATGATTTGTCTTGATTCGGTACTTGTGCTTATCCGCTGGGGACTTGAATTAATCAATTGGGTTAAAAAACATGAGCTTACTCAAAAGATAAATAAGATGCTCGTAGATAAAACTATGGATCTTGATTTTGATATCCTGGAAAAGCACGAAACTCTTGATATGTATAAAAAGGCTAAAGATGGAATGACAGCTGGAGGCGACATCAGACTCTTTATTGATAACCTTGCAGGCCTGATAGAAAAAATTGCAACCATTGTTTATTCTCTTATGCTTATTATTCCACTCTTTATTCCGCATACTATGTCAGAGTCTGGCACTCTGAGTGGTTTAGGCTTTTTCTTAAACAAATGGTACAGCTTTAGCATTATGGTAGTTGTTCTTGCTGTTCATCTTTTTATGTCATATAAGACTAACAAAAAGGCTTCCAAGCTTCAGATGGAGTTTTTTGAAAAGAACGTTTCCTATAACAGATATTTTGGCTACTGGTTAAACCTGATTTTTGATTATTCAATCGGTAAGTATATTCGTCTCTACAAAATGCAGAAACTCATGATAAAAAGAGTTCAGGAAACAAACGATAAACTTGAAGAAGAAGGTAATGTATGGATAAACAGGGAGCTTAAGGTTGATGTTGTGCCGGTTCTTTCTCAGTGCTTTATGCAGCTTGCAAGTTACATCTACGTTGGTCTTAAAGCTGTATTTGGTTTGATAAGTACCGGTAAGTGTATTATGTATGTTGCAAGCTACACTAAGCTTGTAGAAAGCATTACGGGAATATCAGGCAACTTTGTAAACCTTAAAATGCAAAGCCGCTATCTTTCCTTCTTCTATGATTATATGAATATTCAAAATAAACGTTATGAAGGAACAATTCCAACTGAAAAGCGAGACGACAATGTTTATGAAATTGAATTCCGCGATGTTTCGTTTAAGTATGCAAATGCAGAAACCTGGGCACTGCGCCATGTAAACCAGAAAATTACTCTTGGAACAAAAAATGCAGTTGTCGGAAAAAACGGTGCGGGTAAGACAACCTTTATAAAGCTTTTGTGCCGGCTCTATGAGCCGACTGAAGGACAGATTCTGCTGAACGGTGTAGACATCCGTTATTATGATAACGATGAATATGCAAAGCTTTTTGCAATTGTTTTCCAGGATTTCAATTTGTTCAGCTTCCCTTTGGGAGAAAATGTTGCAGCTGATGTTGAATATGACAAGGACCGTGCCGTTAAATGTCTGGAATCTGCAGGCTTTGGAGAACGTCTGGCAAAAATGGAAAAGGGACTGGAAACTCCGCTTTATCAGTATGATGATGAAAATGGAGTTGAAATAAGTGGCGGTGAGGCTCAGAAAATTGCAATTGCCCGCTCGCTTTACAAGGATGCTCCATTTGTAATTATGGACGAGCCTACGTCAGCTTTGGACCCGGTTGCTGAATATGAAATCTACCAGCGTTTTGACCAGATGGTTGAGGGTAAGACTTCAATTTACATAAGCCACCGAATGTCGAGCTGCCGCTTCTGTGACAACATAATTGTTTTTGATGAAGGCAAGGTAGTTGAGCAGGGCAGCCACGACAAGCTGATGGCGGGGGGCGGTTTGTATAGCGAGCTCTGGAATGCGCAGGCTCAGTACTATGCTTAAAAAATCCTTTGATTGACGTTGTTAAAAACAGACTGTAAAATGATAATATGAAAAAAAATTTTATAATTACAATTCTATTTTGTTTTACAGTCTGTCTTTTTTCTAAGGATATTTACGATGGAGCAGATAAAGAAACTCAAAATCTGCTGAAAGAAATTGATTCTCTTATAGAAAAAGAGCAGTATCAGAGTGCGTTTTATAAGACTTCGGAAAAAAATGAATATCTGCTTACAAAAAGAGTTGAAATCTCAACACAATATTTTGCTCACAGTATTATGCATCAGCTTTTTGCATTTAAAGATTTGAAAGATGGCGAAACTTTATATCAAGTTCGTACTTCAGATGGAGATTTTCAAATGTCTATGGCTGATCCCGTTAAGGCAATAGAAAACTTTGAAAAAGAACATGGCGAAAAACCGATTCTTAAGTGGGCACTTGGATTATATTATCAGGATGTTATTGACCGCTATTATGATAAGTGGCTTATTTCTGTGGATGAATTAAGAGAAAAAGTTTTCTTAAATTTTAAGATGGCCTTAGATGCAGGTTGTTATGATGAGTATTCCTTAAGCGTTCTTGCAACCTCATATTATAATAAAAGAGATTTAGAAAGTGCTGTAAACATATATCAGAAAAAAGCAAAGGAATTTGAGTTTACGGCTACAGATAATTTCCATTATGGAATTATTTTATGGATGCTAAATGATGGAAAAAAAGGGATTGAATATGTAAAAAAGTCGGTTGAAGGGTATAAGAACCAACCTGAATATCAAAGTGATGCCTATATTGTAGTTGCAAGAATTGCTATGACTATTTCTGATTTTAAGACTTCAGAAAAATATTTGAATGAATGTAAAAAAAATTATCCAAAAGATTACAGAGTTGCTCAATATCGTATAGCTTTATATGCCCATCAAAATAACAAAAGTAAAGCAATTGCCAGTGCTATGGAATTATATTCATATGCTCCGGGAAATCCTACTGTCTGTCAGATGGTAATGGAACAATGTGAAAATGCGGGAAAAACAGAATTTGCATTAGAGTTTTTTAAGGAAGCAATTAAAAAATATGCTGATGACGATAAGGCTTGCGAAAATCTTTATTTTCATTATGCATATCAATACTATAATATGGACATGCCTGATGAGGCTAAGCAGATGGCATTGAAAGCCCGTGAGTATTTTATAAAAAATGGAGACCTAACTTCTGAAATTTCTGAATTACTTGATAATCTGATTAGTGGACAGTAATTTTCAGGCTTTCTTCAATGGCGCCTTGAAAGACATCTTTCGAGGCGTTGCTGTTTTTTCAAATTGAATTGTGTAAGTGCCGCCGGTTTCGTCAATTTCCAGGACGATGCCGCGGCCGAGTATTCCGTGCTCAACGGTGTCGCCTTTTGCGAGGCCTGCGAGCTCGGATTTTTTCAGGAGTTTTGTCTGGCTTTCCTGAACATAAAGCTTTGTTTTTGCAATCAGCTGTTTTGGAAGCTCAACTTCGTAGTTTAAAAGCGGGCGGTCAATATCAAAAATAAAACGAGACGGGTAGCGGCTGCCGGAAACCTGAGAAAAGCCTTCTGCTTCTGTGAGGTATAAAAGCTTTTGTGCACGGGTAACTGCAACAAAGGCAAGTCGGCGTTCTTCTTCCATTGCTTCGAGGGTATCGGTCTTTTTACTCGGGAAGGTGTTTTCGTTTAAGCCCGCAATAATTACTACCGGGAACTCAAGTCCCTTTGCAGTATGAATAGTCATTAAGCGGATTGCGTTTTTTGTATTTGCGATGTCTGCGTTGGTGTAGAGTGCTGCATGTGCAAGATAATTTTCAAGCGTACATTCTTCTCCGCAGCTGGTTTCGTATTCGTAAATAGACTGCTTGAGCTCTGCAAGATTGTCGAGCCGCTCCTGGCTTCCTTCTGTTCGTAAGGCAAGCTCGTAACCGCTCTGGTTCATGAGATGGCTGAAAACCTCCGAGATCTGACGGCCAGGATAAGTCAAAGAAAAACGCTCTATGAGGTCTATGTAATTCTGTGCAGTTGTGTTTGCAAAAAGCGGATCGCCTACCATAAGCTTGAGCGCCTCATAAAGCGTTCCCCCGTTAGCTTCAACAAACTCTTTAAGCGCTTTGATTCGGCGTTCTCCCACATTTCTTTTAGGTTGATTTACGGTACGTAAAAACGAAAGGTCGTCCTTGTAGGCTATCATGCGAAGATAGGACAGCGCGTCTTTGATTTCTGCGCGGTCGAAAAACGGCACTCCGGAATTGAGGGTGTACGGGATTTCTTCGCGCTGGAAAACTTCTTCTATAGGGCGGCTGATGTAGTGCGCCCGGTAGAGGATTGCGATGTCGGAAAGGTTATAACCCTGTGTGCAAAGCTCGCGGATCTTTTTTGTGATGTATTCCGCTTCGTCTTCTGCTGAGATTGCATGGTAATAAACAGGAAGCAGGGTCTTAGGGGCTGCGCCCCTAGGAGAAGGGGTAGTGAGCAACGAAGTGCGAGCGAGGGGAAGGCCTTCCCCTGCCATCAAATTCTTTTTAATTCTACCTTTATTTTTATTAATCAAACTGTTTGCGCAGTCAAGAATCTGAGCGGTGCTTCGGTAATTTCGGTTCATCATGATTGTGCGGACTGCAGGGAAATTTTTATCGAACTCAAGCAGGTAACGGATATCAGCTCCACGCCAGGTGTAAATTGTCTGGTCAGGATCGCCTACAACAAAGAGGTTATTATGGTAAGGGCAGAGAGCCTTCATTACCTCGTACTGAATAAGGTCGATGTCCTGAAACTCGTCTATCATTATATACTCAAGGCGTTCCTGCCATTTCTGGCGGATGGCTTCGTTTGTTTGAAAAATATACAAAACGAATTTTAATAAATCATTGTAGTCCAGACCGAAGCACTTTTTTTCCTGATAAAGATAGCCGTAAAAAATTATGTCGTCAGGCTTTGTGGCGGCAAGATATTTTTGATGAATCTGCTCAAGCGACATTGTAATGAGGTCTTCGTAGTAGTTAGGCTCCTTAAAGATTTTGCGGATTTCAATCATGTCGCGGGCGTTGGAAAAGGTCATCTGCCGCAGGGTAAGTCCGCGCTCCTCGTAGATAATCTGGAGCATTGCGTTGATGTCTGAATTGTCGAGAACGAGAAAGCTTTTTGGGTAAGAAACTGCGTTTGAATCTTCCTGGAGTACGCTTACGCAAAAGCCGTGGAAGGTAGAAATATAGCCAGTGTCGTTGTCTCCTGTGAGCTCTCGGATTCTGCGTCGCATCTCGGCGGCGGCTTTATTCGTGAAGGTGACGCACAGGATGTGAGACGGCAGAATTCCGATTTCGTTTACAAGGTAGGCAAAGCGGTAGGTGAGTGCTCGTGTTTTTCCGGAACCGGCTCCTGCAATTACACGCACATAGCCTTCGGTGGTTGTAACTGCCTTGCGCTGTTCTTCATTCAAATCATCCAGATTCATAAAAATAATTATAGGAGATTTTCGAAAATTAAACTATAATAGACTTATTGAAGAAATATAAAAGAGGTCACTTATGGCAGAAAAAAAATCCTTCGCTAATACAATTTTGAATTTTTCAAAGCAGTTTTCAAAGATGTCAGAGGAACAGAAGGAAGAGCTTTCTGCTTCCGGTATAACTCGAGAATCAAAGGATAAGCTTTTACAGGATGAAATAAACTGCCATGACGAAGCGCATGTAGAACAGCTTCGAAAACAGTATGAAGCTTTTCTTCAGCCGGCGACTAAGGATGTTGAAGAGGATGAAGAAGCCTTGCTCGAAAGCTATAAGCTCTTTTGCCAGCTTAATGAAGTCTCAGCTGAATATAAAAATGCAAGGCTTCGTTCCTTTGACTTTACCTGTCCATTATGCAAAAAAGATGATTATACCTTAGGCGACCGTTTTGCTTTTCTGCGTCTGTGGTTTTTAAATACTATAGCTGATTCAGAATATGTACCTGAATTTATCCGCGCCGAAAACGGCCAGTTTTACTTAAGCTTCACCGCCCGCGAACTTTGGTCTCCTAATTCCCTTGAAAAAGAGATTTTGCGGTGTTCAGCAGAGTCTCCCGACAATTCATAGCAGGATCTTCAACCACACAGTCTAGAAGCTCATTCAAAATTCGGCCAAGCTCTTTACCGGCTGGAATACCCAGCTCCATAAGGTCTCGTCCATTTACAGCAAGAGACTTAAGCGAGAGTGCAGTCTTTTTTGAAAGCTCTTTTTCTACACGTTCCTTAAGCTCAAGCAGCAGGGCAACGCTTGCACTATAGCGTACATCTACAGGTTCATTGTACATTCCATACATATCAGCCAGACGTATGTCATAAAGGTCTTCCAGACATTCGGAGCCGACCCTCATAATAAAGCGTCGTACAGCCGCATCTGTCCAGCTGCTCTCGTAATGAAACATATGCTCCTTTACAAGGTGGCATACGCTGTCTGTCATTTCGTTTGAAAACTTAAGGCGTATCATGAGCTTGCGGGTAATTTTTTCGCCGATTGCTTCGTGGTTGTAAAAAGTTATTGTTTCAATTTTTTTTGTGCTGCCGTCGTTTTTATCTCCGTCGAGTACGGTTTCGGTTGCGATTTTTTTTGCAGCTGGTTTTCCAATGTCATGAAAAAGGGCAGCAAGTCGTACGTTTAATTTACCAGCTGGCGCACCGTCGCAGGCATATAAAAGGTGATCCATTACATCAAACTTATGAAAGGCTCTGTAGTCACTCTGTATGCAGCCGCGGCATATTCCAAACTCAGGAATAAAAATAGAAAGCAGGCCTGTTTCTTCGAGAAGCTTCATTCCAACAGAAGGCTTAGGTGAGGCCATGATTTTTTCGAATTCATCGCGGAATCGCTCAATTGAAATAGATGCTGCTTTTTTCTGAATTTCTGGTTTGAAAATTTCTGAATATGTATCTTTTTCTATACTAAAACCAAGCTTAGAAGCAAAACGAAGCGCTCGTACAGGACGAAGCCCGTCTTCCATAAAGCGTTCGTGAGCAACGCCAACAGTCCGAATTACTTTGTTTTTAATATCTTCCTGTCCGTCGTAAGGGTCTACAAGCTCTCCGTTTTCAAGAGAAGCTGCAATCGCGTTCATAGTAAAATCGCGGCGTGCAAGATCCTCTTCTATTGTTGCCGCATAATTTATGCTGTCCGGATGGCGCCCGTCTGAATAACCGGCCTCAGTACGGAAGGTTGTAACTTCAATTTCAACACCCTTAAAATGAACGGTCACCGTACCATGCTCAATTCCTGTAGGCACAACAAACTTAAAAAGCCCGATTACATCCTGTGGTGTAGCATTTGTTGCAACATCCCAGTCATGGGCCGGCACCTTCATAAACATGTCGCGAACCGCGCCGCCAACAAGGTAGGCTTTAAATCCTGCTGCAGAGAAAATCTTTCCAAACTCAGTTAAAAGCGGGGGAAGTTTAATTTTCTTATTCATTTAATTCCCCCTGATACATAGCTTATGATATTCGATGTGCCCGTGCAGAAAATACAGAATACTGCAGAAGCAATCAGTATAATCAGGTTGATAATGTTTTTAATTTTCTGTTTTTCTGTAAATATTTTGATAAAAGTTTCAACGGCAAGTACAATTGAAAACAGGCTGTTAAAAATAGCCGCATAAGAAAGCAGGGTAAGAAGCCACTGCTGATTTTCATCCTGGAAATTCTGGTAATTCCCTATAATGTAAAGAGCTATAAGAATGACGCAGAATACGGTTATAACAAGGTTCAAAGTAATGGAAACATTATAGGTAAGTGTATTTGAGAAGAGCTTTTTCGAATATTTGAAGCCTATTTTATTTTTCATGTGATATTGATATACTAAACGGAATATGAAGAAATTTCTAGCATGCCTTTTAATTCTCGCAGTATTTACAGGTGCTGTTTTTTATATAGGCTGGACTCAGTTTCGTGTTAAGCCCGACACAATTGGAATTGTCGTATCTAAAACCAGCGGCGTAAATGAAAAGCCCGTGCTTAACGGAGAGTTTGCATGGCACTGGCAGTTTCTGCTTCCTTCAAATGCAACCTTAAAAACCTTTCAGATTAAACCGGTAAGTGTCCAAAAAACAATAAACGGAACACTTCCTTCCGGCGAAGCCTATGCTTCGATTTATGGGGCACAGGGACTTTTTGATTATTCCTTTACGTTTGACATATTACTTACAGTTTCTCCTGAGGCAGTTGTTGAGCTTATGCAGCTGAATAAGGTAACTGATGATACCGACCTCACTGCCTATCTCGAAGGGGCTGCCTCAACACTTGCACAAAAGGCGGCAAATTATATATTAACTCGTGCAGAAGGAAATCCGTCGTTCAGAACAGAATCACTGAAACGCGAAGAAATTCTCCGCGGCATTCAGATTTACAAGGATTTTCCTGAAATTGATGTTTCAGTTTTTGCAATCACCTCTTCAAAATTACCCGATTACAACATGTACAAAAAGATTTCAAATATGCAGCCTGATGAACTGAATCCGGCAGAAAAATATGAGAAATCAGAAAAAATTGAAAAGTCAGAAGTGGCAGAAATGCCGGAGGTATTATAAATGAGCATGAATAAACGACTTGCAGCCTTCCGTGGTGCAGTTTGTGTTGAAAATACTGCAGAAAGCATTACAGAAAATGTATGCCTTATGTGCCGCGAGCTTTTTTCGCGCAATAAAATAAAAGCAGAAGATATTGTTTCCCTCCAGTTTACAATTACAGATGATATTACAGTTTTGAATCCTGCTACTGCCTTGAGACGCGGAAATCCTGGGCTTGATGTTTCGCAGGTGCCGCTTTTCTGTTCACAGGAAGCTAAAATTGACGGAATGATGCCGAAGGTTATCAGGGCACTTCTTACATCTTATGTGGATGAAGGAACCGAACGACAGAACGTTTATTTGAACGGTGCCGAGAAGTTAAGGCCTGATTTCGGGGTTAAAATTAATTAACCCCGAAAAACGACTGAGTCAAGGCCTTGAGCGAAGCGTGCCTTGACCAGTCGTATTTTAGTACAAAAAAATAATAGACAAGTCAAGTTTTTCGGAGGATAATATACAATTATGAAGATTTGGATTGTCAGCATGGAATGTGCCGGAATTGCAGAAGCCGGCGGTGTCAAGAATGTTTCTTTTTCCCTTTGTAAGGAATTTTCAGACTTAAAACACAAAGTCACTCTTTTTATTCCGGTGTATAAATGTACCTGTCTGGATTCACTTTTTGAATTCAATACAGTAGAAACTGCAGCAGAAGTAGAGCTTTGCGGCAGAAAAGAAAAAATCACTTATACAACCGCAAAAAGCACTTCTAATTTTGATGTAGTACTTATCAATCATCCGCTTTTTGCAGAAAAAGAGGCAATTTATACCTACACAGAAAATGAAGAAAAGCAGAATCCTAATCATAAAAAAGGCTGCGGTCACCTGGACGGACTTTTCCTTGATGTACTTTTCCAGAAGGCAGTTTGTGCCTATGGTTCATTAATTCCACGTTCAGATATTCCGGAAATACTTCACTGTCAGGATGCATCAACTGCAATGCTTCCGGCCTTTATTGCAAACTCTAAAAACTTCAAAAAGACAAACAGTGTAGTTACAATTCATAATGCAGGCCCTTTCTATCACCACAGCTTTACAAGTATTGGCGAAGCTGCCTGGTACACAGGTCTTTCTACACCTGTTCTCGAAAAATCTATGAACGGTCGAGCTGTAGAGCCATTCCTGGTTGCAGCTACTTCCGGTGCTTACCTTACAACTGTTTCAGAAGACTATGCCCGCGAGCTTATTGATCCTGCTAACAGCGAGGCTACAGAAGGTCTTGCACCGATTTTTGCAGCCCGCCATATCGAAATCAAGGGAATTACAAACGGCTTTGATTTTGACCGCTATAATCCAACCTCAAAGGATGCTTCAAAGCTTCCGTTTGAATTTGAGCCTGAGAAAAATGATCTTGAAGGAAAGCTCAAATGCCGCAAGTTCTTTATTCAGAATATTGTAAATACAGATAACTTTAAGGCAGAAGGAATCAAAAAATACGGAAAGCTTGAATGTTCAAGCGAATATACAAAAGAAATATTTTTTGCTTACCATGGCCGTATAACAACTCAGAAAGGTCTTGCAGTACTTACAGCCGCAGTTCCTGCAATCCTCGAAAACTACCCGGATGCCCGTTTTATTTTTGCAGGGCAGGGTGAACCTCGACTTGAAATTGATATTGTACGCCTTTGCGAAAAATATCCGGGACGTGTCTGCTTTATGAACGGATATAACCAGACTGTAGTTCGCCTTGCAACTGCCGTAGCTGATTTTATTGTTCTTCCAAGCTACTTCGAACCATGTGGACTAGAAGACTTTATTGCTCAGGTTTACGGAACTGTTCCAATTGCTCATAGAACAGGTGGACTTAATAAAATTGATGACGGCCGTACAGGCTTCCTTTATGACAGCAATACTCCTGGTGTACTTATTGCAAAGCTTTCTGAAATCATAATGCTTAAAATGCTGCGTCCAAGCCAGATTGCACGTATGGTAAAGAGTGGAGCTTACAGCGTGCATCATGAATATCTGTGGAAAACTGTAATTCAAAAAAAATACCTTCCGTTTTTCAAAGAAATTTTGAAAAATAGCAAGGAATGATATTGACTAAAATTACAGAAATCTATAATATATGAAACACGTTCGACGCAAAACGTCGGGCACCATAATATGCTGCTTTAGCTCAGCTGGTAGAGCACGTGATTTGTAATCTCGGGGTCGTGGGTCCAAATCCTACAAGCAGCTTATAATGGGGAGTTCGCATAGCGGCAATTGCAAGGGACTGTAAATCCCTCGACTCACGTCTC
>JAEEGL012344368.1_pt1 | contig 16021 bp, 17 predicted proteins | sample 9134231 | NCBI WGS metagenome assembly JAEEGL01 (sample SAMN16246548, study PRJNA631951) | gut metagenome | biome: gut microbiome; feature: rumen; material: fiber-attached | host: Bos | place: Iran: Karaj | collected 2018-10 | reverse complement strand
GATTTGCAATTCCCCCGATTTGCACTTTCCTACGGTGGTCGGGGGGATTTTTCTTATCCTGTACAAAGGTACAAAATTTCTATCATATTACAAATCAATTAGTTATAAAGTTTCTTAATATTTAGCGACACTCCCTAATTACTGAGAGGGGTTTCGACATTCGGCAAAGGATTAGTCCGACAACAACCAATAGAACCTTTACCCAGAAAGCACCAGAATAAACGAACCCGACATAGACCAAATAAATAGGGCTACATATCAGTGCTATTGCAGCAAGCAAAAAAAGAAAAGCTAATAGTATTTTCATTATCGTAAATTTTTTGATTTTAATTATTATATGGGTTAACTTCTTATTATTCATTACCTAGATATTTCAAGGCCGAACAATCTCTTGATAATAAAATACGGAGAGAGGACCATATCTTCAAACAACTCTCCATAGACATCTTTGAAAGCGCAGCGCTTCTCCCAACGCGAGTTACACTCCTTCAATCTTGATGTATATTGGGGGTATAATGTACGTATCTTATCTTCCAACAATAGTAACCTGTTATAGTCATTATACCCTGCAATAAGCAACTCTCTTGGGTCACGAACTAATTCGGACTTTGAAACTCCGATGTCATTATAAGGCGAAATCATCAGCACCATAGTTCCTCTACGCTTTTGCTCTTCAAGTATACCTTGGAGCATAGTTCCATCAGGAGCTGTCACTTCAATTTCTTGCGATAGGAACTTTTCTTCTTCAATACTTTTCAGGATACCCCATGACATAACCTCCAAAGTTGTCTGGTCGAATTCTTTGGCTCGAATCATCTGGGCACAGATTTTTAGGAGATCTGCATCCTGCAAAGGTGCTATGTCATATTCATCATATTCTTCTGGGACGTATTCTTTACTAATATGGGGCATAATATTTACAAACGGTTCCTTGCGAGCCATCTCAGATAGCGGCAAATCTAACCAAGCAAGCCTTTCCAACCAACTTTCGGAAGCACAATAAACCACAGTCCGACACCCCAAACTAACTCCGCATAAGCTCATGTAAGCCTGAGTTAGTAGAGTCAATGCTTTCATTACATCACACTGTTCTCCTCTTTTTGCGTATCTTTCTATTGTTTTCATTCTCTTGGGTATATCAAGAAAAAAGGAGGACGATACTACTTGTCAGTTAGCTGATGGTTTTACACTATACGTTGTGCACATGTACACTCTACACCTTACGCCCTCTAGTGCGCTGTGCAGGCTGCTAAATCAGGATTTTTTACTCAATATATAAATTTCCAGCTCACCCTGACCAGACATACCATCCTCCATAAGTCTACCTACTCAACTAAGTCAAACTTAAAATTCATCATCTGAATTTCATTATCTAACTGTCGGTACTGCTGGGAGTACTTGTCTAGTTCCCGACGAAGTGACTTGACGTCTATCTTTGTCACCATGCGAATTTCGTTACAGCTGTAGCGGTCTACAGGTTTGGATGCGCGCTCGAAAGTATTCCGAAGGATAGTGATGCGTTTGTTGAGGACATCACGTTCTGCCAACAGCCTCGTCATTGACTTACCATCTTCATCCATGACTTTCATATTAGTCATATTAATGTTGTAGGTGAGAAGTTCCAACTGCCCAAGACAATTATCCAGTTCAGTCATCAGTTCTTCAGGACTTTCTACAGGCTCATCACCTTCCTGAACTCTTACTACGTTCTCCAGGCGCTCTTTCAGTCCAGAGATTTTCTTTTCCAAGTCTTTACGTAGACTTAATGCCTCTGCTAACTTCATACTGTACACTTTTAGTTTGACTTTCGATAACGATTGCAAAAGTACCACATTATTCTGACCATAAAGAAGACAAGTTGAAGATAGGTATGAAAATTGGGGCATCTGGTATGAACTTTAGTCTCTCGCCCAAGAAAAGTTCGCAGATTTGTTGATTCTGACAGTTGCATTATATGCTATTTTCTTTAAAGACGAGCAACCAATAAAAGCTTCGAAACCTATTTCATCAAGGGGGTTATCAACATAGAGAGTCTCTATTTGGTTATTAAGAACGCTTCTTATATTCTTGACAGAAGCGGGAAGATGGTACTCTGTCATCTTAGTCCAACAGGCAAGGAGAGAGTCTTTTTCATTTGAAATCAATGCTTCATTATCTACACGGAACTTGCTTGATTTACAAGTGACACCTTCAAACTCTTTATGACCTTGCACTAACCAAGAACCGATGAAGTCAACTGTTGACGGAATAGTCAGATTTTTCAAGTTGTAGCAACCATTAAATGCATCATGTCCTATCTCCTTTAGACCTTCATGTAGATCAATATCTTCAATACCTGAGGCACAAAAAGTGTCTCCACAAAGACATTGTATAGTCGATGGAAGTACTATATGTCTCAGAGCATTGCATCCACAGAACATATTCTCACCAATGCTTTCCAAGCCCTCTTGCAGTTCTACGTAGCGTAATGATGAACAGCCGCAAAACATTGCAATATCTGGGTTCTTGAGATTAGCAGACACCCTTGCCTCTTCAAGATACTTACAACCTTCAAAGATACTACCTTCATCTTCAATTACAGAATCTGGCATGAATATCGATTTCAAGTGTTGACAGTTATGAAAGGCGTTGGCGGCAAGTATCTTAACGCCATCTTTAATCCTATACTCTGCACAATGAAAGACTTCTCGATTATAGCCAAGAAGAACCGCGCCATCCTCTGAATAAAGGACGCCATATTCATCTTCGATATACTTTCTCCCTATTTTCATATTTGTCCAGGTAGTGGGTTTTCACCGTAGCATTCTCTTCTGTCTTTTTCATATAGTTTCCAAAAGGTTTTCCAATACTTTTGTATATTCTGGGGAATGAGATAGTGCGGACGAAAGAGCGATAGAGCATCGACATGTTCGTGATTGACCATATAATCAATAAACTGTCCTTTTCCTACTTTCACAATTATAGTGTAAGTATCATCACTGATGTCTCCGACGTAAGGTTCCCCATTCTCTTCAGTCTTTTGTATGTACCACTCTTTCTTTCTTGGTGAAGCAAGAACGTATGCCAGTCTTACCGTGTCCCCATCGTATAGTTCTACAAGGTCGCCGAACTTGAAACGTATTTCATCTTCACTTCTGCCAATGAATCCGTCTTCAGACCAATAAGAAGGGAAAAGACGTTTGTCTATCATCACACCTTTTTCGTTGTAGAGCCAACAAGCCATATACTCACTCCTGTCATAATTCACATCTAACACTCTTTCGTAGATGTACCAGCAATAGATGTCTTTTAACCAGTTTTCACCAGATTGGAGAATCTCATCTTTTATCTGCTCAGCAGATTCTTTGCTGGAACAAAAAGCCATACTTGAGTAATCAACTTTATACTCTGGGTATCTTCTAGGGTGTCTTACGATACACACTTCTAGTTCATACACTCTTCCTTTTTCACTCAAATTAACTTGCTCGATGGGAGTCCCATCATCGTTGTAACATCCTATAATCATATTTCTTCTTCTGTTATTTTTAATGCTTTATAAGACAATACTAATCCGCCAGAAACAAAAACTCTATACGTGTCTACATACTGGCTATCATCAAAATCTCCAGACAACCAAACCATAAGATAGGCAATCAGGAAGAAAGCGAATAGTATGGACAGACACATTATTATCAGTAGTTGCTTATTCATTCCTGTCTCTTCGCTTTTTAAAGAGCTTTGGAACTCGGCAATTTGATCTTTCAATATACTTCGACTCATCTTTATCTATTTTGGGCTTCTTTACGGCACAAAAGTACAAAGAAAGACAGATTGCGCCATCTAGAATTCTCAATTAGGTACGAAAGCATAGAATGAAGGTAGGAACTATCTGCTGAGGTTTGGTTGAACGACCTTTACCTCTGACCTAAAGTCATTCAGATGAAGCACATCAACTAAGGGGTAGCCAAGGTTACAAGCGAATAGTTTCGTCGTATGACATATAGCAATCCCGTCAAACCTTCCAGAAATAACATGCGCCCAGGAATTCCCATCATCTAGAAGTCCGCCAGGAAGAACGACCTCACGACAATCGTCGTAACGACAATGAAGTTCGAGAAAGTGAAGCGGATCTTCGCCAGTAAGCCAGTTATTAAGCGAAATCATCATAGTGAAATTACTTCCATAAACATCATCTCCATTGTATGGAAGTACTGAACTCATGTCGTTATATGAGTATTTAAGCAATCCGATTACTTCGAAATCATCGGTAATGTTATCTTTGGGATGTGAAGCAAGTTCTTCACAGACATCTGCCATCTTTACTCGAAGTCGATTGGTTAAGTTGAAGAGTCGACTATTCAGCACTTTCATGCGTTTTATTTCTTCTTTAGTCTCAAGAAACATCCTGTTCAAAAGTGTCCGGCGTTGCTCCAGCAACATCAGCAGTTCTTGTTTCCTTTTAAGGACATCTAGATGAAAGGGGTCATCATCATCGCAAACGATGTCACTTATAGAATTCTCTATTCTTTGAACTTCTGCCTTTTTATCTTCAGAAGACGTGTCGTAATTGTTATGCAACTTCTTATTCATATATTCATTGTTCATAAGCAGACTTTTTTGATGCAAAGGTAATTCATTAAGGTAGAGACAAAGAAAGAAACTATTAATTGAAGTACGAAAGCGATGTTTCTTGTTACGAACTTGTCAATTCACAATATCGTAACAACAATCTTGAAGTTCATACCATAGGAGACAATAATTCTTCTTTGCGTCCATTTTTTCAAGTACATTTGCAGAAAAAAACTATGAGTAATATAGATGAGATACCCGTTCGCTTGTACGATGGCTCTGTAGAAGACAGGCATTTTATGTCTAAAGACGAAGCTCTTAGATACGTAAAAGACTTCTTTAACCGAGAGGCCGACAAAATAGATCAAAACATTGGTGTCCCAATTAACGGGACACCAATGAAATAATTAGTTGATAAAACCAGCGAGACAATTGTTCAATCTCGCCGGTTCTACATAACCCCCCGACTAGTAACTCACCGCTGCTGTTATCGGATCATTCCAAAATTCAGAATCTTTTACCTGCACATAGGCTCCATTTGCACCGGCTTTTTCATGATCATAACCTTTCACGTACTGGATATTGAGCCAATCCAGAACTTCTGCCACCTCGTCTGTCCAAACATCTCTGAAGTGTTCCTCAATAGTGCCATGTTTCAGTTCGAGGGGCTTGGTGAAACAGATTCCTGTGTACACTCGACCTGTTTCACTATTTAACAACTCTTTAAGCGAGTCAATTGTGACACTGCGGCACTTAGATAATGTCGATGACTTAGTCTCTAAAAAATTCTTTAGATTATAATAATTCCTGTTCATAATTAAAAATTTAATTAAGTTAATAATATTCTCACAGATTTCTTCTCGTGTGGCACTTTGACGGATTCGCGGTGCCTTTGTAGTTCCTACAATACTGTTGGTGACAGTGCTAGTTCCTTTTGATTTTTTCTCATTGATGTCATATTTTGTTGTTATTTATAATACTTGTTATTCGAAACTTCCGCCTTGGGTAGTAGAGGGTTTATACCATTTGTGAATATCCGAGAATAGACTTTTGTAGAGATTATACATTACATCTACAACGATAGCATTTCCTGCTTGTTTATACAATTGTCCCTCACTAACCCCCGATGTAATGAGCTTTAAAATATCTTTTTCATCTACCCCCATCAAACGGAAGCATTCACTGGGCGTGAGCCTCCTAAGACGAAGATATTCATCGCTCTTAAGATTCTTGACAGTATCAAGAATTTCAGCCTGACTACCATTACTAATGTCCTTCATGTCCTTCACATATGGAAGTTTAACACAGACCGTCTCAGTGCCTTTCCATACTTCTACTACTGCTGGCCTGGGGTAATTCGCAGATGTCAGGAACCGAGTATATGGGGTCTGAGCGTAAGCAGCATCTGCTACTAACGTCGGTGCAACATGTAGAATAGTATTCATGCGAGCGGGTGTCACTATGCGTTGATTGTAATCACACTCACCACGATAAGCATCTTTCTTCATCATGTTCACAGTTTCGATTGTCTTCTCCTTATCCAAGCCTGCAATGAACTTGACAGCATCTTCATCTGTAAGATAATAGTTCTCGCTAACGCGCTTATCGAGCAGTGACTCTGCACCTTTCTCTAGAGTAAAGGGAACCGGGAAAACGCACCGTTTGTTGATGTCCTTTCTAAAGGAAACCATAAAACACCTGTTGCGGTTCTGCGGTACGCCGAAATCCATAGCGGACAGTGTTGTCCAGTTACTTATATATTCCGGTCCGCCTTTACATATAATCTGATTTTCATTATCTACAGCCTCTTGCCACTTCCGGAATTCGTTGCAAAACTTTTTTTCTAGTATTGCAGGAACATTCTCCAGTATGCAGCACTGTGGGTGACATATTCTGATGCCCTTAAGCACGTCCCAAATTAATGCCGAGCGTGTACCAGAACCTTCGGCAAAGCCTTCTTGATTGCCGTTACCAGTGATATCCTGACAACAAGACGAATAGATGAGGTTGTCTATCTTAAGTTCATCCCAGGGGACTGTTCTTATGTCATTATAATGCCGGTCTTTATACTCAGGGAACAACGCATTGTGACTGGCAATAGCATCAGGATCGATCTCACACCACCCTATAAGATCAAATTCTAAGTGGAATAGTCCCCGAAAGAGAATGTTGAACCACTTCGCAAATCTTCTCAGTGCCATAAACTGGCTGTCGTATCCTGCAAATGCAGAGAATACGTTAATTTTTATATTCTTCATATCTCTATTGTTTTAATGTCCTAATTAAAGGGAGGATACCTGAATCACAATGATACTTCACAGGACTCAAGTCCTCTCCCGATATCGCAGATAGCCTTATGCTCCAATAGCATGCGTCTTAGTTACATCTTTGTTTGACAACTTGACAAACCAGGCTGGTATCTCCTGCTTATACAGTTCGTAGATAGTCTGCGACCTCTGAATGTTATCAGCATTCATCTGATTGACGAGAATTTCAATACTCGTCCCCTTTGATACAGCCAAACCCGCAGCGCGTGCGCACTTTAGAATCTTGGCTCTGAATTGTTGACTGAAGCCGCGCTTGCTGATACGTGGATCAATGTCGATAGCCTCAAGAGTCTCTGCGAGACACCTGTTGTATTCCTTCGTCTGAAACCTGGACTGTTTACCCTTCGGCGTAGTCGAAACCTCCTTAGACAGTGCAGTAGAAGACTCATGCTCTTCAGACAAATCCTCTTCAGGCTTATTGTTATGAATGACTGTAACCTGAGTATTCTCATGAAGGGGGTTCAACGTCTCGTCCAACACCATCATGGTATTAATGATAGTAGTTATCGCACTCACGACCTCTTCTTCTGAGTGTCCTACGGGATTAAAGTTCATTCCAAAGCCTTTGTCGTTAATAAACGTAAAGGCGCCGACTTCGTTAACAATTGCTGAATCGACAATACCATTAGTCAACTTACGACAGGCTTCGGAGATGTTAAATCCCGCTTTCTCCAGGAATGAACCATTCTCACCTTGGCAAAGATTAATAATCTTCACAACATCCTGAGCAATGAAACAGCTCTCTTCCTTGGTGGTTAAAGGAACCACACCTTTCTTCGTTTTCTTCATTTTCTTTGTTTGATTTGAGTTAATAATATTGTATATTTTATTGATGTCCTCAATGAATGTTCTTTTGTTCTTTTGTGATTTCTCGCTTAATTTATTCAACCCTTCCTTTACAAGAACCTTTTCGTCAATCTTGTTACCGTTGACAAAGAAGGTGATAGTTAGCCGATCACACACATCGATTTCAACCTGAGCATATCCCTGACGCGAGGTCAATTTCCTGAGTTTGCTGTTGACATGTTCTCTTATCCGATAGTGCCTAAGAAAAAGCGAATATCCATCAATGAGAACGACTTCGCTTATAAGTTCTCCCATACTTATCTTCATATTATGCCGCTTTAAGTAAGTTATTAAATACATTATCTATCATCATCATCTCAGATGCAGCATTGCGCAACTCCTGTTCTATGGTCAGATACGGATTGCTCTCGTCAGTATCTTTCAATTCATAGTTCCACTTGTTCGGGCACTCAATAACGTATCGCTTCTCAACACCCTGGATGGTAAACCAGAGCAGACGATGAGAACGGAACTTGAATCGTACCAGGCCACAGGTAAGATTGTCCACTCGTGCCTCTGCATTCTTGACTGATGCACTAGTGCGGACACCGCCAATGTTGTGATTGAACCCCATTGCTGGGTCATAGAAGAGCTCTTTACGGGCTTTCAGACAGGCATCCTGTATCTTTCCAGCCTGTGTTCGAATCAGTTTCGCCAGGAAAGAAGGCGAGATAGAAAGTTCTTTTTTTGTACCCATAATATATTGTTTCTAGTTGTTACATTTCTTTTTCCGCTACCGCTAGGTATTTGCGGCTTTGAATTTCTGACGCAAAGGTATATCCTATTTTTGATGTTTTGGTCAGAGAGTATTTTCAGCGTAATTTTTCTCATCGTCACCTTTTCAAAAACATCTTCATTACTTCAGATAATCTCTGGTTCAACACATTCGGATTTGAATACACCTGTGTTATTTGTAATCCGCGACAAAAATACAAATGATATTCCAGATATTTAGAACTGCGTTTTTTCAGCGTAAAAAATCTGGTGGTAAGGACGCAATGTGATAAAATTAACGATCCAAAAGAAAACTACAGTTTAGTATAAAGCGACAAATATGCCATCCACAACTAAGTTTTTATTGACAGGAATAAACCATTTTTCGTTAGAGATAGTTAGGGCTGATTTGAAGATTAGGTTCTGTCAATTCATATATAAAAAAAAAGAAAAGAACCTCTGGTAAGATTCTTTTCCTTTGTGTTATGTTAAAGCAATGACTATTTTTTATAATATTTTATTTGCTTTGCCTCGTCAACAATAATCTGCACCTTCTCATCGGTAAGGAGACTCCAACTAGAGCTATAATCCTCACATTCAGTAAGGTATTTATAATCATTGCTTTGTTTCTTTACATTAGGATATGGTCTAACAAGTTCACGAAATGCAAGTGTGGGTTGTGATTTAAAAAGACTCACTTTTCTTATTGAAAAAACATGCCCATATAATGCTCCAATGATATTAAACAAAAGTGCTATATTGCAGTTGTAATTATTATTCATTTGCTTTAGTAATTGAGTTGGTTTCTTTACCTGTACCATGCATATGAATTTTTCATTTTTCAATATATTTCTGATCATCTTTTTTAGGTTGTCAATGCTAATTGTGGTTTCATTCACATAACAACTATTTAGAATTGGCTCTAAAAAAGAAATCATTTCATCTATTGTTTCTATGCTTTTTTTATAATTCCCAATTTGATTCCAATTGCTAATTCTGTTCATCAAAGCGATATCATCAAGATCTGCGTTGGCCAATATTTCATTTATAGTGTATATCTTCTCAAAAAAACCGCTTTGGTCATGACAATTGTTTATTTTCAATATACTAAAGAAGCAATTCATCAAAAATCCATTGAAAACAATCTTCTGGGGTTTTATCGTGTTGACAAAACTATACACTAATTTATAGAAACACATCTGCTCTTTGAATGAATTTTGTATACTAATTTGTGTAAAATTAGATAATTCGTCATAAAACAGATAAGACCAAGATTGAATTTTCTCAGGTATCAAAACTGCAAGTCTTCGATGGCGAATCTGATTGTCCCAAGTTTCTTTATAGGACGAAGTAATATAGCCATCGTAAATATTTTCGAAAGTCTGAGTAAGTATCTTGAGTAAATTGTCATCAGCTATAGGATCAACCAATGACTCAATTTCTTCATCATTAATGCATATAACCGTTTGATTGTTATTAAATTCCTTTATAGTAAACGTGTGTTCGTTGTTGGGTGCTTTTTGGGTTAAGACAGAAAAGGTCAACACTTTGTTTGTGCTTATAGTGTTGATTTTTGAATTGTCATCATTTCGTAGCAACCGGAATAAGCAATAAGCTTCATGGCGCCTTTCTCCGCCAAAAGCAAAGATGTGATCAAGCAACTTCATTAAGAACTTGTTTGTGTAATACCGTTCTAAGTCTTGAGTCTCGACTCGAAAAGTATTACTACTAACAAAAGGCTTCAGAATACTTATCTGTGCTTTGACTTCTAGTGAACTTGTATAATCAGACATTCTCCTTAAGGCAAAAGCGTATCTATTAATAACAGATTGAAGTGCCATCTTGAAAGCATCATTATCTGTTTCGGTCCGATGCTTAAATCTATAAGCCTTTTTGTTTGCGTAGTTTACAAGGGAGAGAATCCAAGTAGAATTCGACAGGCAATCCAGACTTTCAGGATTTCCATATCGAGCTCTTTCTAATTGTTCCTTAGATTTACTGCCATAGTGATTTAATATATATACTAACTTCTTCTCTTCAAACTCACAATTTTCGAAGTTAGGAATCTTTATTCTACTTTTATCTTCACTTTTATCGAAGGGCATCATTTTTGAAAAAGAAGATTCCAAGTAGTTTCCATAGTCTATATTAAATAGATTCTCTGCTTTCTTGCTATTAAGATAATTGCCAAAGAAATCATCTTTTGTACACATGAAAGCACTATCTTTATACAAGCTCAATACGGATTTGCGCAGATTAAAGGACTTAACATACTCAGGAACCAAGTCATCAAATATGCTTTCTTTGATGACACTTCCTTGTGAATCATAAGATGTAATCTTCATATACTTATGCTTTTAAATTATACACTATTCGAAACCAATTGGCAAACCTCATGAGACTACACTCAGAACGATGTATACTATCCCTATTGTTTGGGTTGTAACACATCATCTGCTTTCATCTCATCGTTGCAGGTGTTCTATAGTATATATAAGTATATAAAATACAGAGTGTCCTAAGTTCTGTCGGTAGAACGCCATGCGTCAACATACGCAATTTCATTAAGAATCAGCCACTGACGCCAAATCCTCTGAAATGGTTATTAAGCGGTTGTTTTTGCTTTCACACGTCCGAAAACGCATTTTAGCATCGGCAAATATAGCACTTTTTGAAGATATAGCCAAGCAAAACAGTAAAAAAACACGGTTTTTTATTGTTATATCACTATTTTTTTGTTACTTTGCATCAAAATTTAAGTTATTAAACATGGATAAGAAGAAATTAAATCGCCTAAAACTTGTATTAGTTGAAAAAGACAAGACTGGTGTTTGGCTTGCTGAACAGTTGGGCGTGACTGCTGTGACGGTATCTAAGTGGTGTAGCAATATCACTCAACCTACCCTGCCGACATTGGATAGGATCGCCGAACTGCTGGAGTGTGAGAAAAGAGAACTGATAACAGAATAGCGATATGCCACTAAATAAAAATGCCACCATAAGGTATCAAGCATTGGACAAGTGTTTCAGTGACTTTAGACATCGATACTACATCGATGACCTAATTGATGCCTGCGCCGAAGCATTGATAGAATATACCGGGCATGATAGTGTGAGCCGCCGCACGGTGTTTGAGGATATAACCTTCATGGAAAGTGAACAAGGTTGGAGCATTCCGTTGGAAAGGCATAAGGATGGGAAAAAGGTGTACTATAGATATAAGTATAAGGACTTTTCTATCAACAACCAGGAACTCACAGCTGATGAAATATCCCAATTGAAAACGACTATCCTCACGATTAGTCGCTACAGAGGTCTCCCATCAACAGAATGGCTGGAAGATGTAATATCTAATCTTGAATATCGTTTCGGGCTAAAATCGCATAGTGACAATGTTCTGAGTTTTGAACAGAATGTTGGGCTTAAAGGCATTGAGCATCTTTCCACCCTTATAGATGCCGCATCTAACAAACAGACACTTTCGATAAGATACAAGAATTTTGAAGGAAAAGAGGAACTTTGGACGATATACCCATACTATTTGAAGCAATACAATAATCGATGGTTCTTGTTCGGGTGGAATGAGAAATATGATTCCCTTTCTAACATGGCACTTGACCGTATAGAAGAAATAAAACTAACCGATTACCCTTTTCGGGAGAATAAAGATATTGACTTCAATACCTATTTCGATGACATAGTTGGCGTAACTGTGCCAAATGCAGAGATAGAACGTCAGACAATTCGTTTGAGATTCGACAAGAAGCGTTTTCCATACGTTGTTTCTAAACCAATTCATTCCTCCCAGGAAGTCGTTAGTGAAGATGATAGCATTATTGAAATCAATGTGCGACCTAACCGAGAGCTGGAAGCACTTCTCTTTTCTTTCGGTCCGCAGGTGGAAATACTTTCTCCAGAGAGCTATAGACAATGTTTTTCTGAAAAAATCAAGGAAAATTTCAAAAAATATTTTTCTGTGCAATTAGACTGCACAGAAGACGTTTAACTTTGCACCCGATATTTGAAAGTTTCACTCTAATTTATGTTGCAAATGAGACAAAGCACAGCGGTTAATCACGAGAACGAGTATTTGATGAATGGCATTTTGCGCCAGATGTCAAGCATATATGGTAATGCGTTGAACCCATATATGGTTGCTAAGTTCGTGGGGGTTCTGCTCGTTTTAAGAAAACATGAAGCATTTGAGAATGTCGGTCGTAATAATCTACATACATCTTTATTGAATGTTGGCAACGTCAAGATGTCGGATGATATACTCTCTCTTGTCCTTGGAACTATTGAGGAGGTAAAGAGTATAACACCTTTGGAGAAATTTGATGCTGTCATAGGAATGATCAAAGTGTCTGAATTTAGCGAGGGTGAATATCTTCGCTGGTATGATTATTTCCTCGAAGAACTAACGGCTAAGAATAAGCTGTTTTCATTGTTTTCTGCCCCAGAAACCTTTGCCACCCTTGTTGATGCTTTTCTTCTAAAGGGAGATAATAAGATTTTCAATCCCTTTGGTGGAATAATGCGTCTTGCAACGGATATGGAACGGTATGTCGCTATGGATGCCTGTGAAATTAATCGTGATGTATGGGCATTAGGTATGCTTCGAGTTGAACTTTCGGGCTATACTGATAAAATATCGTATAGTAATCGCAACATCGAATCGTGGACTTCCAAGCAGTATGATGCGATTGTTGCAATGCCGCCGTTCAATGCAAAGATTCAGATGAAGAAGCCAGCTTCTTTTGTCCGTTCAAATAGTCCGGAAGAAATGGAGAATGTAGCTATTTCGCGATTTGTGGGAAGTACGACTCCTGACGGATGTTGCATTACGTTTGTTTCTCCTTCAGTATTATGGTCAGTGGGAGAGAAAGCTCGTATGCGTGAATGGGCAACCAAGAATCGTTTTGTTGACACGATTATTCTGTTGCCTAAGAATTTGTTGGCTTCTACCAACATTCCAGTTGTATGCCTTGTGTTGAGAAAGAAATCTCTTCATAAAGATGGGGTTAGGATGATAGATGCTTCTGACCTCTTTACTAATCACCAATATAAGAACTATCTAAGTATTGGTGACATAATGAATGTCTATCATAAGGACACTGACAAGGTTTCTGCTACAATATCATTTGAGCAGATTGAAGAGAATGATTTTTCATGGAATGTAGCAGATTATCTGAATCAGAAACAAGTTGATTGCCCCGATGGTTATACTCTTGCTCGAATTGAGGATATTATACATTTCCCTGATGTTAAACGCTCTACAGACTACCATTCTGGAAATGTGATTCAAATTTCAGATCTTTCTGATGACTGGACACGTCCTTATGTTGATGTTGATGCTATTGATAGAAAAGAAGCTCTTCGTGGATGTGCGATGGTAACAGAAGACGCAGTCCTTCTTTCTACTATTCGCACTTTGAAGCCTTCCATAGTGAAAGCTTCTGCTGATAAGCCAGTTTTTGTAAATCAGAACATACTGGTTGCGATTCCAAATGAAGGAATAGACGCGGAATACTTATGTATGGTCTTGGCCAAAACCGATATTCCGACTATTGGAATGGGGGCACCACATATTTCCAAGACCCGATTGCTTCGTCAGCAAATTGCATACCCAAGTTTGGAGCAACAGCGTTCTACTTATCAGGAAGCTCGACATGCTGCTATGTTGGAGCAGGTAAAGGCTCTTCATTTAGAGGAAGTTCTTGATAGAAGAATTGCTGATTTTTCAAACGAAATTCGCTCTCGTAAGCATGATATGATGCCACACTTGCGCCAGCTTTCAAGTGCAAGAAAGAATTTGTGGTATTACTTAACTCACAAGGAGCAATTTTCAGAAGAAGAGTTCCTTGGGGGTATGAGAGAGGAAGTTCTCAATCAGGAAATGGCCATCGAGTCTCTTTCCTCTCTTCTGTCTATCTTCACAAGAGAGTCAAAATTTGGTGAACCAGAGGTTGTCAATATTGACAGATACCTTATGGAGAACTATTTTGACGGTGATAACTATACGGTTGACTTTGATACCGATTACAAGGCTCTGGCAAACTATGGGTTCAATATTCCTGATGTTTATTTGAACTTTGACTATAGCAAAGGATTTAAGGCTTTCCATGAAGCATGCCCCGATTATGTGGAAGGCATCAACGTCCATATTGCATTAGATGATTTGAAACGACTCTGCGACAATATTGTGTTCAATGCTATCAGGCATGGTTTTACGGATCCATCGCGTAAGGATTACAGCATTGACATCCAACTGACAGTTGACCAGGAACGGGATATGTTCCAGATAGATTTTGTGAACAATGGTAATCCTCTCCCCAAAGGCTTGGATAAGTTACGCTATGGACTAAAGGGAGAAAAAGCTGGAGTAACAGCAGGTACTGGCGAAGGTGGTTACATTGTACGGTCTATCACGGAGCACTATGGTGGAGATTATGATATATTCAGCGAGACATCTGGTAATGTAAGTTTAACGACCGTAAGAGTATTCTTACCTATTTATCGAGACAATGAATAGTAAATATCACATATTATGGATTGATGATGAATGGGATGTAATGACCTCATTCAAGAAGCACTGTCTGTTTGAATATCAGATGGAGCTTCATCCCTTTAAGACCCAAAAGGAGGGACTTGATGATTATGCCAAGCACCCGAACTTCTATGAAGCAGTTATTCTCGATGCAAAGGTGCTTGATGAGAGCGAACGGGAAGTTGCTAATGTTAGCAGCCTTCAGAAAGCTGTTATGAGAATAAAGGAGCAATTTAGCGACCTACCTTATTTTATATCAACTGGTCAACCAGATTTACTGAGCGACGAAATGTTCAAATCGTTCTTTCCCCATTATTACGAGAAGAACACTGATGATGAGAAACTCTGTCAAGACATCATCAAGACGATTGAAGATACTCCCAACAGGCAGATAGCGAACAAATATCCTGAGTTGTTTGGAAATCTGCAATCGCCTATCTATGAAGAGATGCTCAGCATTATCAAGATACATGAGAATCGAGAGTTTAACAATGCAGATGTTTTCAATAAAATTCGGAAGGTGCTTGACTGGATAATGCAAACTGTTAGTGATTATGGACTTCTGGCAACACCGTTCAATGGGACCAACTTAAATGATTGCAGCCGATTCTTAGGTAATTCTAAGCTTAATGAATACATACCTGTTTATATTCAGCGTAACCTATTCTCTTTAGTTACTTTTGCAAATGAAGGTTCTCATAGGCAGACAATAGACAAGGCTGTGAAAGATGGTGTCGCTCCGTTTTTGGTTTCATCCACAATCTTCGAGCTTATGAATGTCTTGATGTGGATGCTCCAATTACCATCAGATCAAGAATCAAAAGATAAAGTTGATAGCATAGTGGCCAATTTAGCATTAGAATTAAGTCTGAAAACAATAAAAATGAGGTAATAATAAAGATTTCTTTTATCAGTGCAAATAGAGCGCACAAGTATTAGGTAAATTTGCAAAGTGAAACATAGAATTAGGATTTGAAATATGAATCAAGTACAATATAATCAGTTGTTCGCCTTTATCTGGAACATCGCAAACGATGTT
>JAEEGL012206044.1_pt1 | contig 16021 bp, 13 predicted proteins | sample 9134231 | NCBI WGS metagenome assembly JAEEGL01 (sample SAMN16246548, study PRJNA631951) | gut metagenome | biome: gut microbiome; feature: rumen; material: fiber-attached | host: Bos | place: Iran: Karaj | collected 2018-10 | reverse complement strand
TAACATCTATACCTTCTTCTAAATCTTGAGACATCATCAAATCACTATCTGGAATTTTATATCCATTGTGATAGATGATAGGATATATCGTCTTACTCTTAAATAGATATGGTTTCTTAAATGATAAATAATTATTAAATAAGTCTGTAACAGAATAACTACTTACACGACCACATAGTAAACCAATAGTGTGATAATATCCTAGACCTTCTACATAGTACCACATGTTATCTGGTGTAATAGTATTTGGTACATTAAACATCATGGATACATATACAGATTTTTCTAAGTTTTCTGCCAACCAGAATGTAGGAGCATGCTGTACTCTATTAGATAAACATTCTACTATAGTGTCATCATCTTGGGTATACAGCATATCGATGTAATTTTTATCACGTACTAAGATATTATCTTTTTCATGCTGTCTTACTATTACTTTTACTTTTACACCTTGAATACTATCTCTAGGTGTAAGACTTTGAGGTAATTCAGGTAATCCTAAATTATCTCTATACGCATCTAAGATATATACAGGTATACTGAAATCTTGATGTGTGATTTGAGAGATAGACCTATCAGCAGTTCTTTGTACGTATAACCCTTCTTCTTTATATTTAGTAGGTTCTTTCTTTCTAATAAAGAAATCACAAGTATTGTGAGTCAATACTTTTTGTTGAGGATTTAATTCTTTAGGCATATGGACAATCATTTTAGTCAATTGATCCATATCTGAATAGTATTCTCTATATTTGGTATTGTCAGTACAATCTACTTCAAAAGAAGTAATAATATTTCTATCTTCTATGATATCTACAAAATCACCATAACCTAAATCTTCTATAGATTCTATTTCTGCTTCATATCCATTGACATACATAATGACGTGTAATGGATTTTCTATTTGCTGTAATACTCTAAAAATACTATTTCTATATGTACCATTTCTATCATTTAAAGGTATCATGTAGCTATGAATAATAGTATCATTAGCTAAATCACTATCTTTATACACGGTAACATATATTTTATTAGCATCTTCATGTTTGCATAATGCTCTTAAATTTCTTTTAGTAACTGCTAAGATATATGCATTATCTGCTGGAAGTAACATGAGATAGCATTCCCTAGCAGCACACATTCTACCTTTTTCAGTATATACGTGTAATAGTACATTATACTGATTACAAAGAATTTCACCATTAACCCATGTAAGATGTGGAAGCCAAAATGCATTTCTAAATAAATCAGTAGGAATGGTATATAAATAAAAAGGTTCATCATCTCTAGGCAAATCTTTTAATATACCATTGACACATATAGCTCCATTACGAGTATGAGAATCCATTATACATGGTTTAAAGTTTACTCTATATTCGGATAATGGCTCATTCCAGATTTTTAGAAAGCAGAATGTATTTAAAGCAGTACAGATCGCATTTTCAACTTCAGTCATAACTGCATTCCTCTATAACACCAAATGCTCCTTGAGTGAATCATACAATGAAAGAAATAAAAAAATATAATAGTACATTAGAAATTAGACAGAATACAGTAGTCAAATTACTTTAATTTAAATAAGGATGTACAACTATGGGAAAGTTACCTAATCATCCCACTATTATACCTATTCCGTTTGCGGAAAATGGTAATAAAAACGTATTACCAGAATCACCAGCATCCTCTACTTCTAATTTGGCTAGCTGGTCTTATGGTTTTCCTGATATCACAAGAAAAGATAAATCAGATGGAGGATTACCTCCATCTGGTAAAGACTTTCAAGGTATTTTCTATACTTTAAGTGAACATGCGTATTATCAACAATCTGGTGGTGTATACCTGTGGAGTAATAAAGTAAATTACAACGTAGGTTCTATTGTCCGTATTGTTGATAGTAGTGGTGCATGTCACTGGTTTAGAGCATTAAAACAGTCTGGTCCAAATATTGCTGGTATAGGAGCTAAAGATCCTGCTTCTAGTGGTAATGTTAGCTATATAGCTGATGATACTACTGCTACAGCTTACTGGCAAAATGTCGATTTAGTGTATGCTACCACTTCTAGGACTGGTGTAGTAAAAGTAGGTACCAATATAGATGTAGCTAACGGTGTCATATCTGTTAAAACAGCAAATGGATCTACACTTGGTTTAGTTAAACAAGGTACTAATGTTACTATTGCTAATGGTGTTGTTAGTGTAGCTACTGCAAATGGTTCGACATTAGGATTAGTAAAACAAGGTGACTATGTCACTATTAGTAATGGTGTTATTTCTGCTAATAAAGCTAATGGAACAACACCTGGTGTAGTATACCAAGGTAACTATGTTACCATTTCTAATGGTAAGTTATCTGTTAATTTAGCAAATGGTACAACTCCTGGTGCGGTTAAGCAAGGTAGTTATCTTACTATTGCTGATGGAACTATTTCTGCAAATAAGGCAAATAGCACTACTCCAGGTGTAGTATACCAAGGTGATTATGTTACTATTAGTAGTGGTAAGTTATCAGCTAATATAGCTAATGGTAATACACCTGGTGTTGTAAAGCAAGGAACAAATGTTGCTATAAATAGTGATGGTACTGTAAACGTAGCTACTGCTAATGGATCTACACTAGGTGTAGTAAAACAAGGTAACTACGTTACAATTTCTAATGGTACAATATCTGCAAATATTGCTAAAACTACTGCATCTACATGTGGTGTAGTATACCAAGGCAGTTATCTTACTATCGGTAGTGATGGTAAAATATCTGCAAACAAAGCTAATAGCACAACTCCTGGTGTAGTATACCAAGGAAACTATCTTACTATTGCAGATGGTAAAATTTCAGCTAATAAAGCTAGTGGAACTACTCCTGGAGCAGTATATCAAGGAAGTTATGTTACTATTGCTTCTGACGGTAAGATATCTGCTAATAAAGCCAATGGCACCACACCTGGTGTAGTATACCAGAGTACTAACGTTAAAATTGCTGATGGTGCATTATCTGTTGCTGATGCATCCACATCTGTTAAAGGTGTAGTACAATTATCTAGTTCTACTAGTAGTACTAGTGAAACTTTAGCAGCTACAGCAAAAGTTGTAAAAACTGTAAATGATTCAGCAGTACATAAGACTGGTGATGAAACCATATCTGGTATTAAAACATTTACGTCTGATTATAGAAGAAAAGTTACATCAGTAGTTAAAGGTACTACTAAACCTAGTTCTAATGTATGGACAAATGGTGTAAGATTTGTTGACAACAACAATGTCGCCATGGGTGGCATTGAAAATGGTTATCTTACTGATAAGACTAACCGTGTCAACATGATTGTGTATAAAGGAACTGATGCTACTACTAGTTCTAATGCACAAATTGGTGTAGGTTTTGATGGTAGTGGTAACTGGTTTACTTATGCACCAACTCCAGCAGCAGCTAGTAATACAACACACATAGCTACTACTGCATGGACTAGAACTTTTGGTAATAGTACGTATCTTAAGTTGACTGGTGGTGAAGTTACTGGTAGTATTGTATTTGGTGGTTCTGCTAGTGTATATGACAATGCTACATTAGTTTATAATGGTACACCATCTACTAATATTACTCATGGTGTAAGATATTGGCGTGATAAAAATAATAAGTATGTAGCTAGATCCATTTATCAGAAATTAACTGATAACACAATGAAATTCTGTATTCAGCTTTGTAAACATGGTACTATTAATGATAATGGTTATTCTACTGTTTTTACTGCATGTTTAGATAAATCTGGTGCTGGATATGCTACATGTCCAACACCTCCAGCTGATTCTAATAATACAAAAATAGCTACTACTGCATGGGTACGTTCACGTGCTCCTAAAATGGTTCCATCTGGTAATCCACAGTCACGTGCAAGTGGTGTAACTTATACGGCAGAAACTAATGGTTTTGTAATAGTAAGAACTGCAAATACCGGTGGAACTTGTCATTCTAATAATACGGTAACAGTTAATGGTTATAAATATAATCTAAAAACAACTCACTATGGTAAAGGTAGTTGTCAACCATTTCATCATTTTTGTATTCCATGTAAAAGTGGTTGGAAATATGTTGGTAATACTGGTTGGATTGTTTGGGTTCCAGCAACATAGATGAAATTTTTCATCTATAAAAATTATTAAAAGGTGATAATAATGCTTGATGAAAATTTTATCTATCTTAAAGTCAGTGGATCTAATGTTTATGCATATGGGGATGAAACATCTTTAAAGGATGCTGAAGCTGAACTCAATACTGGAAAACTTTATGATCTTGCAGTACCTATAGATGAATGGACAGAAAATGGTTCTATTGCACGTATAGTAGATGGAAATATTGTTTTAGGTTATCCTGATGATATTATTTTAGAACGTCAGGAAGAAGCTATACGCAATGAACGATATCTTAGATTACGGCAATGTGATAAAATATCTCCTATGCGTTGGAATTTAATGACTAAAAAAGAACAAGATGCTTGGAATCAATATCGTGTAGATTTACTTAATATACCTCAGAAAGAAGGATTTCCATGGAATGGAGATATCACACTTGTTCCATGGCCAATTGAACCAGGTGAAATAACAGTAGAAAAAACATCTAAAGAAATTGAAAAAGAAAAATGGGAAAAATTACGTAAATTACGTGATGAAAAACTTAATGAAACAGATCATTTATTAATGATAGATTACCCAATTGATAAAGAAACATTAGAAAAAGTAAAAGAATACAGACAAGAATTAAGAGATATTACCAATTTAGATGGTGCACCTTGGGATGGAGGAGGATCTGAAACCCCATGGCCTAAAAGTCCAGTATAAAAAATAAAAAATTTAAATAATAACAAAGGAGGGAAGTCCATTGTTGGACTTCCCTCCTTATTTAGATTTGATTAATCACATCTAATCTTCAATCATCTTTAATTCTTCGAAGTCATCAAAATCGAATTGAAATGATTGACGAACATCAGAAGCTCTAAAGGTAAACAGTGGAGTGTTATTACGCCAACAAACCATGAATAATTCAGGATCATTCTTGGATTGCATAATCTTCCAAGTATGATGCTTAGTGGTCTGTGGGATGTTACGAATAATATCAGCAGCATTGCGAATCATGATAAACTCCTTTAAATTGGTTTAATTGTTATTAATATTTATTATATTGTTAGTTGTTGTTCTTGGAATATTTATTTGTGTTAACTCAATAATTTCTGATATATTAGAACAATTAGGAACTATACCACTATTGTTAATTAAAATTCCTATTACGCTATAATCAGTACTGATGTTCTGATCATTTTGTTCAGAATTGTTTTCATCAGTATTTGTAATATGAGAAACAATATTCATTGACATGACAAAACCTCCTTTAAAAAAATTTATTTGTCTTTATTTTTATTTGATTTCATTTTTATAATGTATATTTTTAAAAAATTGAATAACAGTTAATAATTCTGTTATTGAAATATGTATATATTACAAATAAAACCTATAAAGGAGTTAAAAATGAAAAATGATAAACAAAACAATGATTCGACTGAAACTAATGATAATGTAAATGAAGAAAATAATACGGTAGTTTCAGCAATTGATAAACTATACGAAAAAGTATTACCGTGGCCTTTTAATGTATTTAGAAAATTATATTTAAAATTAAATCCACATAAACGTAAAAATCCTTTAATTTGTGAATAAATTGTTAATAGATATAGACGGATGCATATGCATCCGTCTATATCTGATTTATTTTATTTTTTAATCATCTCTTTCGCCTTTAATTCTACCTATACGAGCATAAATTTCATGTTGTAATGTTTTCATTTTTACAGCAGCAAGAATACCTCTATCATTTTTGATTTCATTGTATATGGTATCTAAAAGATCTTGAAGTGCTTTAATTGTGTTGTCGGCACCACAAAATTCTACAGCTACCATATCTGCAGCAGATTCTTCTTCAAATGTTCTAAAACCACTAAATAAATATTTTATTATATTTAATTTATTTTTACAGAATAAATTGATAATTTTATAAAAATTACCAATATTATCATTATTTTTAATGTGACCATATTCGTGATATAAAACAGGTTTTACTGATTCTTTAGGCATTACTCGTAAAAATTCTTCAGTAACAACCATTATTGGTGTCTGTATTGGTGGTATAATAGCAGCAAAAGCATTTATGGAATTGGACAGTTGTCTTGCCTGTTCGTTAATCTGTTTTGCTAATGTATTGTCTGGTAATGCTTTTTTCATTGCATTTGCAGCATCTAAACATTTATAAGTTTTAATACCTTCAATAGACATTACACTGGATTTTGTTTGAAGTTCCTTCATAAAGGCTGAAGAATCTTCTACATTTACATGTGTATTAGAAACATTACTTAATTCTGCGAACTGTTTACGGAATTTAGATAAGATTTTATTGTATAAAATTGCATGATTTTGAGAAGTTATCATAATTAAACTTTGCATAAGTGAAATATGCATAGAAATTGGTTGAGTAATAACCATGATGTTAAACGCATTACCAGTTCTATCTACATCATTTAAATCATTTCCAGCTTTATTTACAGAAATAGATAATTTATCTAATTCTGATAAAAATGTTTCACATTGTTTTGAAATTGTAGTAATATTTTGTTTAAAATATTCAAACGTTTTATTGTAAAGATCAATAATATTAGAACCTTCAATTTTCTTTTCTAAACCAAATTCTTCAAGAATTTTTGACAATTTACGTTTTGGTAATTCTAAAGAATGAGTTTCCATTGAAAAAATACTTTTCAATTCTGGATTATCGCCATTATAATGAAAATTTAAACCATATTTTTTAAATGTTTCATATAAGTTATCACCAAAAATAATATTTGTAGCATGTGAACCTAAATCATTAATTGTGGAATCATTGTTATTTTTTAGTTCATTTTTAATATTTTCAAATAATTTTTTAGCAGCTTCACAAAATTGTTTACCAAATTCAAAAGTATCTTTTAATTCAGAAGAAGTTAATGATACAATTTCTTCTTCATTTAAATACAATTTCATATCTTCAGCAACTTTACGATTCCATTCATCTTTTTGTTCTTTAGACATGGATTTATATATTTTTTCAGCATCATCGACATATTCAGTTTTCTTACCAAATATACCACGAAACCAATTTACAATATACATTATGAGATCTTTAATTTTTTTACAGACAAATTTAATAAATTCAACTACTTTATTGCAAGCTTTTTTAATAGAATCAGCAAATCCTTCAGTTGCAATTTTGCAATTAACAATTAAATCTTTATTTAATATTTGACATTCTCTAGCGATGATATCGTGATATTGTATATCGTAAGAATCAAGTACTTCGTGTTCAATATCTGTATTAGATGTTAATTGAGTAACATTATCAATTTTAGATACATTGTTATCTGTATTGAATTCAAAATTTACATTTTTGAATTCAGAACGTGGACTGGAAATAGTTGCTTGATAATGTACTTTACCATTAATGTCTATAAATACAGATTCTAATGTGAATAATTTCTTAAGTGTAGAATTGGTATATTCAGTTTTAATAGTTTTATTAATTTCATTTGCATATTTACTAATATCTATATTGTTTGTAATACCATTCATATCAGTAATTTTCTTAAATGCATATTTTTGAGCATTTGTTAATTTATCATTTTCAATTTCGAAATATACTCTAGATAAACTTTCATTGTTCATGAAAGGAATTTTAATAGAAGTAGCAGTAGAATACAAATATTTATCCAATTTAAACATGTCACCAATAGGTGTTTCAAACGTAGTATTTAAATTCTGTTCAATATTTAAAAACGATTCAATATCAGATTTAAATTCCGTATTACAATTTTTAAAATAATTTATTCCATCACCAAGCATAACTTAATCTCCTACACAAATTTATTTGTAAATCATTTAATGATACATTTATATAAATATATAAGTACTGAATAGGTAGTGGTATAACACCACTACCTATTCAGTTTATTATTCTTCTATATCACTTTGTAATTTTTCAAATTTAGTTTTCTTTGCAGTATTATAAGCATTTTTAAATATAGTAGTTAATTTTTTTGCATCATCAGTAGTTATTTGTGTATTTATATTACAATCTACAGTTAATAAAGGTCTACCATCAATTTTTTTAAATTGATACACTGGCATAATCATTTTTTCATTACTAGATTTAATAGTAAAATCACTATAATTTTTATTATCGAAATCTTTTTTGAACAATATAGATAATGTACCACCAGCACCTAAATTAGGATTATCTTTATGTTTTAATTTTGGTCCAGTAGATATATGCATGACATTATTGAAATTAGTATTTTGAAAATGTTTTTCAGTATCAAATACTTTTTTAGATATTTCGTTATCAATAATGCTTTTATATAAAAAACCTATTACAGCATTTGTATAAGTTTGTTGACCCATAGATGAAGGATATGATTTTACCATTTGACCTTTAAACACATTAAGTTGTTTAGGTACATCTTTTTGAAAAAAATCTAAATAAGCTTTATAACCATTCATAGCTTTCTTTATATATTCAGGAATATAATTTTTTAACACTTCATTTACTTCTTGATAAGAAGGAGCGTTTTCATCTTGATTTTTTTTCTTATAAGCATTAGTCATCTTTTTAGAAAATTCTTCAGATGGATCCAATGCTTCTAATCCAATTTCATCATACAAGGAATAACCAGTCATGGTTTTTATCCTTTTTGTTGTGACTTTTGTATTTCTAAATGTTTTTTAAATAATTTTACAGAATGATTTACATATTTTTCAGGTATGGAAAAATCGATAGATTCTTTAGCTACTTTAGCATTTTTAATGATACCAGATACAGTACCACGATCCATCATCTTTCTCATATTTTTCACATCTTGAATAGTGATATCTACTTTAATAGTAACATAAATCGTTATTCTATCTGAATAAGAAGTAAATTCACTAATAGTAAGTTTACTATCTTTATTAGAGATATTACGAATAACTTTATCAATACTGTATTCTAGTAATTGGATTTTCATTTTATCCAGTTTACCATCTTTATCTCTAAACATATCACCAGTAACATTGATGTATGCACATGGGAGTGATACTTCTAAATATCCAGGAAATTCACCATGTTTTACATCATTGTCATCAGTGGTAATAGCATATACTAATTCATCTATTAAAGCTTCAATAAAATCTTCTTGATCATATTGAGTTTGAGGATATAAATCAAGACGATAACCATCAAACAATTGTAACACTAATAATGCAGGTAATATTTTTCTATTAAATTCATTAGTTAATTCATCGTAATTATCATAAGCTTTTTTAAATTTAGGTACATAAGGACGTAACATACGTGTTATATATTCACGTACTTTTTTCTTTTCTTCTGCATCTTTGATACCTAATTTAATAAGAAAATAACTAAGGAATATAAATAATGCAATACCAAGTATTGCACCTAATGTACCTAAAATACTTTCTTGAGATACTGTAGTATCTTCATAAAGACTATATCCTTTCATAATCTATTCTCCAATAATAAAATTATGAGTAATATCTTTTTCAAATTCTTTAATAAAACCACGAGTATCTCTAAATGTAAATTTGCCTATTATAGTACCATCTAAACCAATACGTACACTATCTAAATTAAATGTTTCATTTTCTTTAGCTTGTTCTATTGTAAACGATTCAGCACCTAATTTAACCATGGAACGTAATATACTTTTCTTATAAAGATCATCTGTGTTAATATAACTTAAATTTTTATATATATTTTTTTGTTTATTGGAAATATATGCAACATCATTATCGCATTCAAATGTACACTTGATATTTTGGCCATTCAATAAAGCAATAATACCACTAAAACCATTATCAGATTCATTATAAGAAAATACAATATTTTCACTACTATCAGCATTTACTACATTACTATTCATTAAAAATGCATCGGGTTCATAATTACTTGTACCTTTAGTAATAAAACCTACAGTAGGTACAAACTGTCTACAAGTATCAAGATCTTGTAAGAATGCACCAGCACTTTTTAGTAATCTAGTCTTTTGCAATAAATTAGAAAGATATACTTTATTACCACTTAAAGCGTATAAAATTTGATGTACCCAATAAGGAGGATATTCTAAAGCCATATTCATCGTGATATAACTAGCACCAGATCTAGCCATAGCACGAGTGAATATATCTTTATTGAACCCTTTCATATGGTCAGGACCAATACTAGCAATTAAATTGCTTAATTTCACTAAATCAAATTGAGCTACGTCATCTACAGTATCCTTAAACATTTCAATCATGTTACGAATACTTAAAGGACTACCAAGATAATCACACTGTATTGTCATATCGTCAGCAGCATCAGTCATACGGTTCATCATAAACCATGTTAAAGCTGCAGCTATAGACATCTGACTAGGTACATCTAAATTGTATAATCTCTGTAACACACTAGAGATACACATACTGTAAGTCTGACAAATATATTTTAATAAATTAGGATTCAACCACATATCGTCATTACAATTATAATAACTAGATACTAATGCTCCACGCACTATTTGATTATGTAATTCATTCACATCAGAAACTTTTATGAACCCTTCTCTAGTACGTTGAATTAATGGTGCAATATTGACAATCATTTTGTTTCTAAATTCTTTTAATGAAGATAATATTACTCTAGCATTAGTAATTTGTTTAAGATCTACAGTAATATCTGTAATAGTCAATAATTCAGGAGTAGATTGAGAAGATAAAGACGTATCAACAAAACAATATTCATCCATTAAGTTATCTGCTAAGAGATGTTCGAATATCCTATTAGTAGGACTCATGGATAATATTTTTGTATGAAATAAAGTATCTAAATCCATTTGAGGCAATACAACTTGTCTATTATCTACTAAATATCGTAATGCACTATTTACACCTTGCTGTAAACCATTTTCTCTAGCAAATGAAGTATCCATTAAAAATACTTTATTTTTCATCTAAAGTACTCCTAAAACAAGTATATAGTTAACATTGATTTTATTCATGTATTTATACTCTAAAATACAATCATAGAATCAAGTAGGACTATCTATTATTATGAAAAAATATATAGTATACAACGTATGGACTGAGTAGTATATACTACTCAGTCCATACTGATAATTAATTATCATTACCGACAAAGAAGAATGCTGCAACTGCACCTAATATAACACCTATAGTACCACTAACAGTAATACATTTCCAATTTTCACTTAAGAAACTCGTATCAGTGTTTTCCGTACTATTAGATTTTTCAGTATTGTTGTTATTATTGGTAGTTTTTTTGTTGTTATTTTCTTTTTCTTTGTTAATGATGGTTTCACCAATGATACGATATTTTTCAAATAAATCATGTAATTTATCATAATCATCAGGTTTAACTGATGGATTTATAATTATTAATTCATCCCATTTATTAAAAGTGATAGAAATTTGATTTATTGTTTTTTCAATATTACTTGAATTGTTATCAGCTAAACATTTAACACAATCATTGAGAAGCATGTCTATTTCAGTAGTGTATTTTTTATGCATCTCAATTATTGTATCATCCATATTACTTTGAGAATTGTAAATATTGTTTTCTTCCATGTCCATCTCCATTTTAATAATAGTTGCCCTAATTTCATTTAAAAATGTTACTGTTTTTTCTCTTAACAATTCTTGTCTATCTCGTTCTTTGTTATTAGAGATTTTAGTATTTTTATATGTCCATTTATTTATTATTTTATCTATTTCTTTTTCTATAGATCTAATACCTATAATGTTTCCTTCTTCCAAAAATTGTTGATAATCTTTTTTAAGTGTTTCCACACGTTCGTTAAAATGTTTCATGACAGAAATAATCCCTCCTTTGTTAAATATTTGACGTAGTTCAAATTGTAATATAGATGTGAAATTTATATCAATATTCCAATATACAATGACATGTGGTATATTTCTGATTATTATAATTATAAGTATTAATATTGACATGCTATAGATCTAAATGCATGTTTTGTTGTATATGCATTAAAGTACTTAGCTAAGTAAATAGGAGATAAAGCATATGGCGAAGCTTCTGCCGTATCCTCATTATGTCATCGACGTAGATGATCAATCTAGGTACGATGATGCAGTGGTAGATGATCTGCTTGGTTTACATGTACCTTTGTTTTTTGGTCGTTATGAGAAAGGACGTGCAAACGAGCCTATCTACTGTCCCGTAACTAATGACGTATATAGAAACTTTGGTAAAGCTTTTACAGATAAAACGACTGATTACTTTTCTGTAGAAACTTTATTTGTCGAAGCTAACTTCTCTCGTCAGGGTGGATTCATTGTACGTTTAGTACCTGATGACGCTATGACTGCTTCTGTAGTCATTGAAGCTCAGGTTACTTCTGGTGTTGATATTACTCAGTATCAGCGTAACCAGTATGGTACTATCATGTACGATGATGAAGGTGAACCTATTGTACTCACTGATACCAACAATCAGGTTATCAAAGAAGCTGGTGTTAAGATCAAGTGGACTGCTCGTCAGTTAAATCCTGAAACCGAATCTCGTGTCAAGTCTATTAAACCTACTACTACTGATAATGGTGATGGTACTTCTACTACTGTCTATCCTGTCATGGTAGTAGTAGCTAAGTCTGCTGGTGCTTATGGTTCTCGTACTGGTTTCAGGTTCTATTATGATCCTGATGAACAGCAGACTGACCGTATGGAAGTCAATAAGGCTCTTGAATTCTGTATTGATCCTGTTGAACTTTCTTACACTGACAATACTCCTGTTCATATTCGCAATAGGTGGAATCAGGCTTACACTTCTTTCATGCTGAAACCTAAGCAGTATGATAACAAGGTTATGCAGAATCTTTCTTACGATGAGAAGATTCCTAATAACTACGTAGAAGATAAGCCTTCTGAACTTCCTTATTCGGTTTATTTCTTTGATGATTATATCAGGGATATTGGTCAGGCTATTGTAGATGTAGAGACCAATGATGTCAGGTTAACTGATCCCTTCATGGTTAACATTTTCTCTTGTACTAACCTTGATGATGTTCAGTATCACCATGTAGAATTAGATCAGTCTGAAGGTGCTGTGTTCTTCAATAAGAATTACACGATTTATCTCCAGGGTGGATCTGATGGTTCTACTGATCAGGAATCTTACGAAGAGCTGATTCGTCAGTTCTTAGGTATGAGTGTATTTCCTCGTCTTAAGGATAAGTTTAGGTTCCCCATCACTCACCTCTATGATCCTGGTTACACCAACAAGACTAAGGAAGCTCTTATTACTTTCTTAGGTACTCGTGATGATGTACGTGTAGAACTTTCTACTCAGGATCTGTCTAATGATATCAATGATGAGTCTGAAGATCAGTCTGTTGGTTTATATCTTCGTACTCGTGCATTGATGCAGGTAGAATCTACTCTTAAGGGTACTGATTGCTGTCGTGCTTCTATCTATGCTCATTGTGGTAAGGTGTATGATACCAGGTATACTGGTTGGGTACCGACTACTTTGGACATTCTTAAGAAACGTTGCATGTGGCAGTCTACTACTTACATTAAGGGTGAACCCAAGGGTCGTCCTCATTCTGAAGTAGATACATTCAAGAGTCTCTCTTGGTCTGCTTATGATGAAGATAATAAAGCGCTATTTTGGGATTCCGGTATTAATTATATTCAGCACTACGATAGAACTGGTTATTTCTGGCCTGATCTACGTACTGTTTATACTTCTGATACTTCTGTTCTTTCTGAATGGACTTTCGTAGATGCTATTGTCTATACGAAGCATTTTATTCGTAAGTCTTGGACTATTTACTCTGGTAGTACAACTCCTGTGAATGAGCTTTATTCTTCCATTGAAAAGACTGTAAATACATATTTACATGATGCTTTCAATGGTCGTTATGCTCTTAATGTGAAGGCATGGCGTACTGAAGATGATGCCAAGCTCGGTTATCTTGTACGTCTTACTATTTATATTACTGGACGTAATGGTAGTCGTGTTTGGGAGTCCGAGATTGTGGCTCTCAAGGATGAAACTGTTGTTGAACTTGGGGAGGTTGCATAATCTATGGGCGCTTCAGCATATTGGCAGAATCGTTTGCTTGAGCATGTAACCGAATTAGGTACTGCTGAGCTTGATGAACGATATCCTGCTCGAGTAGCAAATATTATTGATGGTGGTCAGCTGGGTACTGGTATTCAGATTACTCGTTTAGATGCTGCCACTCCTCTTGTTTTCAATCCTGCTGTACTTGTAGTGACTCAGACTCCTGGTATGTGGGACAACCAGCCCTATGCACAGAAAATGCTGAAATCACTTATTGAAGTACATGCTAAAAACGTATCTGGTCTTGATGTATCCTACACTTTGGAAACAGCTACCACTCCTGTTGGTTGGGATGGTCAGGAAATGAAAGTACCTACTCGTACTACTCGTAGTGCAGTAGATCCTAACTTTACATGGCAGGAAGTAACTGGTAACTTAGTGTGGAACTTCATGAGAAAATGGATTTTTGATATTCAGCATCCTGATACGAATGCTTCTCTCATGAGTGCTACACTTGGTGATAATGGTACTATGCCTCCATTTCTGATGTCTAGTTTCAGTATGAGCATGATGGCTATTCAATTTGATCCTACCATGCTTCCTGAAAACATCATTGATGGTTTCTATTATACTTGCATGTTCCCGACTGGTACTGGTGAATTTGGTCTTGAAAGGACTTGGGGTACTACTAAGCCTATGGACCGTTCTATTCCTTTTACTGGTCTTGTGCAGCATAATGACAATACCAAGTGGTTAGCTCAGGAAATGGCTACTATTCTTCAGTTCCACAAGGTCAATTATAATAAGGCTATTGCTGGACCTGGTGGTGATGCTAAGACTATTCAGAGCAACTACAGTGGTGCTGGTGTCAACAATGAACTTAATCGTGTGATTAATCACTTTGTTGACAAAGCTTTACTTGATCCTGAAGTTACTGCTACTGCTAATCGTTTCTAATTTAAATAAATAGCTGGAGAAGATAAATACATCTTCTCCAGCTATTTTAATTTTTTTTTTATTAAAAAATAAATTGTATAAATTTATTAGTATAATGTTATAGCTAGTATTTCACTAGCTCAGGTTTGACCAAACTAACTCTATATAGAGAGGTAACTACTAATGGCCCTTACTACTGTTGAGCTTGCTGCTCCTCTTACTTTCCGTAATGGCAACAGCCTCGTTAAAGTACTTGCTGAAACCATTGCCTCCCAGGTCAAGATGGCTGATGCTAGCAACCAGCCTTCTACTGTCCAGGCTGAGATTGAAGCTCTTCGTACTTCTATTGCCAATCTTCTTGAGTCCAACGCCGCCATGACTTTTGCTGGCGTGCTGGATGCTACTCATGCTCTTCCTGCTGCCGACTACAAAGTTGGTCAGGTGTGGCATGTTGCAGCTGCTGGTACCTATGCTGGTCAGGTTTGTGAAGTTGGCGATCTGGTTATCTGCCTCGCTGATTACGTTGAAGGTACTGCTAGCAATGCTGACTTCGTGGTCTCTCAGACCAACATTGACGGCGCTGTTGTTGGCCCCGCCTCTGCTGTTAATGAGAACATCGCTGTCTTTGATGGCACCACTGGTAAGCTCATCAAGGATTCCGGTACTTCTCTTGCTGACATCACTGATGCCATTGACAATGCTGTTCATGGTCCTGCTTCTGCTGTCGACAGCAATCTTCCTGCTTTCGATACGTCCACTGGTAAGCTGGTCAAGGACTCTGGCATTGCCATGTCCGATGTCAGTGACACCATCTCTCGTGTGTGGGTAATGTATGCTGGTGCTCTGCCGGAGACCATGCCTGCTAACCTTGCTGATGGTGGTCTGATCATCGTTGATCCCAACCTCGCTGAAGAGTCTGACTAATCACTAATTGAATAT
>JAEEGL016093202.1_pt1 | contig 16022 bp, 13 predicted proteins | sample 9134231 | NCBI WGS metagenome assembly JAEEGL01 (sample SAMN16246548, study PRJNA631951) | gut metagenome | biome: gut microbiome; feature: rumen; material: fiber-attached | host: Bos | place: Iran: Karaj | collected 2018-10 | reverse complement strand
ATTATGTATTAATATAAAAAGAATACTATTGTTTAATAGCATTTCTTTATTCTTTATTAATATCTATGTGGATTTAGTTCTCTTTCCATTGCTTCTTTTTTTCTAGTAACTGCTTTTTCTACATATTCTGCTCTAGGTGTAAAAGCTACTGCCCATCTATATAGTTCATCTATATATAAACTAGTAGCTCCACTAAAGAATTGTTTATTGTACATAGCAATTGGATCAGTATCACTTGTGTTAACAAGGTAGTTTAAAAGATTTACTAATCTTTTAACACCTTCTATACCAAAGTGAGACATAAATTGATCTGATGCTATTTGAAGATAAGAATTCTCTTTAGCTACAGCTTCAGGAGCTGGTGCAGGAGCAACTTGTCTATGAAACTCCATAGAACCATGTTCATTTATATATGAATTTAAAATAGTAGCTCTTTTATTTTCTAACTTAAGAAGTCTTTTTAAAAATTCTTCATATTTAGTTATAAATAATAATTCATGAGTTGTTTTAGCTTCACTAGGTTCATAACCAGCTATAGTTTTATTAACTCTATTAACTTTAAATGTTATTTCTTCATTATCTGAATCATATTCATAATCTGATTTTAAAGTAAAACCAGATGGTGAATAAATCCATCCAGATAATTCACCTATAGTAGTAGTTATTTCATCTATTAAGTAATTTATTCTTTTTAATCTCATTCTACTTATTGGATTTAAAAACTTCATTACCATATTACAATCTTGATATACTTCTCCCTTTTCATCTCTTATTCTATTATTTATATCAGTTACTTTATTAGATATTAACATATAAAACCACCCTTATTGATAATTAATTATTCTAAGTAATATATGGGAGATAGTCAATAAAAAAAGACGCTGTTATGCGCCTTTTTTGTTATATTTTCTTGTGTTTCCGTTTGAATCTTTGCAATAAATCAATCCAAACGAAGTGTTGCAGTTGTATTCTCTTCTTCCATCTAAATAAAGATCAAATTCTATATAATCATTATTACTACTGCCATATTCTATTACTTTTACTTTATATGTTTTAGTACTCTTATTTTGACCAGTAAATTCTACAACTTCAGTAGTAACGTCAGCTAGATCATCACCTAAATCTATAGTTTGTTTATATATTTGGTTTTTACCATCGGATCTATATTCATATACTCCTTGTATGTTAGAAGGAACACCTTTATCAATGCGTTTGCTGTAGTAATTAATAAGTGGAAGAGCACCTGCTATTACCATAAATATTATTACAATAGAAAACCAACCGGATCCTGCTTTTTTACCATTTACATTTACTTCTTGATTTTTTACTTCTTTTGATTTTTCTTTTTCTACTTCTTCATTAGAATAAATATAAGTATAATCTTCTAATTTATCAAATAGTTCTTCATTTGCTTCTACTTCTTCGAGAATTATTTTATTACCATTAACTTTGTTAATTGTTAATACTTTATCATTATAAGAATAATCTTTGATACTATCAAATGTAATTTTAATTTTTTCGTCTTTATTCGTAATTATTAAACTATCATCATTGATTTGTAATATAGCATTTTTGTCTTCATAACGTATATGCAACTTCACCATTTATACCATTCCTTATATTTTATACTTTTTCATATAATTTCTTTATTCTTTAAAACTATGTTAATTATAACATATTTTTTGTTATTTTTAGTATTCACTTACAGAGTCTACTACTCCATCTCTAAATGTTACATGCCCTTTACCACTGTAATACCATGTTTCAACTGTTCCCCATTCAAAGGTAGATGTAGTAGTTCTAGTAGGACTTCCCCAGTATGTTGCTCTTACTTCAGATTTTGTCATACCTATACTTGGCTTTTTATTATATGCATCTCTTTTTTTGTTCTCTTCTAATTCTTCTCTTAATTCTTGTAGTTTTTCCAAAGCTAGTTTGTTAATGATATTATCTTTAAATACGTATAAATCGAAAAATTCTTTATATTCGTTATTTACTTTACTATAAAGCTCTTCATCTGCTAATACTACCTTTTTATCTTTATAACTATAATAACTTTTTTTAGGGGTAAAAGTCATTTTATCTAGATTAATTCCGAATTCTTCTGATGCTTGTTCCTCTGAATAATATAATGTTTTAACTCCATTTTTTGTTTGAGCAAAATAATTAATTGAATTTCCGTTATCTATTTCAAATATTATTAATGCTGCTCCTAAATCTGCTTTTGTTTTATCAAGTTCTTCACCGTCTAAAACGATGTATATTTTATTTATTTTTAAATATTTTAACGGTTCTACTTCTTGACCATGACCATATAAACTAAAGTAATAATGCATAGCATTTATTAAAGTATAATCCCATGTTGATGGATCATCTGGTATATTGCATTTTTCATATGTTTCCATCATTTTTTTAGCGAAGGCATTTTCATCTCTTAATTCATTCATATCAGAAAATGATAGTTTATTATCTTCATATAATTTTATTAAATCTTGTTTTAATAGTTCTTCTTCTGATACCTCTTGTGTTTTATTATTATCTTCATCCTTAGTATGTTTTTGTTTATTCATCATTGGTATTGCAGCTATAAATACTATTAACACAATAATAAAAACACTAATAACAATTTTTTTCATACTTTCACCTATTAATAATATAACATAAATAATATAAAAATTATCAATTTATTCTTTTTCAGTATAAAGTTCTTTGTGTCATGCTAACTACATTTGTTTTACAATACGTTGTTGAATGTCATAGTATATTTAAAATAGAATAAAAAAAGCACTATTTAATACTAGTGTTTTATTTCTTTATAATTCTTTTTATAATATTTTTAATCTTATTAATTACCTTTTTTATAAAAGATATTTTGGGGACATATTCCTTAACTAGCTCTAATGAAGTCTTATTGTCTATATCATTAAAGAAATAATTCCTTTTTATTCTATTTTCTTGTAGATTTTTCCAAGTAAGCTAGTATCATTTATCGATACGTGCCTCTTGGTTTTTTATTATAATGCATTTTATAAATATTTCAATATAAAATTAAGATTGATTCTGTTTTATTTTAATAAAGAATTTTTTTTTAACTAAATCAATTACTTTAAAAATTGAATCATGATATATATATAAGATAATGAATGCACATGGAATTTCAATAAAAATGTATTTGTTTCCAAAAAACGCAAATACCATCTGAATAGTTAATACAAAATATGCTGCAAAATTCTTTATATTGTTAGTTTTCATTTTTATATACTTTTGAACAAAAATAAATCTAATTAATAAAACGGTAAAATATCCTAACATTGTTGCTATAGCTGCACCATAGGCAGAAAAATAATAAATGAGAATAAAGTTCATTATTGTATTAATTATAGCTCCAATGATTGTAGATTTTGACAACAATTTTGTGTCTTTCACCGCAGTAAATATTCCACCAATAAACAAGCTGATTGAATTATAAACAACAGATATTAGCAAAGGTGGAACGAATTTCCACGCTTCAAAAAATGAATTTGAATATAAAAAATGTGCAATTAAAACATTTAATATCATTATCATAGAACATAAAAAACATAAAGAAAAGTTTAATAATGTATATGTATTTCCAATAAATCCATCCATATCATTTTCATCAAAATCTTTAATTGATGAAATAGACCATGCATTATAAAGTGCACCTGAAAAAGCGGTTAATATACTAGGAATTTTATAAGAAATTGCATATACTCCACTAATAGCAACACCACTTATCCAAGACAATATATATCTATCAGATGCACTATTTATCCACCATGCTACAACACTGAATATCAAGGGGAAACTATATCTTATCATTTCCTTTAATATTTCCTTGCTACTATTTATTTTAATATATTTGTATATCTTACCTTTAAATACAATAAACATCACGGATATGATCATCCCTAATAGATTTGCAAGTAAATATCCAACAACACCTATCTTTAAATATATTAAAAAAATTAGATTCCCAGCTAGAATTGTTATAGAATTAATTACTGTCGCAATTACTATTACTTTAACTTTATCCACACCTTTACAAAATAATGTCAAAGAATTATATAATGCTGTGAATAAATAATTAAAAATCAAAAATATATAAAAATACGTTGGTAAATTAATTGTTCTTGTTATTGATAGCAAAATTGTAATACAAGATACTAAAATAAATCCAATAAAGTTGATTTTTAAAGCATTACTAATAACATCTTTTTCGTCAATTTTTTTATCCATCGAGAAGCGTAAAACAGCATCTTGAATATCAAGTGTAAAAATAGGAATTAAAAGAGAAACTGTTGTATTAATTAAATCAGAATATCCATAATCTTTAGTAGTCAAAAAAGCTGTATAAAGCGGAATCATGAAAAAATTAACTAGTTTAGGAAAAAAACTGCTTATTAAAAACAATCCAAAGTTTTTTGTAAGATATTTGAACTTATTTTTCATTTTTTACAATTCCTTTCGCTTTTTTATAAAAGGATATCATTTTTATTCCTACTTTTCTATATTTAAAATATTTTTTTTCTATTTTCTTCAAACTATTTTTTTCGTCTTTTAAATCATTTATCAATTCATCTCTATAAAATGGGATTCTTTGGTTATAAGGCTGTTGATATATATAATAATCTTTTGAGTCTTGCTTATCTATTTTGCAGTTATCTGAACTTTTTAACATTTCAATTAGTTTTTCACCAACGTCATTCATAGTAATAACCATTGATATTCCATCAGAATCATTTTTAAATTTGCAGCCCCAATAATCACCAATTCTTACGTCAGCTGAAGATTTAGCTCTATATGGGCATTCAAAACACGATTTATTAAAACAAGTAGTATCATTAAAAAATGAATAAAATGTATCGTTGTTTTGATGACCTGAGTATACTTTCTTATCATTAGAATAAATCGAAATGACATATTCTCTATTTTTTGTTAAGTGTCCTTCTCGAAATATAATATTATGTGATTTATTTATTATTGGATATTTTTTATTCATTTCATTTATATATTTATTCCATAAATATATAGATGGTACACCGTGACATATTAAATCTACCAAAACGAAATTATTCTTAATTCCCTTCATTTTGATGATTTTATCTAGTCCAGCTACTTGACAAGGGGTTCCAAAGAATAAAACCTTATTTGTTTTTCCTATTCGTATAATATCTTTTATAGCATCTAAACTATTACTTTGAATATACTTACTTCCTTGTATTTTTTTCAAATCATCAACTTCATTTGGACTAATTATAATGTGTTTTGCAATATTTTTCTTATTATCATATGAACAACCACAGACATAATAATCATTTATTAATGCTTTTGATAAAAGAAATGAAAATCCACCACTCGATGAAGTTTCAAGTACTTTAGAATCATTTGCCTTAAATGAATATACTTTTTTAGTGTCATCTATTAATGAAGTATCAAGTATATTCATAGGGCATATTTTTTTACATAAGCCACACTTAATGCATTTGTTTTCATCAAATTTCTTAGATAAAAATCCCTCTTGATTAATTTCCATAGTTAAAGCTCCAGTAGGACATATAGATGCACAGGCACTGCAACCTGAGCAATAACTTGTAATAAATTTACCACTTTTATCTTCAGCACTTTTTTTTGATTCTTTTACTTTTATTAGAGAAGAATATAGATAATCTTTAGAATCTTTAATTAATTTATTAATAATATTATTTAATTCTTCACTATAATTTACAGTTTCGTTTATCAACTCTACATTATCTTCGACAATTCTATTAGATAAACCTAATTTATCCAATAAATTAATAATTCTACTATTTTGATTAACTTTACTACGACTATTAAATCTTTTATAAGTGTAAAAACTTACATTATATTTAATAGAGAAAATTGTTCCATGAAACGAGTCTGTAAAAACAAAAGAAGAATTTTTAATAATAGAAAGAAATTCACTTGGGCCGATTTTTTCTTCAAGATTATATTTATTCAATTTCATATTATTAAATACTGGAATATTAATAATATCATACGAATTTTCTCTAGCAAATTTTATAATATTACTGTAATAATTATCAGATTCTCCTAGAAAATATGTAACAATATATTTTTTTTCTTGTAGGAGTTTATTCATTCTTTTACTCTCATAATTATTCCATTCATTAATTGATAATAACATCGTTGGATCTAAAACAACTTTAGCTTTTTTACCGGTAAGTTCTTCAATAATTTTAGCACCTTGTTCTTCTCTTACAGATAAATAATTAAATCTGTTTAATAGTTTTGGTAATTGTTTTTTTACATATGGGTATTTGATTTCACTAACTCCAAAACTTGGAGCATATGCAATTATTTTTTTGTTATCCGCAAAATCTAAAAAATATCTTGGATTAAACCCCCTTGGGTTCCATATTTGATCGCTACCGCAAACAAAACAATCATATAATTTATTTAGCTGATATAAATCTACAAAAGAATCACATTTTTCTGTTTTTTTGTACATTTTTTTATCATACTCATCAAATATCATATCATTATTGTATAATTTTCTTGGAGAAATTTTACTAATTCTCACCTTAAAGCGTTCAAAAATACTATTTACGTTTAGAATTTCAGTCTTAACGCTTCTTGGCTTATAATCAATTATTGATACATCATTGCCATACTCACATAACAAATGATTTAAAGCTGTTGCTTGTAATTTAGTACCATAATTATTATATGAATACCATGTCATTAAAGCGATTTTCATTTTATCACCCTATTCTATTATCTAATATTTTTATAATCTCTATTGTTTTCTAAACACTCACATATATTAATCAATCTAATAGATACATTATTCCATAAATAATGTTCAATATCTAATGATTTTAATATTCTTTCATTATTATCGTTTTCTAAATTGTATTTTATTTTATTTGATATTTCATCAAGATTACTATAATCGTAAATTATATCATTTTCACTCAAAGTTAATATTGAACAAACGCCAGCATTCTTTGATATTAAAACATTACAACCACACATAAGTGCTTCAATTACAGACAAACTAAATGATTCGCCCGTTGTATTTAATACATATAATTTCGAATTTTCTAATTGATTATATAATTCTTCTTGTGAAACCATACCCTTTAATTTTACGCTTTTTGATTCTTCTATTTTTTCATTATTAGAATAGAATCTACCATATATTTTTAATGAACATTTATATCCATTAGCATTTAGACTTTCGACTGCATTAGCAATCATTTTGTTGTTTTTAAGATTCCTATTCCCTCCTGTTGCAACTAATTCATGGTTGTTTTTTCTTTTTGTCCTTTTTCTTGAAGATGCAATATTAGCATCAATACCATTAGTTAAAAAATGCATTTTCCATTTAAACTCTGGTCTTTTTTCAATAAACCATTTGGAAAAATTTTCTGACACAGGCAAAATTAAATCACATTTTTTCATTAATGTTTCTTCACCTGCTAAAAATTGATTACTTAGGTTTAATTTGTTATATTCATTTTCAAACGTAACATAACCATGCATTAGATATATTATTTTCTTATTTAATAATTTAGATAAATTAACATAAAATGACGTTAGTCTATCAATCCCACTAAAAACAATTGTACTAGAAAGAAATATATTATATAGATTACTAAATTGTCTAATAAATTTATTACTATTTCTATTAGCAATTATTTTTTTATTACTAATTAATGCCTTATTTACATTTGCTGGTCCAGTATTAGAACTACAATCACCATATAAAAATATTCTCATATAAATACTCCTTTCTTTTAAAATTGAATATATAATAATATATCGAAATTATTACACCAAATTACTCTTTAAGTAATTGATAGTTTTTTCTTTTTCTTGTTCAATTATTCTATCAGTTTTACTATAGTCTATTTCTTTTTCATATAAGCTGTCTATATCATGAATATCAGTTATAATTCTGTCTTTCCTATCCATTCGTTCTAACAAATCATATAGTTTATTATTGTTTCCATGTGAACCTTTTCTAATAATCGTACCAAATTTTGAATGTGTTATTATAGAGAAAATTGAACCATGGAATGTATCAGTAATAATGAAATCAGCATGCTTAAAATAAGCAAATATTTCAAAAGGTTTCACTATTATATTGTAATCAGCAAAGCGTTGAAAAGCACCAATACATAGTATTTTCTTATTATTCTTTTTTGCAAATGCTTTAACATACTTTTCTTCTTTCTTAGATAATCTATTGGAATATGCATATACCAAAATATAGTCGCTATATTTTACATTATCAACAATTTCATCACTGAAATCTGAAACTAAAACTGGATCAACATTTAAGGTTGGTTTAATGTTTAATAGATTATTAATAATACTATATGAATTATTATCTCTAACAGATATTGATTTAAACTTTTTTAACAACTCAGCAACTTCAGCATCTATTTTATAAAATTTTAACCCTTCTAGAGTTGTTTGCCCAAAGCAAGCGGCGTAGCTGATAACAGGAATATTTTCATAATTTAAGCCAAATAATTCCCTCGAATAACCAATTGGATACTCTTGAATACAATTAAACACCTCATCACTACCAATTACCAGTTCATCAATAGAATGATATGGATAATTTCTAACTTCAGACACATTTAAATAATCATTTAAAGATTGATTATAAACATCTCTAAATCTCCTTTTTAATTTAAGCCTTTTGTACACACTAATGATATTTAAGTTATTTTTTATTCTATTAATTGTTTTATATTTATTATTAACTAGAGATTTTTCATAATTAAAATCAACGAATTCAACTTCATACCCAAGTTTTTCAATAATCTTTTTTAATCCATATGCTTGCATAAATGACCCATAATTAATTATTCTATGCATTGTCATAATTCCAACTTTTTTCATGATTTTTCCCCTGCCTTATCATTTTTTATTTGAGTAAATGAATTCATTGTAAATACAACGAAAATAAAGGTTTTACAAACTGCACCCATTGCAGCTGTTTCAACAAATCCTATTAAAAAAATAATTAGTAACGTAATAAGAACCTTTTCATTTGTACATTTCTTTATTTTGTTTAAAAACATTAAATAATAAACTGTAAACGCAAAAATACCAAATGAATATAAAATTGATAAATACCAATTATGTACATTACTAATAATACCCATTCCAGTAACATTATTAGTTCCAACTCCAAGCAATAAACCATTCTCAGTTTGTTTCATAGATTCTATCATGTACATCCATAATTGTTCTCTTCCGGTATACATTCTTTTTCCTATAAATGGAATAGAAAAATTGACATTGTTTTTATACATTTCTATATAAACAAGTGGGAATATAATACCTGCAATTATGAGAAGTAAGAAAATAATATTTCTTTTATCAGATACAATTTTACCAATAATTGGTAAAAAATTAGCTATGAAAAAAATGATTATACCTAATAAAGCAGATCTACAATTTGTAAGGTATATTGCATAAAATGTTATTAGGGTAAAAAAAGGAAAGAAAATATAATTAGGTTTTTCTTTATTTTTATGAATATATAAGCAGATAACCGAGTAGCACAAAAATAATGCTACACCTATACTATTTGGATTAATTTCCCAAATTCCAGAAGTATAAAGTTTCCAGGAATTAAAAGACATAGAAAATAGTAATATATATAAAACAATACATATATAAAAAATTAATTTTTTAGTTATCTTTCCAATATCACAATCGCTAAATAATAAAACACCACAAATGGAAGTAAAAATATTTATAATACTACCTATACCTCCACCGTTTAATATCAACGAACAAAATGCAAAAAACATTAAAAAGAATAAGAATATCAAATTAGTTTTATTACCAAATATATATTTACCATTAATAATTAACCCTACCACTATTAATAGGAAGTAAACAATAAATAATATATTTGAAATACTATTATAAAAAGTTGGTGAAATGAATAATAAGCAATTCATTAGCAACAATAATAATAGTATTGCACCATTAAAATCTTCTCTTTTTAATACCATTTTAATCCACCTTTTTAATCATTTTTTTACACTCTTTAGCACCTTTAAACATGTACATTACATCATCTTTAAATGACACATACTTACCAACTAACTTTCTTTTTCGAATTGCAAATTGTAAAATTAATATTGGATAAAATACACTTGTCATCCTATAAAAAATTTTTCCTCTAATAGTAGAATTCTCCTTAGAAGGTTTCTTGTCCCATGTGGTACCAGCATTTGCTCGAAAAGTAGTCAATTTTTGAGGAATATAATATACTTTTAATCCTTTTTTTATACAATCGAACAAAAAGATATTTTCTTCTCCCCAGTAATTCTCAGATCCTGCTCCAAATCTTTCATCAAATTTAATTCCGCTATCAATTATACTTTTTCTTCTAAATGTAATTTGTGAGGACTGAATTTTCATCGATTTTAAATAATGGACTCTACCTTCTTTATATTTTTTCATCACATTATTCTTATCTTCATTATCTACAAAAAAAGCAATTATGTCAGCATCTGGATATTTTTCATATGCTTTTGTTATTATTGTTTCGTAATTATCTTCATAATTTAAATCATCATCTGCAATTGCACAAATATCAGCAATTGAATTAGAGATAGCTTTATTTCTACTTTTGCTTAAGCCTTTTTCTTTGAAAGATAATAATTTATACTTTTTAGTTTCTACATTTTTTAATTCAATATCCTTTGTAATTTGATTAATAATTACAGCTTTACCTGAAATATTCATTTTCTTTAACAATTCTTTTTCATTTATTAAATTCATTGTTGAAACTAAAACTTCTATCATAATTAACAGCTCCTTATTTTAAATAAAGTTTTGAAATTAATTTCATAACTGTAAAATTCTTTGTACCTAAGAACTTAAAGAAGAACCTTTTCGCGAAAGAAAATTTTTCATTTATAAACTCATCAAAAGTTCCATCAAAGAATTTGTTTTTATTAAGAATGTCTACACAGTTATCATAATCAATCTTAGAATTATTATATGCTGAAACAATCATAAGAACTAATACATAGTATAAATACTCATATCTAAAGTAGTTAATCCAATAATCTGAATATTTTTCATCAATAACATATTGCATTTTTACTTTGTTAAAATCAACAACTTTTTTAAACCAATTAAGATTAGAGTAATTTGTACTTAAGCTTCCATGTCCAACCCTATAGTTATATAATTCTTCATTAATAGTTACTACTTTCTGTGCATTAACAATAATAAGAGAATATATTCCCTCCCCAAAGGTTTTCATCAATTCTATTGTATTCATTTTATCAATTAATGATTTTTTGACTAATTCATTCCATAAAATAATATTATCCATGATGAATAAACCATCGACAGAACCATTTAATTCTTTAAACCATTTTTTCTTTTTTGTTACATTTTGAGGGTAAAACTTATAATTACATGTTGCAAAATCAGCATTATTGCTAGACAAAGCGTTATACATTTTTTCATACATAGTTGAATCGATAAAATCATCACTATCAACCCAACCAATATAATCACCTGTTGCTTTTTTAAGTCCCGCAATCCTTGCATCTATAACTCCACTATTCTTTTTGTTAACCACAACAATATTTTCATATTTACTACTATATTCTTTTATAATGGATAAACTGCTATCTGTAGATCCATCATTTACGCATATTATCTCAACATTCTTATATGTTTGATTTATTATGGAATTAAGACACTCCTTCAAATATTTTTCAGCATTATATATTGGGATAATAACAGATATTTTAGGCATTTTTTTCATAATTATATTCTCCTCTTAACTGCATTAAAAGCATATCCAACAAAACAATGCATAGATTTAAAGAAACTTAAATGTTCTACATTTCTATATAAATTCCAAATCCTTTTTATTGCTTCAATCTTATTAGAAGATAAAGTTCCTTCACTTCTTCTGTAAAATGATAGTATTTCATTTAATCCATATGCAAAATCCACTTTTTTTAATATACTCCACCATGAAGCTGTGTCTTCGCTTTTAACATTTGGCATAAATATATCTTCTTTGGATAATTTAGTCATATTAAACATTACTGTACTTGTCCATATTGTAGTGTTTTTTAATGCTTGCTTATAATTCAATTTTTCTGGCACATATACCTTTTTGCCATTAGGAATACAGTTCTCATCTGCAAACTCATATCCAGTAAATGAAAATGCGCAATCTTTTTCTTTCATAAATTTTATTTGTTTTTCTAATTTTTCTTTGTCCCATTGATCATCTGCATCTAAAAAGCATAAAAAAGTACCTATAGATTCTTTTATTCCATTATTTCTTGATATAGCTGCCCTGGAATTTACTTTATTATTTATTAATTTTATTCTTTTATCTTTGGTATATTTTTTGATTATATCTTTACTGTTATCAGTAGAGCAATCATTTACTAAAATTAATTCCCAATTTTTATAAGTTTGATTTAACACTGTTTTAATTGTTTCGTCTAAAAATTTCTCAGCATTATAAACAGGTACTATAATACTTATCAAGTCTTTCATAAATTACACCTCTTATAATAAATAAAACCTATTTTTTATAGGTCTCATATCAATTTTTGCGTTTTCTTCTATCAAGTTATTTATTCTATTTCAACGATTCCTTTTTTTCAGCATCTATGCATTTTTTAATTAATGCTATATTGATGGCTTGAAATACGACTTTTTGTCATCCAAAAGAGAAAAGGCTCTTACATACTCAAATCCATTTTTTCAAATATAGAAATAATATTTTTTCACTTTGCTTGAACCAGTTCAGTAATACCTGTTTTGATATCGTAGCTAACTGTTTCTAATTGATTTAAATTAATCAACACCCTACAGATTGATTCCTATAGAATTCATAATTAATAAGTTTTCTCTTTTAAGTAATACTAGTGTAAATTGATGGACATAAATCATAAACATTTTTTATAATACTTTCTTTACTACTTGTTAATATTATTATGTCTTCTTAACGCTTCTAATTCGTTTTGGATAGTATCTTTACCAGCATCTGCGCCTTTTGTTGAGAATACTGCTTTAATTGTTAGGAAGACTACTTTGATATCCATCCATAGAGAATAATTTTCTATGTACTCCAAATCATATTTGATTTTAGTAAATATATCTAAATCATTTCTACCCATTGCTTGTGCTAAACCTGTAATACCAGGTCTTACACAATATCTATGTCTTTGTGTTTCATTCATAGCATCAAAGTAATCTGTAATCCATGGACGAGGTCCGATGAATGACATATCACCTTTCATGATATTAATTAATTGTGGTAGTTCATCTAATGATATTTTTCTTAAAATTTTACCAACTCTTGTATGTTGATCTGCTTTAGAAAAATCATGAACATCATTATCTACATGCATGGTTCTAAACTTTAACATCATAAAGTTTTGACCACCCTTACCAGTTCTTACTTGTTTAAATAATACCGGTCCTTTACTATCTAATTTGATAGCAATTGCTATTATTAACATTATTGGTAATAAAATAATTAATCCTAATAATGCGAATATTCTATCACAGAAGAATTTAATACCAGCAAAGATAACTGTTGTTACTTTGCTTCTTCCTTCTCTTTCAGCTAATTTGCCATCAGAATCTATATACCTCATCATATAATTTTCCTTCATGTTCGTCATCCTTTTTTATTTCCATAAAAAAACATTTTCGTTATTGTGTACTATAGAAATTTTATCATATTTTTGCTACTAAAACAATAATATAAGTGTAAATATACTTATAAAAGAAGTTTTTCGTAAACGTACTTGGAATATTATATACACTTTTAAATAATTTGCAAGTTTTAGTTATAAAAAAAGGAACTAATGTTGTAGTTCCTTTTTAGCTTCTTTCTTAAGAATTGTTATTGCTACTATTGATCCTAGGAGAATTATTAAGCTAATTGTTATAAATCCTCCTGTATTAGGATTATCTACATCTTCTGATTCACCTAAAACAAATGCTGCTTCAATTGTTACATCTGCTGAAGGCATTGTGAACTTGTAATCTTTAAATGTAACAGTATTTCCTTCAGAATCAGTTACTTTAACTTCTCCAAGAACATAACCTTCATCTGGGATAGCTTCAAATGTTATACCTTCTCCAGTATCAGCATTGTCTTGAGATACTATTACTTTTCCATGTCCATCTGTTTTAGTATAAATGTTATAACCTGGTTTATAGATTTGAACGTAAGTATCATCATGACATTCATTACCAAATCTTTCTGATGCTGGTTGTGCTAGAATACAACTACCATTAGCTCTTAATGTTACTAATATTTTTCCATCATAATCAATTATACCTGTAATATTTATAACATCACTTTTTATTTTTCTGCCATCATAGAAGTCATTATTGTTTGCAGCTATTACATTATAATCTTTTAGTTCTTTATCAACCATGATAATATTTGGCTTTATTTCACCATTTCCGTCCCAATTGTATGTAGATGTATAATAGTAGTTCCCTACTAATATACTTTGACCAGCTAGGGTATCTAAATCTATATTATTATCTTCTAAGTATTCATATATATCATTGTTTTGACTTTCTGATAAATAGTCAAAATTAGTATTTTCAAGGTGTACTTCACTGTAAGTACCAAAATTAGATACTGCTTCAAAACTATCTAAGTCTTTTTGTACTACATAATCAGTACCAATAACACCATGTGATTCGATACCTATACTATTTTCAAAATTATGAAAATAATATGTATAAGCAAATGAATCTACGTCTTCAATAACAATAGAATTAATTAGATTACCATTTTTTGGATTATAACTTTCAACATGCATGTTATAAATATTATCTTCTTTTACTGTATAGAATATATATACATTTTCATAATCAAATAATACATGTGTAAAATCACTAATATTATCATGCTCATAGATATAATTTCCTTCAAAATCCATTGCTGCAAAAGCATGATCTGTGTTTTTATCATATACACTATTAATTAAGAAGATATAATCTCCCATATATTCTGCTTCACTATATCCTGTATTATATTGTTTAATTAGTTTTAAATCTTTCATTTCAGCTTTTACAAAAGCTGGTAATAATAAAAGAATTAATAATATAAAAATTGATTTCCTTTTCATATACATCACCTATTCTTAATTAAAGTATAAAATACTGAATAGACATTGTAAATTAAAAATGTCAGCTATTTACACAAAAAAAAGAAGCATATGCTTCTTTATTTAATCTTATCTGGTTCTCCCCATATAGCATGATATAAGTGAGAATCTTTAGTATCTCTTTGGAATCCTTTAATTACTAATTCATCAGTATTAAAGTTTTCTTCTAGATAGAATAATTTTTCAATAGATGCACGATCTTCAATCCATGGACCATTAGCAGTTACTTTAGCTGGATTACCAGAATACATAAAGTATGCTACTTCATACGGTTCATATTCTTGTAAGTCTTCAGATATTTCTAATCTTACTTGTTCTCTATCTAATACACCTAATGATTTATTAACATGGTATGAACCATAATCAATTAAGTTATTAACATTTAATACTTGTCTTGGGAAGTCAGCTATAGTAACTTCTGCTAGAAGATTATCATCTTCATCATAAGCTTTAACATATGAGTTTTCTGTGAAATGATTCTTAACTACATTTAAGATTAGGTTATCTGTTTCTCTTTGTCTTTGACCCCATTGAACAGTATAGAAGTCAACTACTATATATTTATTAGCAGTAAATCTAACTGTTATAGATTTATTACCTTCTTCATCAAAACTACCAACTGTAGTATCTAATACATATGGACGATCTGTAATATGTACTTTAGAATCTACTTCAAATGATACTTTTCTTAAAGCATCAACAGCAAATGGTAATGCTACTAATGAACCACACATTACAAACATTGCTAATGATTTTTGTTTTACATATAAAAGTATAGTTACTATTAATGATAATACT
>JAEEGL013714116.1_pt1 | contig 16022 bp, 11 predicted proteins | sample 9134231 | NCBI WGS metagenome assembly JAEEGL01 (sample SAMN16246548, study PRJNA631951) | gut metagenome | biome: gut microbiome; feature: rumen; material: fiber-attached | host: Bos | place: Iran: Karaj | collected 2018-10 | reverse complement strand
CTCCTTAGCCTTTACCCATTTTGCTTCCTCAGGTATCGGAGCTGCGCCGTGAGCAACGCCCTGTGCGATAGGGCACATTGTTTCAACTTCGTGCGAATAAATCATTATAAATACTCCTTTCGGTTTTTAGACAGCCGAATGGACTGCCCTTGCATACAGTAAATATTATACTACATTTCAGAATGTTAATCAAGAAAAAAGCTCAAAAATAAGAACCAATTTTGTTAGCATATAATAACTATTATAGGGACTTTTTATCCTTTCTGCGTTGATTTTATGCCAAAAAAGTTATATAATTATTCCATTGATACATATTAAGGAGCTGTTTTTATGAAATACGATCACGCCGACAAAGCCTGTCAGCTTTTTGCAGACGGACTCAACTGTGCTCAGGCTGTCCTTGTTGCTTTCTGCGATGTTACGGGACTTGACAAAGAGCTTGCCATAAAGCTTTCCTCCTCATTCGGCGGCGGAATGGGACGTATGCGCGAGGTCTGCGGCACCTGCTCCGCTATGTTTATGATAGCAGGTATAATCTACGGACCGGGAGAAAGCTTCTCTCACGAGGATAAATCGGAGCATTACAAGAGGATACAGCTTCTCGCCTCTCAGTTCAAGGAGGCGCATGATACCATTATATGCCGTGACCTGCTGAAGGGACTGGCGGTAACAAGTACTCCCGAACCCGAAAAAAGAACAGAGGAATACTATAAAGTACGCCCCTGTGTAAGATTCGTCCGCACTGCTGCTGAAATACTGGACAGATATTTATCAGAAAATCCACCCGCAAACGGCTGATTTTCGCAAAAATAATATATTGTGCAAGCAGTCGGAAATTGCTCTTTTATAGCAAATTTTACATAAATTGCGCTTTCGTACTCAAAAGTTTTTATTCATCTTCCTATCTACCGTATAAAGCCAAAAAAGTCAAAGATATTTATTATTTTTTCATATACAGGCGTTTTTTTACAATTTATTTATTGAAATTTGCATTGATTTGGTGTATACTATTGTACAATAGATTTTTATGAGTAAAAACTCACCCGAAGGGAAGTGACTAATTTTATGACCTTCCGAAAAAGTTCGGAAATCCTGCGTGAGTTTATAGAAGACCATCAGCATTTATTTGACAATACACACGAAAAAGCAATTTACGTGATCGGTCTGTGCGGCTGCCTTTTTGCACATATTTCCTATTTTATCATGTTCTATATGCTGCACATAAAGGAAATGATGTACTTCAATATCGGCAGCATCGCATTTTATTTAACAACACTGATACTTATACCTGTTTTAAAAGATAATAAAGGCATTCTGGTCTATCTCTCCGATCTTGAGATCATAGCTCATGCGGCGTATGCCACACATCTTATCGGCTGGAAACCCGACTTTGGTATGTTCCTGCTGCTGATAATCCCTGCAACCTTCCTTACCCAGAGCAAACACTTCTATATTCCTTTCATCGTCACATTCATTGCGATGGGGATATATCTTTATTTGAAGATCACAGTTACAGATGATACTGTTTTTAAATACTCCCTTGAGGACGCAGGTACTCTCAGAGCCATGCATATAACCAATGTTTTTATCGGTGCTTTTGTTATGCTGTTCGCTTCTTCAAGCTATATGCTTCAGCGTGAATATATGGAATTCCAGCTCGTACATCAGCGCGAGACCTTCAAAAATCTTGCTTCAATAGACCCTCTTACACAGCTTTACAACCGACGCGCTATGAACGAGAATATAAGAAATATCCGCAGAGAATGTCCTACTCCTTCTACAAGCTATGTGATCGGTATAGGTGATATAGACAACTTCAAGAGGATAAACGATACCTACGGACACGATATAGGCGATAAGGTACTGGTCTATGTCGCAAATCTCTTCATAAGCCTTATCCCGAAGGGAGGCTATGCTGCCCGCTGGGGCGGTGAGGAATTCCTCTTCGTTATTCCCGAAGCTTCTATCAAAGATGGCGTTGAATTTACTGAAAAGCTTCATAAGTCGCTGAGAGCACATATTTTTGAAATTGAGGACTGCGAATTCGGCGTTACTATGACATTCGGCGTAAATACCGGAATACAGACCGATAAAATAGACAGTGTTATCACAAAAGCCGATAAACGCCTCTACAAAGGGAAAAACAACGGCAAAAACCATACAGAATTTACGGATTAAAAAACGGAAGGCAGGATACCTTCCGTTTTTGTTTTATTCAGATGTACTTTACACCGAGAGATGTGAGCTGATCTCTCATTTTTTTATGCTTTGCATCAGGAAAACGGCAGCCTGTGCTCTTTTCGATTATACTTACGCTAAGCCCTGCCTTGACTGCTCCCTTTGCCGTAGCTCCTACGCAGCCGCACTCGTCAAGTCCGCACAGAAATACCTCTTTATAGCCCTGAGACTTCATGTGCTCCCTGAATTTTGCAGCAGTAAAGGTATCGGGAAGATTTTTCTCGAAGTACAGGTCTGTGACCTTGTCCATTCCCTTGTAGAGCTCCGCGCCCTCAGTCCCCTTTATGGAGAAGCCGATGAACCATTTGTTTGTGATGATATTCGGGAACATCTGCGCAATATAGATAACATCGTCGCCGTTTTCATGGAATTCATTTATGCTCCTGTTCACTTCCGCTGTGAGCTTTTCAGTATCATAGCTGAATTTCTTCATTCTCTTGTCCCAGAGATAATCATTCTGCATATCAATTACGATAAGTGCCTTTTTGTCCGCCATTTTCAGCCCCTCTTTTCAAAATTTGTTAAAAATATTATACCATGTAAAAGTCATATTGTCAAGCAAAAAGGACTCCATTCGGAGTCCTTTTTTATGAGAGGTATTAAAAATTAGAGATCACTTTTCGGGAAGCGAAGGAATAAGCTTGAGCAGGTATCTCTGTATTGATACTGCGTCATTTGTTGTAACTCCGTCGCCTGTGTTGTAAACATCGGCATTCTTTGAGCCCTTATCTGTGATATGGCTCTTGTCAGAACCTGTAATACCATACTTATTTGGATTTGCAAGGCTCTGCATGATGAGTACAGCATCTGAAAGGTCAACTGTATCGTCGCAGTTAGCGTCGCCGTACTTAACATCAGAAGGTGCACCTGATGTGGTCACTGTTGTTGAAGCAGCAGTTGAAGTTGTAGTCTTGGCAGTTGTAGTTGTTACTGTTGTTGTGGCAGTCGTTGTTGTATCAGGCTTTACTGCAGGTGTTTCGCCCTGTGCATACTCATATACTACCTGTATGCTCTTGTAATCAACTGCGATAACATCTTCTACGGAAGCTTCGCTCTTTTCAGAAGCGTCCCACCACTTCTGAAGCTCTATCTTGCCGTCTGCAACAGTAGCTTTGAGCTCCTCAACTACCTTGTCAGCGCCCTCGCCTGTTTCCTTGTTGAGTATGCCGTCAAACTTGACTGTAGCTGTGGAATTGCCCAGATTAAGGCTGTAGCTCTTGTATGTCCAGAAGTTCTCGCCTGCGTCTGAAACTGCATTTATACATACTGCGCAGCCTGCTGTTCCCCAGCCTGAGCCTGCACTTGAAGTAACATTGCCGTTGATGATTATCTTTGAAAGGTGCTTTGCGTCCTCGATAGGCACTACAACATAGCCCTTGTCGTTTGTAAGCTTCTTTATATCTGTGAATTCTTTTGTTACTGTCTCTGTCTTTGTCTCTTCAAAGGTCTTGAGTCCGTCAAAAGCATCAGCCTTATCGGAAACTACTACCATAGCAGCAGAGAAAGCAGGAAGCTCTACATTTACCTTGTTATCCTTTACGTCCTTGACAACGTCGATGAGCTTTATCTGCTCGTCATCGCCGTAAATTGCGTATACAGCTGCCGATTTATAGCTGTTGTCTGTGTTTTTCAGGTCGATAACAGCATTCTCAGCTTCCTTGAGATTTTTGTTTGTGACCATTACAGTTACCTGTGAGTCGTCCTTTGCGTTTACAGCTGCATATGTGCTTGACTTTGATACGTCCTCAGTCTTTGCAGGAACAAGTGTATCGCCGAAGCAGCCGCCCTTGCCGTCATAGTTTGTATAAAGATTGATGCCTGAAACGATGAACGGCTCGCCGCCCCAGAGTGATGCGAAGTAAACGCCCTGATCCGCATAACAGCCCAGTGCCTCGACCTCAGCGATAGTGCCGGAAGCGTCATTTCCGCCGCCGAAGTTGTACTCTGAGATACCAAGCTTTGTGCCCGGGTAGTACTTGTCGATAGAAGCCTGTATAGTCGGGAGTATCGGTACATTCTGCATACACCACTGACCTATCCAGCTGTTCTCGGAGAAGCCTTCCTCATAAAGTGTACGTACAGACTGGAGTCTGTCCTCAATGCCGTTTCTTGCAGACTCTGAGTAATAGTGGATATCAAGTACATCAAGGAGTCTCGTGCCTGTCTCCTCGGAAGCCTTCTTCATCTGATCGAGGTAGCAGTCAAGATACCAGTGATAATTATTTGCAGCCTTTACTTCCTCCCACTCTGTATGAGCATCATCGTCATCCAGGTGGTCGAAGGCTGTATAGCCGTAGAGAGCAGGTCCGAATACCTCTGCATCGGGATCAAGCTTCTTTACGTTTCTTGCCATTTCTATGGACTTTTCACCAAGCTCCTTGATAGTAACAGGCTCGGGGTGCATTCTGCTGTGTGTGTCGTTCCAGAGAACAGGCTCATTGTCAAGGCTGTAGCCCTGTATACCTGTCTCAGACTTTGAATTGCCCAGCTTCTTGATAATGTAGTTCACATACTCGTCCATGTAGACTACTCCGTCTGTAAGATCGGGAGTATCGGCAAAAGGAGCGTCCTTTGTAAGAACCACCTTGTTCCAGCGCTTTGAAGGAGCTTTTTCCTCTTCTGTTACCGTACCGTCCTTATCTGCCGAAACATAGCCTGCAAGCTGCAATGTTGTGAGCTTGTAGCCCACATTGTTCTTTGCTGCGTCCTTTGAAAGTACCTGAACGCAGTCAGCGGGATCGTCTGACTCCGAGAGATTTGTGTCAGAGCTGTGCTTCCAGTCAGAACCTGCGTTGGAAGCATTTGTCTCCCAGTTGTATGCTGTCATACGGTTGCCGCCCTGACGGACAGCATTGGTTTTCACGTCCTTGAGATTAGTGGTATACTGATTCACGCCATAGATAAGGGGAGATATCTCTTTTCTTTCACCCTTGAGATCGACTGTGATATTCATATCATAGCCGCCTGCCGCATTTGCGGTACTGTTAGGGATACCGCTCATGGGAGCAGTAACTGCGCAGCCTGATACGACACAGGCTGCAAGAAACGCTGCTGTTTTTTTCATGTTTTTTCCTCCTGTTTTTTTACCGTGCCTAAACGGTCTTTTTAACAGCTTTCGCTGTTATCGCCTATAGCTCGCCTTCCTTCCACCACGGCACCTGCGGTACGATCTCGTCCTGTTCGCCGTTCTCACGCCTGAAAGCTCCGCGCTCCCATAACTCAACATTGGGATCCATGTATTTCAAGTAGTTGGTAATGGTCTTAGCCAGTACCAGTATCAGCGTAAGGGATGTATGATGTGTATAGCCGTAGAGTATGACAGGCTGATCATTAATATCGGCAGAAACACGCCAGACAAGTCCGAAGCGGTCGAGCCTGTCGATGATATGCTGGACCTTTTCCGACGGTATATCCAGCTTTTCCGATATCATCGCCACTGAGAACATCTTGTTCCTTACACTTGCTCCGAGATAGCTTATTATACTTATCGCATCATCGTCGGCAAGTGTATTGAACAGCCTTACCATATTTGTGGTGTCACCGAAGTAGGAATTAACGCCCTTTTCGGGTATCTCAAGGAAACAGAAGTACCTGAGATCGGTATTCAGCCGTGAGAGTGCTAATTCACGGTCTGTTTTAAGTCCTGCAAAGGTCTCGTGCTCAAAGCTGCTGCGCAGCCTGCCCACTGTATCTTTATTCGGGTTGCAGGCGCAAAGCGCAGTATACATCATTTTCATAAAAAGCTCCGAACGCTTTTCATCGGGCGCGGAACGCATCTCATCATCTATAAGCTGCTCTATATCGCGCTCGCTGTCCATGACCTTTACACCGAAAAGAGAGTCAAGTGAGATGTTGAGCTCCTTTGCAAGCCGCGGAAGAAGCTCTCCGTCGGGATAACTGGAATTCTCCCATTTTGATACTGCCTGCGGTGAAACGTTGAGCCGTGCCGCAAGCTGCTCCTGAGTCAGCCCTAAAGCTTTTCTGCGTTTAACAAGATTTGTACGGAAAGTGCTGTTTTTATCCATTTCACACCTCACCTTTTTCGTTTCTATATTTATTCTACCACAACCTCAGGTAGAATACAAGCGAATAAAAATAGATTGAATACAACCGTTGGTTGATATTTGCCGTTTGTTAAACTATCTTTCATATTTCCAATCATTTCATAAACAAAAATGTATTTCAATTTTAATTTGCAGGTATATTTACTCACAAATAATAAGGCTTTACTTTTTCCTCTTTTTCTGCTATTATATAGATATATGATCTAAGGAGTGATATAAATGGCAGAAAAAACCGAAAAGGCAGTCAAGTATCACAAGAGCTTCTACAGCTGCTCAGCATCTGTACTCTGTGCCTTTGCTGATGAAGCAGGAATTGACAAGGAACAGGCAAAAACAGCCGCAGCCCCGTTCGCAGGCGGAAAAATGGGCAAATGCGGTGCTGTAATGTCTGCTGAATACGTTCTTGCGAACAAATACGGAAAAGATACAGATAAGATAAACGAATTTGAAGCCGAGTTCATCTCACGCAACAAATCGGTCATGTGCCGCGAGTTAAAGAGCGGACTGCGCTCATGCAGAGGCTGTGTTACCGATTCAGCCGAGATACTGGAAGAAATGCTCGGCAAAGGTTAAAGCCGCAGCTTCTGATATCAGCCTTTTGTTATAAATCATCAGAGAGGAAGAGAAATTTATGAATATGAACTTCAAATGCAAGCTTCCTATCCCTGCCGAGGTCAAAGCACAGTACCCCGTTTCGGAAGAGCTTGAAAAAGTCATAGAAGCAAGAAACAAGCAGATAGCCGATGTTATCAGCGGAAATTCGGACAAGCTGCTCCTTATTATAGGACCATGCTCCGCTGATATCGAGGAAAGCGTTCTCGATTACATCTGCCGTCTGAGAAAGGTGCAGGACAAAGTCGAGGATAAGATACTCATTGTACCGCGTATTTATACCAACAAGCCAAGAACTACAGGCAAGGGCTACAAGGGAATGCTTCACCAGCCCGACCCAAGCAAAGAGCCTGATATGTACAAGGGTATAGTCGCAATACGTGAAATGCATCTCCGCGCGATTCAGGAAACAGGCTTCACCTGCGCAGACGAGATGCTCTACCCCGAAAATCATCGTTATCTCAACGACCTTCTCGGATATGTTGCTGTGGGAGCACGTTCTGTTGAAAACCAGCAGCACCGTCTTACTGCCAGCGGTCTGAATATACCTGTAGGTATGAAAAACCCTGTAAGCGGCAGTATCCCAGTGCTTATGAACTCTATCGAGGCTGCACAGTCAGGTCACACCTTCCTTTACCGCGGCTGGGAGGTAAGCACAAAGGGAAATCCCCTTGCGCATTCCATACTCAGAGGCTTTGAGAACAATCACGGTCAGCATATGCCTAATTATCACTATGAGGACTTACAGCTCCTCTTTGATATGTATCAGCAGAAGGGCTTTGAAAATCCTGCCGTAATAGTTGACACCAACCACTGCAACTCAGGCAAGCACCCTCTGGAACAGCCAAGAATAGTCAAGGAAGTCATCAGCAGCTGCCGCTATAACAGCGATATACGCAAGCTTGTGAAAGGTTTCATGGTCGAAAGCTACATCGAGGACGGTTCACAGAAGATAGATGAGCATATCTATGGAAAATCTATCACAGACCCTTGCCTCGGCTGGGAAAAGACCGAAAAAATGATACTTGATATCGCAGACAGATTATAATCTTAGCCGTTAGCTATTAGCAAATGTGTCGCCTTCGGCGAATAATTTAAATAATGTGAGCGTAAGCGAACTCTTTCGGCTAAGGGCTCATGCCTAACGGCTAATGGCTCTTTACACAGTATTTTTCTTCCATATTTCAATTTACAGTAAAGATCATGATATAAAAGAATACCTGTAAAGCTTCACAAAAAAGGCTTTACAGGTATTATTCATTTTTTATGGCAGCCGCTGCATTTTGTACAGTTACCGCAGCAGCTTCCGCTTTTAGCACTTTTCACCGAAGTCCTTACTGCAAATACAAGAGCCGCAGCGATAAGCAATATAAGTACAATATCAGCTATATTCATTCAGCTCACTCCTATCGCTATAAGTACCGCACGTATGATAAGCGTCATAACCCATGCTACTCCGCACTGCCACACTACCTCTGCCAGAGCCCATTTTTTGCCAAGCTCACGCTTTACAGCTGCGATAGCCGCAACACATGGAGTATACAGCAGTGAGAATACCAGCAGACAGCCTGCGGAAAGTGAAGTCATAGCAGTCTCAACGCTGCCCGAATACAGTATCTCAAGTGTGGACACTACGCTTTCCTTTGCCATAAATCCGCTGATAAGCGCAACAAGTATACGCCAGTCGCCAAGTCCCACAGGACTCATTATCGGAGCAAATACACCTGCAATTCCTGCAAGTATGCTGTCACCTGCATCGCTTACCATGTTCATATGGGTATCAAAGCTTTGCAGGAACCATACAACCACTGTAGCAATAAGTATTACCGAAAAGGCTCTCTGTAAGAAATCCTTTGCCTTTTCCCAGAGAAGCTGTGCAACGTTCTTTGCAGCAGGAAGCCTGTAATTCGGAAGTTCCATTACAAAGGGAACTGCTTCGCCGCGGAACAGCGTGCCCTTGAATAAATAAGCGGCAAGTATTCCCGTAACTATACCGAGAAGGTAAAGTCCTACCATTATAAATCCTCCCCGTTTAGGGAAGAAAGCATTTACGAAAAACGCATATATGGGCAGCTTTGCAGTACAGCTCATAAAGGGCGTGAGAAGTATGGTCATCTTTCTGTCTCGTTCACTGGGCAGTGTCCTTGTGGACATTACGGCAGGTACCGAACAGCCAAATCCTATAAGCAGCGGAACTATACTTCTTCCCGATAGACCCACTTTTCGCAGGAGCTTGTCCATAAAGAATGCAACTCGTGCGATATAGCCGCTGTCCTCAAGCATTGACAGGAAGAAGAACAGCGTAACTATCACGGGAAGGAAGCTCAGAACGCTTCCCACACCTGCAAAAATACCGTTTATAACAAGATCATGTATGACCGAATTTACGTGTGCATGATTAAGAGCCTTATCAGTCAGCTCCGTGACCTTTTCAACGCCAATTTCAAAGATATCCTGCAAAAATGCTCCGATAACGTTGAAGGTCAGGAAGAAAACAAGTCCCATAATAAGGATAAACGCAGGTATGGCAGTATATTTTCCTGTGAGCACCTTGTCGATCCTGCGGCTGCGGATATGCTCCTTGCTCTCGGCAGGCTTCTTCACAGTATCATCGCAGAGCCTGTGTATGAACCTGAATCTCATATCTGCAATAGCAGAGCTTCTGTCGAGACCGCGTTCCTTTTCCATCTGAGTGACTATGTGCTCCATAGTCTCTATCTCATTCTGGTCAAGTTCGAGCTTTTCTATTACAAGAGGATCGTCCTCGATGACCTTGCTGGTAACAAATCTCAGCGGCATTCCTATTGCCTCAACATGATCCTCTATAAGATGAGATATGCCGTGGAGACAGCGGTGTACTGCACCGCCGTTCTCGGTTTTGTCGCAGAAATCATACCGCAGAGGTCTTTCCTGATAATATGCAACGTGTATCGCGTGTTCCACAAGCTCCTCGATACCCTTGTTCTTTGCCGCCGAAATAGGCACAACAGGTACTCCGAGACGCTTTTCCATCTGATTTATGTCGATACTTCCGCCGTTTGAGGTAAGCTCGTCCATCATATTCAGTGCAACTACCATAGGTATGTTCATTTCAAGAAGCTGCATGGTAAGATAGAGATTTCGCTCTATATTCGTAACATCGACGATATTTATTATAGCGTGGGGCTTCTCATTGAGTACGAAATTACGTGAAACTATCTCCTCGCTGCTGTAGGGCGACATGGAATATATTCCCGGCAGGTCGGTGATAAGAGTATCTTCATGACCTATGATAGAGCCGTCTTTGCGGTCAACTGTAACACCGGGGAAATTTCCTACGTGCTGCTTTGAGCCCGTAAGGCGGTTGAAAAGTGTGGTCTTGCCGCAGTTCTGATTGCCCACAAGTGCAAAACGTATCACTGTACCCTTTTCCAGCGGAACACCGTCACCTTTTGCGTGGAAGCGTCCGCCTTCACCGAGTCCCGGGTGATCGGTCTTTGAATGTTTTTTCTTTGGCTTTACTTCTTCTGCCTTCGCAGCGACAGGACAGACTTCGATCTCGTCTGCATCTGCAAGACGCAGAGTAAGCTCATAGCCGTGCAGCCTCAGCTCCATAGGATCACCCATAGGCGCATATTTTACGAGAGTTACCTCTGCTCCCGGGATAAGTCCCATATCAAGAAAATGCTGCCTGAGCGCACCTTCGCCGCCGACCTTTTCAACTCTGACGGTCTCACCTATTTTTATACTTCTAAGCGTTTCCATAGTCTGCTCCTAAACCTGTAAAATATCAGTTTTTTCAAGATACCGCAATGGGTATCTTCGATCAAAGCTCTCATTTTCCCGATAAACATTGTTAAAATAAAAAAATATATTCAGACCTGTCTGATTTATATTCGCTGATCCGATTTATACTAATGTAAGCACATTTACTGCTGCCACAATATAAAAGCTAGCTACGGGAACCTTCCGCAGTTCACTCCCCCCATCGCTGCGGAAAATGTTTCTTTGATTTAATCATATCCTCGGAAAACAGGTACAGATCTTCTGTACCTGTTTTGCTTTTATACGGCATCTTATGTGCTTTATATATTATTTTTGAGTTAGCCCTAACAAATCCGTATTTATGTTTGGTAAAACAAACCTTTTTAAACACATCATTATAGAGTTAGTTTTTACTAACCCTATGATATCATTTTTTGTGGCTTTTGTCAATAGCTTACAAACCATGCAGATATATTTCGTAAGCATAAACAAATAAATTAGTTTTTCCAAACAAATTTTGGGTAATATTCGTTCCGTTCGTATCATTGCATTATTCGCCCGTACATGGTATAATAATTATAATGTTTTATTTTGAATATTGATCGGAGTTTTTTCGGATATGAAACTTTTAAAAAATGCTGCTGTGTCTGCTGCCGCAGTCCTTTGCTTTACGTTACTGCCGTTTCAGGCACAGACAGCCAAAGCCGACTATTATACCGCAGTTTCTCCTTACAGTGCCGAAAACGGCGTTCTCACACTTGATAACGGTGAAAAATGGTATAAGGTCAACGAGCTTGAGAACGGAAATGATTACATAATAACAGTAAAAGGCTCTGACGGTAAACAGGAAATACTGACAGCATGCAACGACAGTGTAAGTGAATACGTATGGCACTATTACAGGAGAACTATGGTAACGAGCACTGCTCCCGAATATACCACTCTCTCCTCGCGTTCCTTTTACCTTGTGAGCCATGAAAACGAGCTTTATACCGTTTCAAACTGGTGGGCGGACGGTGAAAATGCATGGGTCTACTGCGATGGCAGTCTCTGCTTCAGAGAAAACGGCAGCACCGCTTATCTCAGATACAGCGAAGGAAGCGACGTCCCCTTTTCATGTACCAATGATCCCACAGAAGCTGCCGAAGTGAGCTTGTATTCACAAAGCGAATACCTCAGCCGATGCATCGCGGAGCACCCTTCCGCCGACAGCTATGTTATCGAGAACAGCGGCTATGCTGCACCTGTTTTCTCGGCAGAACTTATCTCTGACGATCTGACCGTTGACAGTATAAGGTGGTTCGTTGACGGCAGAGAACAGTCATGTGCAGAGCTTTCTTTCAGAGCTGACTCACTTACAGGAAAAAAAGCAGGAGTACACCGTGTAAACTGTATCATAGAAGCTCATGACGCTCAGGATATACATTACCGCGAAAAATCGGCTGACGCAGCCTTTATTATCGCAAAGGGCGTTATGCAGGATTCCTTCATCACTTTCTCAGATGTACACGAGCAATACTTCTTTATCACTGATGCCATAGAAAAAGTAATGGAGCATACAGGCGGATATATCCCTGCCCTTGTCATATGCACGGGCGACCTTGTAAACGGACCGACTGCAAGCAAGGATATCATGCTTGAACGCTATTATCCCCGGATAATCTCATATCTGGGCGGAATTGATGCTGTATTTGTGTCTGGCAACCATGATTCGGGTGAAGCCGCTTCAATAATGTCCGACAAAGCAGGTCTTGGCGCTGAAAATGACCGTTCACCATACGGAGGACAGATATTCAGAGGCACTTCCGATGCAGCAGCTATGAACGGCAAAAGCAGCCGCTTGGCAAAAGGCATTACAGTCTACGGTCTGAATTTTGAAGCTTCCCTCGAAAAAAGCGGAAACGACATCACTTATTCTTACGACAGGACAATAGATAAGCTTGACAGCTTCCTGAAAAAGACTGCCGAGGATTACCACGGCGAACTTGTGGTGATATCCGCACATTCGGGACTCCACACACTCGGCGTCCAGCCCGAATCGGTAACGCCAAGCGGAGGAGCTATAACCAAATGGATAGGCGAAAACCAGTATAACATTGACAATTCCTTTAAGCTTGCAAAGCTTATAAACAGCTACGCCGAAAAGTACAATATGGATATAATGTACCTTTTCGGTCATGACCATTCAAGACAGGAAAGCGAGCTTATGATGACCGACGGCGACGAGCTCATAAGTACAGTAAAATACATCAACAGAAGCTATGACTCTCAGCCGCTGAAATTCACTTATGCACATTCAGGCTATCTTTCCACTACTATAGGCTGTGCAGATGCACATTTCAGCTTTGTATACCGCAACGGCGAAAACTACAGCTTTGATCTTTTGAGTACCTACAGCGATAAGTTAAGACATACGGATATCAAAGCTAAAAACATATTCAAAGAGCCCGTTGTGACTACTGCCTCTGATGTTACTTCAGCAACAAAAACAACTGTAACTACAAAAACCACTGCAAAAGCAGCCTCAGGCAAAAAGGGCTCAGACAGTCCTTCCACAGGCGACGGATTCGGTATCCTGTACATTGCCGCACCTGCCGCAGCTCTTATGCTGATAAGCAGAAAGCGCAAAAAGAATGATAATTAAATGAAAAGCTCCCGAAAGCACCAATAACTGTTTTCGGGAGCTTTACTATATATTGCTTAAAGCTTTCGCGCTAATTGCAGATCTAATGTATCGGATATCACAAGCCTGCCGCCGTGAGCATTTATGGCTTCTTTTATGCATGAAAAGAACTTTTCCCTCACTTCTTTTTCAATGGCGATGTGGTCGGAGTAAGTGCCGAGCAGCTGTACATATTCATCTGCCGAAAACTCACGTTCACGGTAAAATAAGTGTGACTGAATATCGCTGAAGCCGTATTTGCCTGCTATATTTGCAGTTTTCTCGGACTGCTCTGCCGTATACTCGGCAGCAGTACCGCGTTTCTTCTCGGGATAATAGCTGTAATAGTATTTATCATATGCATCTTCTATCGCCTTTGCAAGTGCGGTATCATTTTTGCTTATGCAGGGGTGATTTGCAAAACGCGCAAATGCTCCGCCTGTTTTCAGCATGGAAAACACCTTTCGGTATCCGATCTCCTCGGGGATCCAGTGAAATGCAGTTGCAGAAAATACAAGGTCATAGGCATTTTCGGCAAATGCCATATTCTCAAATTTTCCTGTTATAACGTTTAAATTCGGGTATCCCTTGAATTTTTCCCTCAATAGCTCGGACAAATTCTCACCATACTCCACGGCTGTGAGCTGACAGCCCGTATCGAGCACAGGCTTTGCAGCCTGACCGCTTCCGCTTCCTACCTCAACTGCACGGCTGTTTTTATCAATATGTACATAGCCGAATATCTTCTGATATAATTCACCGACGTATCCGGGACGCATCTTGTCATATACTGACGAAACACTGTCAAAAGTACGTTTAAGATCATTATTTTGTTCCATTGCTGATACACCTCCGTATAATGGCATAGTTTCAGGAGCGAGATAATCATTATATAACGTATCTGCAAAAAAGTCAAGCCATTCTTCTCTTCGCTAAATATTCACAGCATTTATATTAAATGCAGTAATTATTTCTACGTATATTGCATTTTGTGTTTATTTATGCTATAATTGTATTGTAAATGAGGACACGTACTAAGACAGGGAATCTATAAGACAGAAAAACGTTCCGGTAATCTCGGTTCAATGAGGATGATAATCTAAATTATCGGAGGAGAACATGAAAAACAGATCAAAGAAACGAACTGCTGCCGGAGTTCTGTGTCTTGGTATGCTGCTTCAATCCGCAGCATATCTCCCTGCGAACGCCGACAGCGCAGGTGCAGTGTCAATAAATGAGGTCTGCACCAAAAACACCACCTACCAGTCGGGTGACGGAAACTATTATGACTGGATAGAGCTTTACAACAGCGGAAAGTCGGAAGCAGACATCTCGGGCTGGGGACTTTCTGACAAGGAGCAGGAACCTTACAGGTATACTTTCCCGAGCGGAACACATATACCTGCAAACGGACGGCTTGTTGTGTTCTGCGACACAAATGCCGCAGTGAGCGACAGCAAAACAGCTCCCTTCGGATTATCCGCTTCGGGCGAAACCCTTGTACTTACAGACTCACAGGGCAATACAGCTCAGACCCTTACAGTAGGCGCACTTGCTTCGGATACTTCATACGGACAGTATCCCGACGGCAGCGGCGAATTCTACACACTGAGCTGCACACCCAACAAGGAAAATACTGCCCCGGAAGGCAGTGCAGCTGTACGTCAGCCTGTGTTCTCACAGGAAAGCGGTTTTTATGATAACAGCTTCTCTCTGAACCTTACCGCAGAAGAAGGCTGTACCATCTACTATACCACTGACGGCAGTGACCCGACTACAGAGTCCGAAAAGTACACAGCACCTATAACAGTCGAAGATATGTCGGATACTCAGAACCGCCTCAGCGCACGTACCGACATAACTCCGAACAAAGCGACAGCACCCCGTGACAGCGTTGACAAGGCAGCTCTGATACGCGCAATATCCGTAGACAGTCAGGGACGCGCAAGCGAACCCGTAACAAAGACATATTTTATAGGCAAAACAAATTCGGGATACTACAAGCAGATGAAGGTAGTATCATTAGTCACAGATCCTGACAACCTTTTCGATTACGAAAAAGGCATCTACTGTCTCGGAAAGGTGTTCTACGGTGACAAAAATCCAAATGATCCACAGGAGGAACAGAGACCTGAGGAGCACAAAGAGCCCGAGGGCGAAAGACCTGAGGATAACAAGCCCGAGGAACATACAGGGCCTGAGGGCGGCAGACCCGGACGGAACAGAGCTCCGCAAAACGGCAATATATGGGAGATGGAAGCCAATTACACCCAGAGAGGAAAAGAATGGGAACGACCCGCTGACTTCACTCTCTTTGACGGCGGCGAAATGGTGCTTCAGGAAAATGTAGGCATCAGAATAAAAGGTAACTACTCAAGATGCCTTGCACAGAAGAGCTTCAATATCTACACAAGACAGGATTACGGCTGTGCTGAATTCGAGTACGACTTCTTCTCGGGAAAGGCAACCAAGGCTAAAAACGGCAAGGCTATCAAGAAGTATGACGGACTGGTCCTCCGCAACGGCGGCAACGACAACGGTTCGGCTTTCTTCCGTGACAGCATAAACCAGAGCCTTATTACTGACAGAAGTTTCGCTTATCAGGCTACTACTGAATGTGTATTATTTATCGACGGCGAATTCTGGGGCACATACCAGATGATGGAAAAGATCAGCGACAGCTACCTCAGCTCTCACTACGG
>JAEEGL013111012.1_pt1 | contig 16022 bp, 7 predicted proteins | sample 9134231 | NCBI WGS metagenome assembly JAEEGL01 (sample SAMN16246548, study PRJNA631951) | gut metagenome | biome: gut microbiome; feature: rumen; material: fiber-attached | host: Bos | place: Iran: Karaj | collected 2018-10 | reverse complement strand
GGTGAAACCGAATAAAGAAAAAATACTGAGAAAAGCGGAATATCTAGAGAAATTCTTGTTCATTTGGTGTATCATAACCTCGCGTGTTTTCGTGGATATTTTAAGTTTATTTTTCACAAATTATTATACCACAAAACACGCATAAAATCCTTATTTTTCAATGGTTGTAACGATTTTTAAATATCGTTTTTTCCACCTCAAAAGAACTTCAATATTTTTTCTAAAAAAATCAACGCATGTTTTTAAAGAACACCTAAACCGCATGGATTAAGGTTTATCCCTAAAATTCAAGTGGGAAACTTGAGTTGCTTATATGTTTGCACACTGTTACGACTATGATTTGTGAAGCTGCTCCTTTATAAGGATTAGGGATTGGAATAATATTGATATTAAAATCCTGTCCTAAAAGAGCTGAAATATATGAATTTGAGTTTGTAATGTTTGAAATTAAAGCATAATGAATATTGTACGTATTGATTTTAAATCAATATAAAATATAATCAAATAATCCAGCAATAGGTACTTAAATAATACTGCAGCTGTCAGTAATGTACTATAAATGTTTGATAAGAATACTGAAGTCACATGGATAAATCCACAAATGAAAGACCTGATCTTATAAGGCTCATTTTATTTCGTTATAAAATACTTTAGTTATTAATATCAAAATATTGATTAAAAAATATATGCTTTTATATATAGTAAGTATATTATTTATCATATGGTATTTATAGTTGAATATATTATCGGGGTGACTGTTTATGAAGTGTTTCGTAATGAGAACAAGTTTATATGAAGAAGAGTCCAGAAAATATAATTGTACTCAGGTAATAAATAGGTTTCAGCATGAAGTGGAAGCTTATGAGGACTACAATCATCCTAATGATCTTAACTATGGCTTTGGTAATTATTTAAGGAAAAGACATGGCAATTTCAGAACTGTTCTTACCTATAAAAATTTCAGAATAGATGGAAAAGATGTCAGATGTTATGTAGCTCTGAGAGTATTCACACGTGGTGAAAAGTCATATGAAGAATTCTACGCAAAGAATATTTCCGATGATAAAAGAGAACGTATTGTCGGCATGAAATATGTCAATTGGGAGGAATTAGAAAAGGCTGTTACTGAGAAATTAAAGGAACCTGATAACACGGTTATCCTGCCTGTCCTTACACTTAACGAGAATAATTATATAAAGAGAGGCTGTGGAATTACTCATGAAATATTTGATACCAAGGTAATAGAATCTAAATACTGGATAGAAACAACGAGGGCGACATGCTTCAATGACCCAATGAAAGTAGTTGATGCTCTGATTAAGCTTATAGAGGAAGGTAACTGTTATGGAAAATATGGTTTTATAGAGGAATCATATGGGGAAGTTGGTAAAAAAATTCTCTGTGCCAGACCTGATACAGGTTGTGGAGACCTTTGGTATCTTCTCAAAATCGGTAATGATGAGGAAATTGCTGAATTTAAGCTGAATCATCATCTGGGCGACGTACCTAATGTAGAAATGCTTAACGAGATGAGTGTCAGGGCTTATCCTTTCTCAATGCTTGAAGGTGACAAGGACTTTTGGTGGGCAATGGAAAAGGATGAAAACAGTAATTTTATTCTGTCATATGAGGAACTCGATATTGTATCCAAGGAGATTAAATTTCCGCTGTTCTTGACCGGCAGAGCCGGTAGTGGAAAATCCACTATGTTGCAATATCTGTTTGCTGAGTATTTTTTAAGATATCTCGAGTATTCAGATGTTAATCCTCCTGTATACATTTCATATAGTGCCAATTTAATTGATAATGCTAAAAAATTAGCCACTAATTTATATACAAAGAATCACGCTTATATTAAAAAGCTTAATGAGCTACACAAGACTTTTGAAGAAGATATTCAACCTAATTTCGACTCATCGTTTCATGTATTTCAGCAGCTTGTTAAAAAGATTATTGATGAAAAAGTGCCTGGAGTTGTTCAAAAAAGATTTAGTCAAAACAAACATATAACATATACGAAATTTAGAGATGAGTGGATAAAAAAGTTTAATAAAAATCCTAATGCTAAAGATAAGTTTGGTCCGGCTATAAGCTGGCATATTATAAGAACATATATTAAGGGATGGAATGCTGAAGAATATTTAACTCCTGAACTTTATTCCTCTATTGGTAAGTTTAACAAAAGCGTTTCAGATGACGTTTTTAAAATTGTTTACGATGAAGTCTGGGAAAACTGGTACAGTAAATTGCAGGATGAGGATTCTGTATGGGATGATCAGGATTTGGTCCGGTACTGTTTGGCTCCTGATGATGACAGCTGCGAGACATGTGTAACAGACCGGTTTGGTGCTATTTTCTGTGATGAATCCCAGGATTTTACCCGTACAGAAATTGATTTTATTTTACGAATTTCCTCATTTTCAAAGCGAAGAGTATATGATGAAAATACTCTTTACCAGCTTCCTTTTGTTTTTGCCGGTGATGAGTTCCAGACACTGAATCCAACAGGCTTTAGTTGGAATTCACTTCGCTCCTATTTCACAACTCAGCTTATGAGAGTAACTATGGCTAAAGCAGTCGGGGCACCTGATCCGGTAGTGCTTACTCATAACTATCGTTCTCCGGCAGCAATCACAAAACTCGCAAATAGATTACAGCTTTTACGTCACACCAGATGTGGAAATGATGAAAAGTATACCCCTCAGATTCCTTATCATTGTCAGGAAAAGCCGGATCCTGTTCTCTGTCTGTCGCCTAATAATCCGCTTGTCTGGAAAAAACTGAGCTCCATGGGTACAGTGCTGATTATTCCTTGCAGTGAAGGACAGAGTCCAAAAGAATTTATAGAAAAATCAGGAATAAGGGAACATTTTGACTTTTATGAGGATGGATCCTCAAAGGATATTACCATTTATAATCCAGCCCAGGCCAAAGGCCTTGAATATCCGAATGTAGCTATTTATGGATTTGATAATTTCAAGGATTTAAGTATTCATAATTTGTATACCTGGTATAACTCTGATAAGCCTGATCCGGATAGTGAGTCAAAAGAAATTGAAATGAAGTATTTCCTGAGTAATGCTTATGTTTCAGCTACGAGAGCAAGTAATAAATTGTTTATACTTTCTGACTTTAACGATGAATCATTCTGGGCTTTTGCGTTCTCTTCAGAGGATTCTAAACTTCAGGATACGATATCCAGTGTCGGAAAACAGATGATAAATCATGCCAAATGGGATTGTGACTATTCACTTCTTGGATATATTGTTAAAGGGGATGTTGATGACATTACCAATGATAGTTTCCTTAATATAGGAGAGCTTGCCATATCAACTAAAGAAAGAGCAATGGAACTTTCTGATGCCAGTCTTATGAGACAGGCGGCTGCTCGCTATAGAGAACAAAACAACGAACAGGAAGTTTATATCTGTGAGGCCTATGCCTACCGTTTTGATAATGACCATAAGTCGGCTGCGTTAAGTTTTGAAAAAATTCAGGATTATGCCAACGCACTCGATGATTATTGGAATATAGATGGTGATGATAAAGACACAGTAAAAGAGATTGTTCAATATATAAGTAAGCTTTCCGGGAAAGTGTCGGATCTGAGAGTGACTCTTTCAGAACATGCTCTCAAAAAAAGAGTAACTCTTAATGAATTTAAAATGGATTTATACAGCTTAAAAGAACAGCTGGAAAAAAACGCAGAGAAATTATTGGATAATCTTAATTCTGATATATGGACGTCGGTTTTGAATTTAATCCTATTGAACATTCCTCTCACCGGGTCAGTTAATAAGAATGATCTTGATCCAATATTGAATATAGCAGATGAACTGGATAAAAAATATTATATAGAAATAAATAAGAATATTTTGGCATTAATGGCATTTAAGGCTGATGAATTCCGCAGAGCAGTGGATATATGGGGAACTATCAAGGTTCGTCCGAAGGAATTTTATCAGGCTCAGTGCCGTTTATTAAAATATCCTGCAAATGTTGTCTATCGAGAACAAACACAGGATCCTGAATGGATGAACTATGTTATTGAGGATTCTAGGGGAAATAAAAATATTAAACTGGAGAATTATCAGCAGAAGATAGTTTCTAAATCTTTTGTCGCCAAAGGTACGAAGGATGAGGTGAGAGATAATCTGGTTTATTTGTGGTCACAGTCTTCTGAATTAAAAGAAGCTAAAGAATACGGCAATCTTGCCAAACAGAATAAGTTTAGTTATGCCGAGGATTGTATCGATGCTCTTTTCTTATATCGTTGGGGTAATACTGATAAGATTCAGTTAACCAGAAATAACTATATTTCTCGTGAATTAAATCTTCTGATGCAGGTTCTCAATAAAATCAGGGAAATCAGAAAACCGGAATTTCTTGAAAAAATTAATGAGGTCATCAAATTAACACATGAACATTATGACGATTATCTGGAAAATAAGAATAAATCATTTACTAATGATTTTATTAATTTTTTAGATGAGGAATTCAAATTATTTAAGTGGGTTAGGTGGAATTGTCTGATTCTGTACGAACTTGGTGATATTATGGAAAAACGTAATTTTTTCCTTGACGCTCAGAGATTCTACGATTGGGCAGAGAATCAAACTAAAGATTACAGTCTTAAGTACGATCTCGGTGTTCGTTGGATTATCTGCGGTTTTAATCGAATGAAGTTTGAAACCGATCCTGAAAAGTATCAGCGTATTCTTGAAAGAACTGAATTTAAGATGAGGGAATTAAACGTCTCATTGAATCCAAAGGATGAATATCCTCAGGAATTTAAGTTCAATAGATGGTCTTCTATATATAAGGCTGTTCTGGATTTACCATCTGATAAGCAAACTCCGAAAAAAAGAGAGGACAATAAATTAAGTGTAAAGAGAGATTTTATAAATGCTATCGCCAAGAATGATATTGTTGATGGTAAAGATGATAAGTTCAATTTATCAGATAAACCACTCTTGAAAAAAGGTATTGATGAACATTCATTCAAATACAGAAAATCCCGAAACAATATGAATGATAGTGTCACAACTGATGGCAAAAATGATATGAATAAAGAAGATTCTCCAGTTGAGTCAGGTTTGACGAATAAATATTTTGATTATGTCATTAAAGATTATAAGTTTAGATATAATCCTCAGAAAAACGAATTATGTATAAAACTACAGACTAATAATGAGGACTTATCTGTAAAGATTAAACATGGGAATTTTCCGGAAGATTCAGACTTTATGGTAAATGATGATGGCATCTTATTGAAGACGGAGAATAAAGTTGCAACGCCGTTTAAGTATTCTAAGGAAGAAAAGGCTGTTAAAATTATAGATGTTGAGAGTGGAATGGAGATAAAGTTTCCTATAAATTAACTTTTAATTCTTTTGACTGTTGTCCGGAAATCATTATTATCCGGATAACAGTCTGTCAAAAAATTGATAATCTAAAGTCTCTGAAGCTTGAATTATCCGTGTGATCCTTAGATAGTACTAATACATTAGTTTACTATTTATTTTAAATATACCTGATTATGTATTAACCCGGAATATTTGGCTTGGATTGTGCAAAGGAATGATTATTCATTACCCGTACGAGATACAAAACAATGATTGATAAAAGTATTTTAAATAAATTACAGAAGAAGTCAGAAGAAAATGCCAATTTTTTAAGTTCTAATCCTGCATTTTCCGGAGTTAGGACAATTATTTCTGACATGTATGATGAAAATGCTCATTTTATATATGAATTAATACAGAATTCCGATGATGCAAATGCTAAAAAAATATATTTTATCCTAAGGGAAGACTGTTTTATCCTTTTGCATGACGGTAGGGATTTTACTGTTTCAGATCCGGATACACATGAACAGGATAGGATAAATGGAACCTTAGGTGATCTTAATTCAATCCTTGCTATAGCAAGTTCTAATAAAACATTTGAAGGAAATAAGATTGGTAAATTCGGTTGTGGATTCAAGTCTGTATTCATGTATACCGACACACCAATCATTCTTAATAAAGATCTTAATATTGTATTAGTTAATTTCGTTAGTTTCCGCGAATGCACCAGGGAGGAAATAGATCTTTATTTAAGTTATATCCCTATTGATATTCAATCTGATTATCAGACAAAAATAATAATTCCTTTCAATAAAGTTGATCATAATAAATGTTATGAAGAAGTTAAAAATACTCTTGACTCACTTAGCAATCCTATCCTTTTTATAGAGAATGTTGATGTTGTCAGAATTAATATTGCCGGAAAAATAGTCGAGTACAAGAAGAATGTCGAGGATATCGATGTGACTTTAAATGATAACGATGATTTGATATTCAGTGATATTCAGGTTCAGTACATTCAATGCATTAGTGGAAAAAAAAATACGAATTACTGGAAATTATCTAGATATACTCCCGAACTAAAAAAATATTCCATAATGTTCGAAACCAGTGAAAGTAAACTTGTTTGTATAAATAATAATTATCTATACTGTTATTTTCAAACTAGACAGCCTTGCAAACAAAAATTTCTGATTAATTGCTCGTTTGAAATGAATCCTTCACGTACAAATATAAAGGATACAGAACGTAATAAGGTTCTTCAGGATAGAATTATTGAACTGGCAGTTGATTCATTTCCTATATTGAGTCACTTGAATGCGTACAGGGATGAGATACTGTCATTCCTTCCTGAATTGATAACATATAAGAATATTATAAACAAATTTCAAAGAATTGCTGAAAATTATAATATTATTCCTTGTTCTGATGGAACATACACATCGATTAGACATGCTGTATTTCTTGATGAAAATTTAAATTCTATATTCACAGAAGGTGATATTAGAGAGATATTCAATGATAACAGTTTGAAGGTTGTGTTTACTTGTTCAGCTGTATCAAAAGTAAAAGATTCTTTTTTTAAAGGGATAGTAAAAACCGTTTCTAATTTTGCTAAATATATAAATCCAGATTTTATGCAAAAAAAATTTAAGAAAGAAAAATCATGGATTGAAAATTTATATCATGCAATTCAGAAGAAAAAGGAAAATGAAATCTTTTTTAATTCTCCTATATTTTATACAGAAAAAAGAAAATGGGTACCAATATCAAATGGAACAACTATTTATTTAAATGGTAATGCAGATTCGAGCTATGAGTGCATTAATAATCAGTTACTTAATTACAGCTCCAATATGAGGAATATTCTTGCTGAGTGGTTTGAAGAATATACTCCTAAAGTTCAGTTGTCAGTTTTAATACAGAATTTTATTGACCAAAAAATTACCGAGGATGATTTTTTACTTGGACTTATAGAAATTGTCTTAAATGCCGGTTCAGATCTTTTATCGTCTTTTATTACACAATTAAAAGGATTATGTTTTATAAGAACCAAGGCTGGAACGTACGAGAAACCAGATTATGTTTTTAATGAGTTAAAAGATAACTTTTGGGCAGGTATTTACACGGATAATTATATTATAGATAAACGGTATTATAAAAAGGTTATCAAAAATTCAGGTAGTATTTCTTTTAAAAAAGGTTCTCTATGTTTTGATGAGATATGCGATTCTTTGCTAATTAATCAGGATTATAAAACTAAAAAGGAAGATCTCAGGTGTTCTCCAATTATCTATGATGGTTGGATAATCGCTGATTATTATAAGCATGTTAATCCCGCTGGAGTTAATTATGGCACATATCCTAAGTATGAGAATTTTATGGATAATACTATTATGGGACTTCACGATTTGCTGCAGATTGTATGCAAGTACCGTAATGGAGATAAAGCTTATTCTATAAATGATGCCAAGGATGCATCTGTAAAAATATTTAAAATACTTTGTTTTTTTGCATCCAAAGATGACTATGAGTTAGATGACTGGTTTTATTCTATAACATCATTTGGTTGTTTAGCTAATCAACACGATTTACGAGCTTGTTCATTATTAAATATTATTGATGTGTTTTTTGACAATAATGATAATTTGATGGATTTTCGTAGGAATCATTATTCTTTATCTGATTTTAGTAATATATACGATATATCTAGAATTAAAGAAGACGAGTTAAAAAAGATTGCTGAATTTTTATGTGTAGACGATGACCATAGCAGTATAAAAATCAATCATGACAATTTAGAAAAATTATATAACCATAATCAAAAAAGCAAGGAAAATTTAGAAACATTAATGAATACTATTGCTGATGTAATATCAGATAATGAGGAATTAGAGTCTATTCTAACAGATGATGTAATCGCGTCTATGACACGAGATGATATAAAGGAAGCTTTGTCGGCGATTTTAAAACATAGAAGTAAACCGGAACCGGATGAATCATTGGAAGGTGATATATCTGGCACTCACCATAATGAAAATGATATAAATCCAGATGATGTTATAGAAATTGATTCTGATGATATAGAGTTTAATACACGTGATGCTAATGAACTGATAGGTGATTCATATAAGGATAAGGAAACAGTACTGACCGTTGAATATTCCAATGAATCTTCTTTATCATCAGAAGAACGTATAGAAGTTAATAAGAGAATTGCTATACCTCAAGCCACCGATTATCTCGCAAGTAAAGGTTTTGATTTATCCAATAGCAGCACTTCAAGAAATATAATGAATGATGTAGTGTCTCCTTCCGGAGAAAAATGTACAGTATGTGTTAAAAGCTCTTCTAGGGAAACCGTAGAATTGGCATCGCATGAAATTGAGGCTATGCATTTATCCGGAAAAAACTTTTTTCTATTGATAGTATGCAGGAAACAAAATACCTTTAATCATAGCCATATCCGGTTTTTTTCATTTGATGATTTATTGAAGAGTAATGAAACATACAGTATTTCATTCAGAACTAAAGACTACACTGACAATAATATGGCAGCTTTTATTAATGCCATAAAATTCCTGCCTGGTACAACATTGAAATTCGTAATTAATGATGAAAGTTTGAAGTATGCAGATAATGAAATAAATGATTCTTTTGAAAATATAGATAACCTAGTCAAAAGAGTTGATTCAAGCTACATAAATACGACGAAAGATGATGATGGTGATTTCTAAATGAATACAACGAAAGAACTGATAGTTAAATTTCTTCAAGATGAATTCAGAATTGAGAATGACAATTATCAAAAATTGTTAGATTCACAATGCAATGTTCTGATGAATAAGGCAAAAATGTTTCGCGGAATGTTTCAAGGGGTAGATTCCAATGGTTATGCTCTTATAAAATTCAGCTACAAGAACAAAATTCCCAGACCAAACAGTTCAAGTCAGTACATAATTTTTTTATCTGAACAATTGAGAAAAAAGGGAGCAGTTGATAACTATACATACAGAAAAATTCTGAGTGAAAAGAAATATTACATTGAAGGTAAGTTGCTATTTTCTGCTATGGACAATTCAACTCCCGATAATCAATATTTTATAGCCAGATATTCAATTCAAAACATTGAAGATCTTGATTTAACCATATTAAATTCATTCAGAGATTGTTTTGTATATTTAGGTGAAGCGATGCCTCCTTTCGATATGCTTAAAAATCTTGAAGAATACTCACGTAATCATGACGATAATCTGTTTTTTCAATATGATTATTGGAGTTGCACTAAAAGTGAGTGCGTGCATACCTTAGACATGGAAAATGTTAGCCCGTCAAAGCTTATATCTAAATGTGATGAACAGAATACGCTTATTATTCAAGGACCTCCGGGTTCCGGTAAAACCTATTTAATTGCTTCAATAGCAAAGGAAATAGCTGAGCAAAATAAATCTGTACTTATTACAACTTTAGCAAACAGAGCGTTAATTGAGGTGGTTAATAAGGAAAACATAAAAGAGCTTTATAACCAAAGGAGACTGTATAAAAAGGTCTTGTCCAGTGAGGAGGAAAAAAATAATCCTTTTCTCCAAAAACTTTCCGACATTATACCTCAAAAAGGACAAGTGCATTTATCTACATATTTTTCAGCATCCGGTTCTCCATTATTGAAAAATGATAATTTTACAAAATATGATTACGTTATTGTCGATGAAGCAGGACAGGCATTACTTCCTTTCCTCGCTGCATCCTTGAGTTTGGGCAGAAAGCAAATATTTATAGGAGACAACTGTCAATTACCACCTGTCATAGAACTTAATGAAGATCAGATTAACAAAAGAAAATATTATTTTGCAGTTAACGGAATGGCCGCATTATCCAAAGTTATGGATGTGTATCAGTTGACAAAAACATACCGGTTAAATCCTCATTCAGCTTCCTGTACTCAGGTTTTTTACAAGAATAATCTTGTGTCGAAAGGTAAATATACTGATTGTTTTAATCTTTTTGTAGCCGGAGCAGAGTATAGATTCATTCCGGGAACCTATCTGATATGCATTGATGATTTTATATATAAGGAGCAAAAGAATAATTTAATTGTAGAAATATGCAGTCAGTTGAATGATTATCATCCAGACAAAGATAAAAGAAAAAAAGCGAGAGTAGCTGTTATTTCATACAGAGTGAATGAGGTAACAGATATACATAAAAATATGATTTTTAATCTCAAAATAAATACTGACAGATTTACCGTAGATACAATCCACAGATGTCAAGGTTTAACTGCACATTTTGCTTTATATGTAATTGATACAGATGATGTAAATATTAAATATCAACTGTTTAATGTAGCTACCAGCAGGGCTGAGATTGCCACATTTATTATTGCCCCGGAATCAAAGATTTCAATGATTACGGAAAAAAACAGCAGTATGTGTGAGTTTATTTCTTTACTGTATAAAAAACAGCATGCAATATTTATTAGACAACCGATGAGTACGCTATAATCAGGAAACAGCAATTATGGATTCAGATACTTTAGTTAATACCGGAACCCCAACCAGTTTAAACAGTATTTATGACAGTGAGGTTGACAATCTCTGCGGAACCACTGTTCTCGGGAGATACACTCTTCTGGAAAGAATAAATGAGCCTTCCGGTGAGGCTGTATTGTATCTGGCAGCCGTATCTGCCAACAGTAACAAGGATGCTCTCAGTACTGTTTCCGGCAGTAAGGATAATCATATACATAATAATCATGGTTATAACAACTCTAAAGAGCCGTCAGGGAATAAACATAAAGAGAATACCAGGGTAGTTGTAAAACTCTACAGAAGAAAAAATGCCGTGAAGGATGAGGTTCTTGCTAAATTATCCCGACTGAAATCACCTAATGTGGTGGAGATAATAGATCACGGTTCCTATAACGGATTCCCCTGCATAGTCATGCCTTATTTTAAAAACGGCAGTCTTGCCGGTAAAACCCTGTCCTACGACACCATCAGGAAGGTGGTGATACCTGAGGTTACTGCAGGTCTTAAATATCTTCATGACAACGGGATTATACATAAGGATATAAAACCCGGTAATCTGATGGTGTCAGATGACGGCAGCCATATCCACATAATCGACTTCGGTATCAGCTCCACTATGGCCGACAATATATCAATTCTTATTACCAGAACCGGCATGTCTCCGGAATACTGCGCTCCGGAGAATTTTCATAATATCTGGGTTGAGGAATCAGACTTTTATTCATTCGGCATTACTCTATACGAATTATTTAAAGGACATGCTCCGTTTACCGGTTCTTCAGGTAATACGGATATTGTAGCCTGCGCTTCAATCCAGAAGATTCCGTTCACAGATGATTTTCCTGAAGAACTGGTGAATCTGATAAAAGGTCTTACCTATAAGGATTTATCCAACCGCAGCGAAAAAAATAATCCCAACCGTCGCTGGACCTGGGTGGAAATAGAAAAATGGCTTGACGGCGAAATACTGCCGGTGCCCGGTGAGTCGAATCTGAGGCCTGATGATGTCTCCGGATATTCCGATGCCGGTCCTCTCGGATTTACCAGAATGTATGATTTTAGAAACAGTCAGGGAGAGATGGTTAATCTTAAAAATCTCAGCGAGCTTGTAGAGGCATTCGGTACCGGCATGAATGAAGGAAAAAAACATGTCGGAAGGGGACTTTTATCCAAATTTCTCCAAAATCAGAATATGCAGAGTGCAGCAAGTCTGGTAATGGACTGTGAAGAGTCCGGAGTTTCAGATCTCGCCTATGCAAAAATGCTGATTGAATTAGGCTGCATTACCGGTAATCCGTGTTTTTACTGGAATTCAGAGAGGACGGATGACATGCGGGCGATTTCTGATTTGCTGACGCAGGCTCTTTTCTCGCAGATAAGTGATCTTGATGCTGTATACAGGAATGCTCTTGAACTTATTCGTTTATGGTATAAAACATCCGGCAAAACACAGGAACTCTTTGTTCTTGAAAGGCTTCTGAAGGCGACAGATACTCCGGAATACGGTATTGAAAACAGAGTTGTGGCTCTGAGTTCCTTTATAAATCCGGATATTCCGGTGAAAATAGGTGACAGAGTCTGTAAGAATCCCGCTGAATTTAAAATCCTGGCTGATGAGGCCGGTCAACTCTCCGGAGAACGCTATTATGAATGGCTTCAGCAACACCGTGATGATATTATGCGTTATACCGGAAGCCTGAATATAACCGTGAGAGAGACTGCTGAAACATTGCTGCAGGATTTGCGCAAGATACAGGAAAGAAAACGTTCTGCAGACGATAAGTCAGCCTGTGGCAGTATGGTTGTAATGAATGAAGAGACTGATGCCGGGAAGAGGTCTTTTGACGGTAGTGAAGACAGTAATGGTAAACGCCGTCAGTCCAAAAGCAGGAAAAAACAAAATGGAAAATCATCGAAAAAAGACAGTAGTGACGGTTATCAGGACTTCGATGATGAAACCCGGCGCGACAGTTACCGAAATTCCTTTGATGATACCGATGAAAACCGGCTGGAAACTTTACTTCGCAGCCTGTTCGGATCCAGTCCGAGTCCTGAAATAGAGGATCTTCTGCAGAGATTAAGAAATTCCGATGATACGGTTGAAAGACTGGATTTAGTCAGAAGAATACTGGATTCCGGAGAGCCTTTGGACATAGACAGAAATGAATTATTCCGGCTGATAATGAGTACGGACAAGGCACGGGAAATCAGGGATAACCTTAAAGAGAAGCTTGGTGAAGGTGTCCGCAGTTTTTTGGGTTCTATTTTTCGCGGATACTGAGTTGACAGGCGAAAAAATGTCAATATCAGAAAAAGCGTATGCCTTAGCTGTCTGCGGAGAAAACAGTGTTTAATCTACGCATGTTTTGCAGAGATTAAATATCTTTATCTCCGCAAAATCTGTATATTATCCGCTAATCATATGTTCCTGTTCAGATTAGTGAGGATAAATTATTATGGATAACACGCTTATGGCTCCAGGTACGCAATGAGTCTGGCACGGCTATTGCCAAATCAATTATAGAAAATGAACAGAGCCATAAAATTCACTGATAACTCTTGAATAACATGGCAGATTATATATATATATTTAATGTTCATGACATTTTGTGTTACTTTACAGAAGCAGCACTTTTCCTAAACAGAGACTTTTGTTTTTCGGAGCTCAGAATGAAGGTCGGTAGAACGCATAAAGAGGATTTTGCGAAGTGTTTTTAAAGCAACGTACTGCCGGATCAGTTGTTGAATTCGGAAAATATTATGATCAGAATAATGTTAGCAAAGAGCCGCTGAAATGGCTGGTGACAGCAGTCTGTGACGGCAGAGCTCAGCTGATATCAGAGAAGACGGTAGACTGCAGAAAATATCATGAAAGTTATACCGGTGTAACCTGGAAGGAATGTTATCTTCGCAGATGGCTGAATGATGATTTTTTTAAAGCCTGCTTTGAGCCGGATGAACAGATCAGAATTTTAACAACGAATCTCCCTAATAATGCCGGTGAGAATACTGATGACAAAATTTTCCTGCTTTCTGTTGATGAGGTAAAAACTATTTTTAAAGACAGGTTTGAAAGACAATGCAGAGCTTCCGGTTATGCCATAAGTAACGGTGCAGCTTTGAATTGCTACGGATATTGCAGCTGGTGGCTCCGTTCCCGGGACCGTTATGAATTTTATGCCGGTCGTATTGACGGAGACGGAACCATTCTAGGCGATGGTCATTACGTCGATTTTGGAAGCTACTCTGTAAGACCTGTTCTTTGGCTGAATACAGAACTTCAGGCGCCCTCATGATTTGGGTAACCAAAGCTATAACCCTATGCAGAGAGACAGAAAACGTGCATTTCTGCAGGGATGCAGACTTCCAGGAGAAATACATGCAAGGAATAATTTCTCATGCAGGATATAATATATCTCCAGGAATGGTTGAAGGATTCAACAATAAGATCCAAACGATGAGAAGAAAGGCATATGGATTCAACGATGATGAATATTTCTTTCTAAATATTATTGATATTTCCAAATAAGTTTAATGATTATTTCCAATTTATTTTTATGAAGAGCCCTTATTTTTCGGGAATTTCACTGTCAATTCTTTCCATACAGGCCAGAATATAGTGAGTGCTTCTTCCTGCACCTTTCTGCTCAAGTACTTTGTTTTCAACAAGATAGTTAATTGAGCGAATAGCCGTATCCTGCGAGCATTTGCAGATTTTGGCCCATTTGCTGGAGGTAAGATTTCCCTCAAAACCGTCCAGCATCATGGTGATGATTTTTTTCTGATTATTATCGAGGGCGATTTTATTAAGCTTCTGCCATGTCATGGCCTTGGTAACAATTTTATCAACGAGTCCGGAGGATTCCTTGAGAGAGTTAAGCAGTGTTTCCAGAAACCACTGAATCCACATGGTTACCTCAAGAGATCCTTTCTGCGTCTGTTCAAGAATTCTGTAATAATCATTTCTAGCCTTAAGAATCTGGCCGGACATACTGTAGAACCGGTATAAGGATTTATCGGCCCGTGAGAGCATTAATTCCGTTATGGCTCTGGCAATTCTGCCGTTACCGTCATCAAAAGGATGCAGAGTTATGAACCAGAGATGGGCCAGGGATGCTTTTATTAATGGATTTATGTTGCTGTCGGATTCAATCCACTGTAAAAAATCATTGATATATTCCGGAAGCTTTTCTGCAGGCGGCGCCTCGTAGTATACATAGTTATTCCCGAATTTCGAAGAGACAACCTGCATAGGTCCCTGGGCGTCGTCACGTATCTCTCCGGTACGGATTCTGTTCATTCCGCTGTATCCTGTCGGAAAAAGAGAGGCCTGCCAGCTGCACAGACGTTCAAAAGTCAGTTTCTCTTTAAAATTGCATCTGGCATCAGTCATCATTTCCACTATACCTTCAATATAATGACTGCTTGCTGTTTGAACTGATTCCGGCATGTCGAATTTCCTGGCTACTGATGATCTTACTTCCTCAAAATTCAGATGTTCTCCTTCGATAGCACTTGATTTAACTATTTCATCAGTCATGTCAGTAAGAAGAACCTCTTTTTTGAAAATGGATTCTACGGCATTCATTTTTCCGATAACAGTACCTAAAAGGAATGTAACCTCAAACAGTATTCCTGACAACCGGTGTTCATCCCAGCAGAATTCCGGCCATTCCTGATGTTCGTAAATATACATAATATCTATCTCCGCACCTACTGCATATATTGTAGCATTAATCTACGCTAATTTTGCGAAGATTAAATCATTAATCTATTCCGTATACCGTTCAATAATTATCGGTACTTCTGCTTGTATTAAACTTTCACCGGATATCACTCTAAATAGTATGTAGATGTGGTAAACTGTCAGAAATGAGAAATATAGGCAAGGCACACCTGAATGTTTTTGATGGAAAAGTAAAATGTTGAAACCTATCGGTATCGGTACTGAAATATTTCATGAGTTAATTGAAAGTAACAGTTATTACGTGGACAAAACCTCATTTATAAGTACTGTCTTCGAAAAAAATACTTCAAAGGTCATGATTATTACCAGACCGAGACGTTTCGGCAAAACCCTTACCATGTCCACCTTCTATGACTTTCTTTCTCTTGATCCGGAGAATCCCGGAGATACCTCCAG
>JAEEGL012223511.1_pt1 | contig 16022 bp, 11 predicted proteins | sample 9134231 | NCBI WGS metagenome assembly JAEEGL01 (sample SAMN16246548, study PRJNA631951) | gut metagenome | biome: gut microbiome; feature: rumen; material: fiber-attached | host: Bos | place: Iran: Karaj | collected 2018-10 | reverse complement strand
TGTTCTCGTTCCGCCCCCCTTGGCATTCGACATCCTCCACGAGATTGAGAAGAAGCTCCCTGGATTCCCCATCGTGCTCCACGGTTCAAGTTCTGTTCCTATGGAAGAGGTTGAGACAATCAACAAGTTCGGCGGTCATCTCGAGGCAGCTATCGGCATTCCTGAGGAGCAGCTGCGTGAGGCTTCTAAGAGTGCTGTCTGCAAGATCAACATTGACTCAGACTCTCGTCTGGCTATGACAGCTGCCATCCGTAAGTATCTGGCTGAGAATCCTGCTCACTTCGATCCTCGTCAGTATCTGAAGCCCGCTCGTGAGAACATGAAGAAGATGTACATCCACAAGATTGTGAATGTGCTCGGTTCTGATGGAAAACTTGCTGAGTAATTTGAGGTAAGTATAATCAATGAAGGTATGCCGAACAGCATACCTTCTTTTTTTTATCCCAATCGTTTGAAAGCCTTGGGCAGATACTGGATGAGATCACCGGCAGTCAGGCTCTCTTCGCCTAAGTCAGCGGCAGCCAGGTCGCCAGCCAGTCCGTGCAGATAGACACCTACGATGCAGGCTTCGCGCGACTTATAGCCACGAGCCAATAGTCCGGTGATGATACCTGTCAGCACGTCACCGCTTCCTGCGGTAGCCATGCCAGCATTGCCTGTCGAATTGAACAGGATATGACCGTCGGACATGCAGATGGCCGTATAGTGGCCTTTCACGATGACATAGCCCTGCAGACGTTCTGCCAGGTTGCGCGCCTTTGCCAATCGTTCGTAGCTGTCGGCAGAGTGGCCTTCCATCCGGTCGAACTCCTTGGGGTGGGGGGTGAGGATGATGCCCTTGGGCAACTGTTGCATCCAGGCACGGTGGTTGGCCAATATGTTCAGTGCATCGGCGTCAGCAACAATAGGGCATTGTGACCGGCGCAGCTGGGTGATGAGTGCGATGGCCGTCTGCTCGCTCTGTCCGAGACCAGGACCGATGCCCAGTGCTTGGAAGTCTTCCGTATCGACAGCTTCCGCGAAGATGGTCTCTTCACTGCCCATCTGTACGATGGCTTCAGGAACGGCCGTCTGCAGGATGTTGATATTGCGTCGGGGGGAGTTGACGGTGACTTTGCCAGCACCAGCCCGCAGACAGGCTTTGGCGGCCAGCACGGCTGCTCCTGCCATGCAGAAACTGCCAGCAATGAGCAGGGCATTACCCATCTGTCCCTTGTGGGCAAACGGATCGCGCTTCAGACACATTGAACGGACGTCGGCTTCATCAACCAGGGTGTATTGCGCCTCTATCTTTTGGATGCCCTCCTTGCTGAGCTGTATATCGAGTACATGTAGCTGACCGATAAACGGCTGATTCTCGGGGAACAGGAAGGAGAGCTTGGGTTGTTGTAGGGTAAAAGTGCGGGTAGCTCTGATGATGTTGGCTCGCACGTTATAGGTGTTGTCTTCGGTCATCAGACCTGAGGGTACATCGATGCTGGCCACCTCAGGCGACGAGGCATTGATGTACTTGACCAGTGAGGCGAAGCCGCCTGCCAAAGGCTTGTTAAGACCAGATCCGAACAGTCCGTCGACAACCAGTGTCGACTTGTCCAGCACCGGAGGGTCGAACTCTTGCGTGACCTCTATGAACTGCTGGATGTGTTTGCAGGCGATAAGCCGTTTCTTGTTGACGGCACAGTCGGTCGACAGATGGCCGCTGATGTTGAAGAGATAGACGATGACCTGATAGCCCTTCTCTGCCATCATGCGGGCTACGGCCAGCGCATCGCCACCATTGTTGCCAGGGCCTGCGAAGACCACAACAGGCATGGCGGCAGGCCATGCTGCAGTGATGGCGTTGGTCAGTGCCTTGGCTGCGCGTTCCATCAAATCGATGCTCGAAATGGGCTCTTTTTCGATGGTATATTTATCGAGTTCTTGTATCTGATTGCCAGTGAATATCTTCATGATGAGTGCAAAAATACGAAAAATATGCTAATCAATGACCATTCTTTGCTGAAAATTTAGTAATTTTGTAGCAAATTTCATTTTTTGCAACAAATGGGTATCGTTAAAATTAAGGATAAGACGTTCAAAACGTCGATTCCAGAAGCCGAGATTAAGAAGCGCGTGAAGGAACTGGCTGCCAAGATCAGCCAAGATATGGAGGGTAAGAATCCTCTGCTGTTGGGCGTGTTGAACGGTTCGTTCATCTTTGCCGCCGACCTGATGCGTGAGATGACCATCCCTTGTGAGATATCGTTTGTCAAGCTGGCTTCCTATCAGGGTACCACGTCGACGGGTAAGGTGAAAGAGGTGCTGGGCATCAACGAAGACCTCAGTGGCCGTACGGTGATTATCGTAGAAGATATTGTCGACACCGGTGGCACGATGAAGAACATGATCGAGTCGCTGGGCACCCGTAATCCCGCCTCCATCCATATCTGCACGCTCTTTGTGAAGCCTGACAAGCTGAAGGAGCCTATCGACATCGACTACGCTGCCTTCTCGATACCCAATGACTTCATTGTGGGCTACGGACTGGACTACGACCAGCAGGGACGCCAATTGAAGGAGATCTATACTTTAGTTTAGCGTTTAGAGATGAGACAAATCAAACTGCCACATTTGCCCAGTGATGTGGAGGCGCGGAAGAGCGACCTCCTGACGGACTTGTGGTATAAAGGAAAAGAATTCAAAATCAACCAAAACAAACAAGAAAAGAGAATCAGAATGAAGAACATTGTAATTTTCGGTGCTCCCGGATCAGGAAAGGGCACACAAAGCGACCTGCTGATTGAACACTACGGACTGGGACATATTTCGACCGGTGACGTGTTGCGTAGCGAGATTAAGAAAGGTACAGAACTGGGCAAGACGGCTCAAAAGTTTATTGACAACGGTCAGCTCATACCCGATGACCTGATGGTGAGCATCCTTGCTTCTGTCTATGACTCATTCGGACGCGAGCACAAGGGCGTGATCTTCGACGGTTTCCCCCGCACCATCCCGCAGGCTGAGGCCCTGAAAGTGATGCTCAGCGAGCGCGGTGATAAGATTGCAGCCATGCTGGAACTGGACGTGCCCGAGGATGAGCTGATGAAGCGTCTCATCCTGCGTGGCCAGCAGAGCGGTCGTGCCGATGACAACGAGGAAACCATCAAGAAGCGCCTCGTGGTCTATCACTCTCAGACACAGCCCCTTATTGAGTGGTATAAGAAGGAAGGTCTGCACCACCATATCGATGGTCTGGGCAGTCTGGACCGCATCTTTGCTGACATCTGCAAAGTGGTAGATAATATCTAAACCAAAAAGATGGAGAGTAACTTCGTAGATTACGTGAAGATCATGTGCCGCTCTGGCAAGGGCGGACGCGGGTCGATGCACCTGCGCCACGTGAAGTATAACCCTAACGGCGGACCCGATGGCGGCGACGGCGGCAAGGGCGGCAGCATCATCCTGCGCGGCAACCACAACTACTGGACGCTGCTGCACCTGCGCTTTCAGCGACACATCTTCGCTGAACACGGAGGCAACGGCGGTAAGGACAAATGTCACGGCACCGACGGCAAGGACATTTATGTCGATGTGCCACCAGGCACGGTGGTCTATAATGCCGAGACGGGTAAGTTCGTCTGCGACGTGGCCTACGATGGTCAGGAGGTGATGCTACTGAAGGGGGGACGTGGCGGACTGGGCAACTTCCAGTTCCGCACCGCCACCAATCAGGCGCCCCGCTATGCACAGCCTGGCGAGCCCATGCAGGAGATGACCATCATTCTCGAGCTGAAGCTGTTGGCCGACGTGGGACTGGTGGGCTTCCCCAATGCGGGTAAGTCAACGCTGGTGTCGGCGCTGAGCAACGCCAAGCCGAAGATAGCCAACTATCCCTTCACCACGATGGAACCCTCGCTGGGCATTGTGGGCTATCGCGACAATAAGTCGTTTGTTATGGCCGACATTCCCGGCATCATCGAAGGAGCTGCCGAGGGTAAGGGACTGGGCCTGCGCTTCCTGCGCCATATAGAGCGCAACTCGCTGTTGCTCTTCATGGTACCGGGCGATACCGACGACATCAAGCACGACTATGAGGTGCTGCTCAACGAGCTGCGGCAGTTCAACCCCGAGATGCTCTCTAAGCATCGCGTGCTGGCCATCACCAAGTGTGACCTGCTCGACGAGGAGCTGATGGAGATGCTCAAGGAAACGCTGCCCGACGACCTGCCCGTGGTCTTTATCTCAGCCGTTACAGGTTTTGGGTTGGAGGAACTGAAGGATGTGCTCTGGCGCGAACTGAACGCCGAGAGCAACAAACTGCAGGCCATCACGCAGGACGAGACACTCGTTCACCGCGACAAGGACATGACGCTCTTTGCCGAGGAACTGGCTGACGAGGGCGAGGATGATGACATCGAGTATATCGACGAGGAAGAGATAGAGGACATCGATGACCTCGATGACTTCGAATACGTGGAAGAAGACGCCTGAACAACTCATCGCACGAATGCTGACGCCACAACTTCTGTGTTATGACCTTGGGCCGCGAGTGAAGGCTTTTAGCACTACCCGACAGGGTGGCTGCTCTCAGGGTAATTACGGTGAGTTGAACATCAACTCCTATTGTGGTGATGATCCTGCGGCTGTGGCTAAAAACCGTGAGATGTTGGCACTTGAATTGCCCATTTCGTCGGCTTCAAACATCTTCCTGCCCCATCAGGTTCATGGAAAACGTGTCATCGACATAGATGAGGAGTTCCTGAAAGGGCAATCCGTCATTCAGGATTTAGAAGGTACCGATGCCTTGGTCACGAACCAAACAGGAGTGTGTATCGGTGTTTCCACAGCCGATTGCATTCCCGTCATTCTTTATGATGCCGTTCACCATTGCGCAGCGGTGGTACATGCCGGATGGCGAGGCACGGTCTTGCGCATCGTGCAAGAGGCGGCTAAGGAGATGTATTCCCGTTATCGCACGGACTATGGCCAACTGCTGGCTGTCATCGGTCCGGGTATCTCGCTGAAGAACTTTGAGGTGGGACAAGAGGTCTATGACCAATTCGAAGCGGAGCACTTTCCGATGGACAAGATTGCCGATACTGTTAGTTGGCCAAAGCCCCACATCGACCTGAAGAAGTGTAACCGTCTGCAACTGACCGACTTAGGCGTGCCAGACCAGAATGTCTTCGACTGCGGCATCTGCACCTACGACGAGACCGACCGCTTCTTCTCTGCCCGACGCTTAGGTATCAATTCAGGGCGCATCTTCACGGGCGTCGTGCTCTGCTGAGATCAATTTGTGAAATCCGTTTAATCCGCAACTTCAATATATACAAAAATGCCAGTACGCATCATCCTCCTCTGTCTCATGAGTCTGCTGAGCAGCAGCCTCTGGGCACAAAGCAAGAAGAACGTCTTTTCTGACATCGACCCCTTTGCCGGTGGCCAGAAATTCACCGTCGATCTGCGTGATGTGCCCGACAGTTGCTGGTGTTTTCCCCTGCATGGTGCCAAGGTAATCAGTCCCTATGGAGGCAGGCGTCACCATTCAGGTGCCGACCTGAAGACGCGTCCCAACGACAGCATCCGCGCGGCCTTCGACGGTATCGTCACCATGTCAGAGGCCTTTGCGGGCTACGGCAAATGCATCATTGTGCGTCATTCTTGGGGCTTCTCCACACTCTACAGTCATAACGTGCGCAATCTGGTGAAAGAGGGCGACTATGTGACGGCGGGTCAAGTGATTGCGCTCACAGGTCGCACGGGGCGTGCTACCACCGAGCATCTGCACTTTGAGGTGCGCGTGGGCAAGCGCCATTACAACCCCGCCTTGCTGTTCCGTTTGGAATCGGGAGCGCTCATTCCGCAGCAGCTTACATTCCATAAAAACGGAAAAGTTACATCAAAAAAGTGACTTATAGCATTTCTTTGGTTTTTCTTTGAAAAAACTTTCCTTTTCTGCCTCATAATATCGATTATTTTTTTTAATTTTGCACCGAAATTAGAAAATTTAATAATCAATTATTGTCTATTATGCAGAAAAGATTCCTCTTTCTGATGGCATTGCTGTTAACAGTTTCGCTAACAACAATGGCACAAATCACGACGTCAAGTATGGCGGGTCTTGTGACCGACGGAAACACTAAGGAGGCTATTATCGGTGCCTCTGTGCAAGCCGTGCATGAACCTTCGGGCACACGCTACACCACCATCACCAACGTTAGTGGCCGTTTTTCATTCCAAGGTATGCGTACGGGTGGCCCCTACGCCGTTACCGTGACCTACATCGGCTTCCAGCCCACCACTATCAAGGGTGTTACGCTACAGTTGGGTGAGACCTATCACCTCGATGTGGCCATCTCTGAGAACTCTACAGAGCTCAAGGAAGTGGTGGTCAGCGGTCGTGCTACAAAGTTCACCGCTGAGAAAACAGGTGCTTCGACCAACATCAACAGCGCCCAGATTACCGCCATCCCCACGGTCACCCGCAGTCTGACCGACGTGACTCGTCTTTCGCCCTATGCTGGTGACGGCATGAGCATTGCCGGTTCTAACGGTAAGACCACCAACTTCACCGTGGATGGTGCAAACTTCAACAACAACTTCGGTCTGAGCGACAAGCTGCCTGGTGGCGGTAACCCCATCTCGCTCGATGCCATCGAGGAAATTCAGGTGGTAGTCTCTCCCTACGACGTGCGCCAGACCAACTTTATCGGTGGTGGTATCAACGCCATCACGAAGTCGGGTACCAATACCTTCAAGGGTACTGCCTATATCTACCATCGTAATGAGAACATGCGTGGTGATGCTATCGAGCGTGAACAGATTACTGGTGCCCGCGAGCGTGATGCCAACACTACTTATGGCTTCACATTGGGTGGCCCCATCATCAAGAACAAGCTCTTCTTCTTTGCCAATGGTGAGATCTCGCAGATTCCTACCGTGGCCAACCGTTGGCGCGGTTCTGAAGACGGCGTGGCCAATGCCACCGACTATGTCTCTCGTACCAAACTGAGCGACTTGCAGAATGTGTCGAACTACATGGCCAGCAAGTATGGCTACGGCACAGGCAGCTACACCAGCTTCCCTGCTGACGAGACCAACCGTAAGTTCTTGCTGCGCTTGGACTGGAACATCACCGACAAGCACCACCTGGCTTTGCGCTATAACTACACGAAGAACAAGGTGTGGAACTCACCTAACCGTACTTCAATGGACGGCGGTTCCCGTATGAGTGGTGACCGTATGGGTCAGTACTCTATGTCGTTTGCCAACTCGATGTATTCCACCGACAACCTCGTCTATTCATTCTCAGCCGACTTGAACAGCCGTCTTACTGAGAACCTCTCTAACCAGTTCCTCGCCACCTATTCGAAACTCGATGATGTGCGTGATACTGATTCTGACGAGTTCCCCTTCATTGATATCGTCAAGGATGACAACAACTACATGGCGCTGGGCTATGAGCTGTTTACCTACAACAACGCCGTTCACAACACCATTTGGAACGTGAAGGACGATGTGACCTACTATCTGGCTAAGCACAAGATTATGGTGGGTGCGAGCTTCGAGCATCAGATGGCTGATAACCAGTACATGCGTAACGGCACAGGTTACTACCGTTATGCCTGGAACGACGATCCCGCTACGATGTTCAATGCAGCACCTGAGATCGTCTGTCTGACCTATGGCTACAACGGCGAGAGCAAACCTGCTGCCCGTGTGCAGTTCAACAAACTGGGCATCTATGCTCAGGACGAGTGGAACATCACCGAGAAACTGAAGTTGACCTACGGCCTGCGTATCGACGGACTCTTCTTCGACAATGGCGACCTGATGACCAACAAGGCCATCTACGACATCGACTATGACGGTCGGCACATCGACACGGGCAAGTGGCCTTCTAACAGCATCACGCTGTCGCCCCGTATCGGCTTCTCCTATGATGTTTTTGGTGACAAGAGCTTGAAAGTACGTGGTGGTACCGGTCTCTTCCAAGGCCGTCTGCCTCTGGTGTTCTTCACCAATATGCCTACCAATGGCGGTATGGTGCAGTATCAGGCTCAGATTAATGCCAATACCAAAGTGTGGGACGGTGCAAAGGGCGCTCCTGTCAAGGGCTTTGAGAACTACACAGGTACCTATACCACCGATTCCAAAGGCAACCGTTATATTGATATGAGTCAGTTTGCCGGTGGTCCTATTGCTAACCACGCTGACCTGCAGTCGAAGCTTGCAGGCATGGGCTACCCCTCGACCATCTCTCCTGAACAGGGCACGCTGCCTTCTTCTATCTGTGGCGTAGATCCCGACTTCAAGATGCCGCAGGTATGGAAGACCTCTATCGCTGTGGACTATCAGATTCCCGTATCGTTCCCCTTCACGGCTACGGTGGAAGGAATCTACAATAAGAACATCAACGATGTCTGCATCACCGACTGGAGCATGCCAAGCGTAGGCGGTTTCACCCGTTACAACGGTGTGGATGACCGTCCCATCTATCCTGCCGGTTTCCGTTCGAATACCAAGGCTTTCGTACTGGAGAACACCAGCAAGGGCTATGGCTGGACTGCCAACGTGACCCTGAACGCTCAGCCCTTCGAGTGGCTGAACCTGATGGCTGCCTACACCCACACGGTGAAGAAGGAAATCACGGGTATGCCTGGTTCTAATGCTGAGTCGGCTTTCACCTACGTATCTACGACTGAAGGTCCTAACAACATCCGTCTGCATAACTCACAGTATGTCACACCCGACCGTATCGTGGCTTCTGCCACCATTCACGACAAGTGCGGCAACCACTACAGCTTCATCTATGAGACCTGGCGCGGCGGCTATAACTACTCTTACATGATGCTCGACGACATGAACCACGACGGTTATAAGTATGACGCCCTCTACATCCCCACCGATGCTGAGGTGGCCAACCGTCAGTTCCGCTTCGTTAGCGATGACGACCGTGACCGCTTCATGGCCTTCGTCCATAACGATGACTACTTGAGCGACCATCAGGGTGAGTATGCTGAGGCCTACAGTCTCTATTCTCCTTGGGTACACCGTCTGGACTTCAGCTACAAGCATGACTTCAAGGTGAAGGCATTCAACAACACCCACAACCTCCAGCTGAGCTTCGACATGAAGAACGTGCTCAACTTCTTCGATTCTTCTTGGGGCGTGATGAAGTATCTCAATCCTGAGATTGGTGAAGAGGCTCGAATCCTCGAGTGCAAGGGCGTTGACAAGGACGGCTATGCAGTCTTTGCTACTCCTGCCGCTATCAATGGCAACACCGAGACCTGGGTGCGCAACCACGGCATTGGCCAGTGCTGGTATGCTTCTGTCGGTATTAAGTACATGTTCAACTAATTATAAGCAACGACTATGAAACTGAAATATATTATTCCATCGCTGATCGCTCTGCTGGCCTTCGTGCTGGTGAGCTGTGAGAAAGATGATGACAAGACCTATCTTGACGGCCTGCGCGTTTCGCAGTCATACGTGGCGCTCGACTCTGTGGGCTCGCCTGTGAAGATCACCCTCAACGCTTCGGGTGACTGGGCTTTCGAGAAGTCCTTCCTGAAGATTACGAAGGTGGACGGAAAGAATGACACCACGAAGGTGGAGACACCCGATTGGCTTACCATCGACAAGACGTCGGGTGGGGCAGGTGAGACGGAGATTACCTTCTCCAGCAATGCCACAACCGACAGCCGCAGCACGGAGCTGAAAATTGTCTCTGGCGGCAAGACGCAGATTATCAACGTCATTCAGACCGTGGCCAAGCAGGAAGTAGCCCTTTCTTCTTGTGCTGAGGTTATTGCCGGTCCTGACAGCAAGACCTACCGAGTGAAAGGTGTCGTTACGAAGATTGCCAACACTACCTATGGTAACTGGTACCTCAACGACGGCACGGGCGAAGTATATGTATATGGTACGCTCGACGCCAAGGGTACCACGAAGAACTTCCTGAGCCTTGGTATAGAGGTGGGCGACGAGGTGACCGTCGAAGGCCCGAAGACCACCTATAACGGTACCGTCGAACTGGTTGACGTGACTGTCGTCAAGATTGCAAAGTCGCTCATCAAGGTTGACTCGCTCAGCGTGAAGGAGGCTCTGCCCGTTGAAGGCGGCTTGGTAACAGCCTACCTCACCAACAAGGCTGGCAGCTATTCAGTCGAGATTCCTGAGGATGCCGAAGACTGGCTCTTCATCAAGACCTTCGACGAGAAGAGCATGACCTTCCGTGCGCTGGCAAATGCAGGTGGCGACCGCACTACGACTGTGACCTTCAAGGCAACTCAGGACGGTAAGACCTACACCTCGCAGGTGGACATCTCTCAGAAGGGTGCCATCCTTGAGGTCTCGATTGCCGACTTCCTCGCTGCAGAGGTGGGCGACACGCAGTATCGCCTCACGGGTGTCATCACAGAGCTCTATGCCAGCGACAATAAGGGCAAGAGCTTCTACATTGCCGATCATTCTGGCAAAACGCTCGTCTATCGTGCTGAGGGCTTCATTGAGGCTGGTGCGAAAGTGGGCGACGTGGTAACCGTCGTGGGCAAGCGTGGCGCTTTCAAGGAGACTCCGCAGATGGTCAATGGTACTTTCGAGAACCTGGCTTATTCCGTAGAGACAAAGAGCATTGCCGACTTCAAGAATCTGCCTGATGATAAGGAGAAGTACTACATGATTTCTGGTACGATTCGTCAGACGACACAGGAAGAAAAAGATAACTATAAGGCCAAGGACGATATTACTCAGTACGGCAACTTCTATTTGGTAGATGAGGAAGGAAATGATGTCTATGTCTATGGCGTACTGACTGGTTGGGGTGGCCAGAAGGGCGAGTTCGGCAATCTTGGACTCACCTATGGCGACAAATTGACAATCCTTGCCTACAAGACCACCTACATCTATGATAAGACCAACCAAAAGGGGCTGATTGAGGCTGTCGGTGTTTATTTCTCTCACGAAAAAGCTCAGGCTGAGGAGTAATTTCCTACGTACATTATTATATATATTACAGGCGCCTCTCTGTTGCGGGAAGCGCCTGTAATGTTTTTCTGCTTTTTGATTTATGCTGATGTTACCTTCAGGGGCAAAGCTGCATTTCGTATTGTACGGCCTTCTGGGCTAAGAGTGAGGCGGGCACGTCAATGAGGCGCTGGTTGCTGCTGCCACGGAAACAGAGACTCTCGTCGCGCTTGTCTTTGATGAACGGTCCATCGACCAGCACGTCAATCTTTTCAAGCAATGCCCGCTGTCGTGGATTGCGCATGAGGGATTCAAAGGTGAAGCCCGTATAGCACCAGATGGTCTTCTTCGTTCGTTGCTTGATGGCACTTGCTAATTCGGCAAAGCCTTCGGGCTGATACATAGGATCCCCACCTGAGAAGGTGACGTTGGCGTATGGATCGGCTTCGATGATGCGCATAATCTCATCGGTGGTCATAGCGTGACCGCCCTCGAAGTCCCACGACTGGGGATTATGACAGCCTGGACACTTATGCCTACAGCCAGCACAATAGATGGAGGTCCTGAAGCCAGGACCATCCACCATCGTATCTTCTATGATATCTAATACGCTAATCATTTCAGAATAGTTTCTGCTCTCCGTCGTTGATGTGAGTGACGCGGTCGTTCAGCTCCGCCAGCTTTCCGCTGTTCCAGCGGTCGGTAGTGCCCACGAGATAACCTGTGATGCGCTGCAGCTTGTCGATGTTATGGCTGCCGCACTTAGGACAGACCTTCAGGTCGGCCTGTGCGTTCTCATAGCCACAGTCCATGCAGCGGTTGCGGTTGTGGTTCACCGATCCGTAGCCCATGTCAAGACGGTCCATCATATCGACCACACCCATGATCACGGCAGGATTGTGGGTGGCATCGCCGTCAATCTCTACGTAGAAGATATGGCCGCCACGGGTCAGGTTGTGATAAGGTGCTTCAATCTCTGCCTTATGGCGGGCTGAGCACTTGTAATAGACGGGCACATGGTTGGAGTTGGTATAGTAGTCGCGATCGGTCACACCTGGAATCTTGCCAAACTCCTTGCGGTCACGCTTGGTGAAGCGGCCTGCCAAGCCCTCGGCGGGCGTGGCCAGTACGGAGTAGTTGTGATGGTAGCGCTCGCAGAAGTCGTTGATGCGGTCACGCATATAGGTTACAATCTTCAATCCAAGTTCCTGTGCTTCCTCGCTCTCACCGTGGTGCTTGCCAATCAGCGCCACAAGACACTCGGCAAGACCGATGAAGCCGATGCCGAGCGTGCCCTGGTTGATGACGCTCTCCACCGTATCGTTGGCTCCCAGTTTGTCGGCTCCAATCCAGAGGCTCTTCATCAGCAGGGGGAACTGCTTGGCATAGGCCGTCTTCTGGAACTGGAAGCGCTCGTCGAGTTGTTTGGCGGCAATCTCCAGTTTCTCGTCGAGCGAGGCGAAGAACTGTGCGATGCGCTGATCCTTGTTGGTAATCTTCATGCACTCAATGGCAATCTTGACTATATTAATAGTGGTGAACGAGATGTTACCACGGCCGATAGAGGTCTTCGGACCGAAACGGTTTTCAAACACTCGGGTGCGGCAACCCATCGTGGCCACCTCATGCAGGTAGCGCTTCGGGTCATCAGCCTTCCACTCGCTGTCCTGGTTGAACGAGGCATCGAGATTCAGAAAGTTAGGGAAGAAACGGCGAGCCGTCACCTTGCAGGCCAGCTGATAGAGGTCGAAGTTACGATCCTCAGGCAGGTAGTTCACGCCACGCTTCTTCTTCCAGATCTGAATGGGGAAGATGGCTGTCTCACCACCGCCCACACCCTCGTAGGTCGAGAGCAGAATCTCACGCATGATGCAGCGCCCTTCAGCCGAGGTGTCCGTGCCGTAGTTGATAGAGGAGAAAACCACCTGATTGCCACCGCGCGAATGGATGGTGTTCATGTTGTGGATGAAGGCCTCCATCGACTGGTGAACGCGAGCCACCGTCTTGTTGATGGCATGCTGGCGCACGCGATCGACACCTGTCAGTCCGTCGAGCGGCTGCTTCAGGTAGTCCATCAACGGCTCGTTATAGAGGGCAGAATAGTCCTCGCCGTTCAGGTCTTCCAAATACTTTAGCTCTTCGATATAGCTCAGACGCACAAAGGGAGCCAGATAGAAGTCGAAGGCGGGGATGGCCTGACCGCCGTGCATCTCGTTCTGTGCGCACTCCAGCGAGATACAAGCCAGCACCGAGGCTGTCTCGATGCGCTTGGCGGGCCGCGAGGCACCGTGGCCTGCAATGAAGCCGCAGTTCAGAATATTGTCCAAAGGATGCTGCACACAAGTAAACGACTTGGTAGGGTAGTAGTCCTTATCGTGGATGTGCAGATAGTTATGCACCACGGCATCCTTCACCTCAGGCGACAGCAGGTAGTCATCGACGAAAGGTTTGGTCGATTCCGAGGCAAACTTCATCATCATGCCTGCAGGCGTATCAGCGTTCATGTTGGCATTCTCGCGCGTGATGTCATTGTTCTTCACGTTGACGATGTCAAGGAAGATGTCACGTGTCTTCGCCTTTCGGGCGATGCTGCGCTGGTTGCGGTAGGCGATATATTTTTGAGCCACGTCCTTGCGACTTGACTTCATCAGCTCGACCTCCACAAGGTCCTGAATGGCCTCGACGGTCATCTGTGTCTGTCCACGCTGGGCAATATGGTCGGTAATCACATTGAGCAGGGTCTCGTCTTCACCCTTCTCTGTTGTCATCATGGCTTTACGGATGGCAGCCATGATTTTTTGCTCGTTGAAGCCCACGATGCGACCATCGCGCTTCACAACTGTCTGTATCATAAGTACTTGTTATTAGGGTATGTTTGTAAATCAGTAATTATGCTGCAAAGATAATATAAAAAAGTGGAAAAACGGTCTATGGAATGACTTTTTTTATGCTTAATTACAGACTCTTTAGATACTTGGTGACTGCTTCGCGAATACTGTGTAAGCCAAACTGCGATGGATCAACCTGATGGATGGGAATCCACATGAGTTCAGCCGCGTCGTCGGCAGCCTTGGGCGTCACATCATCGCTCACATAACAGCGGTAGAACATATCGAGCGTGTGGATAATCATGCCGGAATACTCATAGCGGTTGGGAATGGAAAACAGATATTCCACGGAGTTAATTCTCAGGCCAGACTCCTCTTCTATTTCACGCTTCATGCCTTCTTCACTCGTCTCATACATATCGACAAAGCCGCCCACCAGGTCGAGGGTGCCCTTGGCAGGTTCTTTGCCTCGGCGGGCTACCAGCAGACAACCGTCGCTCCGAAGAATGAAGGCGGCAGTAGATGATGACGGGTTCGCATAGTACACGAAACCGCAATCTTCGCATCGCTTGCTCTTGACGTTGTTTACTATGAAATGACAGCTACCGCACACGGGACAGTAGTGGAACTTCTCTAACGGATGATTCTTTTTAGGTTCTTCAACTTTCATTTTGCTTCTTCTTTGCTTACTTTTTGTTTCTCATTGGCTGCAAAGTTAACGAAAAAATATCATTTTGATGCATTCTTTTGCTAAAAAGTTGTCATCGGACTTGATATTTGTTAGCGTTATGGGTGTATTTGGCATACTTTTTCAACGAAAATTTTGTGGAAAAGATGAAAAGTTGTAATTTTGCAGCATTGAACATCTAATCATTATCAATTGATAAAAGGAAAAGCTATGGCTGAAAAATTGGAAGTGAAAAGCCTCGACCAGGTGGTAGTGCGCTTTTCTGGTGACTCCGGCGACGGTATGCAGTTGGCCGGCAACATCTTTTCTACGGTCTCGGCTACCGTAGGCAATGGTATCTCAACATTCCCAGACTATCCTGCTGACATCCGTGCCCCGCAAGGTTCGCTGACGGGCGTCTCGGGCTTCCAGGTTCACATTGGTGCAGGCAAGGTGTTTACACCTGGCGATAAGTGTGATGTGCTGGTGGCCATGAATGCTGCAGCTCTGAAGACCCAGTATCGCTATGCTAAGCCCGGTGCTACAATCATTATCGACACCGACTCGTTCGGCCCGAAGGATCTGGAGAAGGCTCAGTTCCAGACGGAGGATTATCTGGGTGAGATGGGTATCGATCCCGACCGCGTGATCCAATGTCCGCTCACCACGATGGTGAAGGAGGCGCTGGCCGATTCTGGTATGGACATGAAGGCCATGATGAAGTGTCGCAATATGTTCGCCCTCGGACTGGTCTGCTGGCTCTTCGACCGCGACCTGAACCTCGTGGCTAATTTCCTTCGCGAGAAGTTCGCTAAGAAGCCTGCCATCGCCGAGGCTAACATCAAGGTCATCCAGGCGGGTTGGGATTATGGTCACAACACCCATTCTTCAGCTATCAACGTCTATCGCATCGAGTCAAAGGAGAAGGTACCCGGACGCTATATGGACATCACGGGTAATAAGGCTACGGCCTACGGCTTCATCGCTGCTGCCGAGAAGGCAGGTTTGAAGCTCTATCTGGGTTCTTATCCTATCACACCTGCCACCGATGTGCTCCACGAGTTGTCGAAGCACAAGTCGTGCGGCGTCATCACCGTGCAATGCGAGGATGAGATTTCTGGTTGCGCCTCTGCTCTCGGTGCTTCGTTTGCCGGTGCGCTGGGTGTTACCTCTACCTCTGGCCCAGGCATCTGCTTGAAGAGTGAGGCCATGAACCTCGCTGTCATCATGGAGCTGCCGCTCGTTGTGCTCGACGTGCAGCGTGGTGGTCCCGCTACGGGTCTGCCCACGAAGTCGGAACAGACCGACCTCTTGCAGGCACTCTTCGGCCGTAACGGTGAAAGTCCCATGCCTGTCATGGCTGCCACCAGCCCCACAGACTGCTTCGATGCTGCCTATCAGGCTGCCAAGATGGCCCTGGAGCACATGACGCCCGTCGTGCTGTTGACCGATGCTTTCATTGCCAACGGCTCAGGTGCTTTCCGTCTGCCTGACATCACGAAACTTGACAAGATTGAGCCTCCCTATGTTCCTGAGGAATTGAAGGGTAAGTGGACACCGTATATGCGTGCTGA
>JAEEGL017241427.1_pt1 | contig 16023 bp, 11 predicted proteins | sample 9134231 | NCBI WGS metagenome assembly JAEEGL01 (sample SAMN16246548, study PRJNA631951) | gut metagenome | biome: gut microbiome; feature: rumen; material: fiber-attached | host: Bos | place: Iran: Karaj | collected 2018-10 | reverse complement strand
GATCATAGCAAGCAGTATGAATGCGAGGACGGCAATGACCGGCGATTCGCCCGGAAGGTTTAAGCGGTTTCCTATGTACGCGCCGAGTGCGGTGAAAAGAATGCCTGCTGCAAATGAAAGCAGTATTATTACTATCAATCCATTGGGCTTCTTTATCTTTTTCATTAAAAACGCCTCCTGAGAAAGGTCTTTTGTTCACTGGCAATGATAACCCCGGCTGCCTGCGGTGTCAATATTTTTTATCCGTGCGGCTCTTTGAGGTGCTATGTTTTTCCTGTTTCCTGCTTCTTCTTTTGTGGATTTTCCTTCGGAGTTTGAGGATGTGTGGCACACGATCTTCGATTCGGGCGATTTGTGTGCCAAAAATTTTTCATTTTTTCCTTCTAATGAAAATTAACAGGATTGGCGTGTTGGAGCATCTGCGAAGATCGAAATGGGACAAAACTCCGGGTTTGAACAAATTTGTCCCATTTCTTCACTTGAAGACAGCGCCGTGAGAGGATATGGAGTTAGGTCAGGGCGCTGTCTGTCAAAAAAGTTAAGCGAAAAATGAGCATGTCGCTTAACTTTTACCTCATTTTACCACCGGAGACAGCGCCGCCAAAGGAAGGATGAAGCCCGGATATCAGGATTTGATCTCCGGGCTTTGATTTCATGGCTCTGAGGGCTCGATTGGCGTATCGGCGGGCGTTGGCGACGGCTCCGGCAGTTGCGTTGGCGACGGCTCAGGCGGAAGCGTTGGCGTCTGTTCGGGCGGAAGTGTTGGCGTCTGCTCCGGTGGAAACGTTGGCGACGGGCTTGAGGGCTCGAGCGGCGTATCAGCGGGGGTTGGCGGCGGTTCTGAGGGCTCGAGCGGTGTGTCGGCGGGCGTTGGCGACGGCTCCGGCAGTTGCGTTGACGACGGCTCAGGCAGTTGCGTTGGCGACGGCTCCGGCAGTTGCGTTGACGACGGCTCAGGCGGAAGCGTAGGCGTCTGTTCCGGTGGAAGAGTTGGCGTCTGCTCGGGCGGAAGCGTTGGCGTCGGAGTTTCCGGTACCGGAGTAGCGTAAATATCGTAACCCAAAGCGCCGAAATACTCATCCATCTGCGCATCAGAAAGCCCGAAATAAGCCTTGATGTCCTTCAAAACCGTGATGTTCCGTCTGCCGTCGCGAACGATCGCTCTCATCTTCTCAAGCCATTCATACCAGCGCTCCACTGTCATACCATAACGCGCCTGATTCTCAGCGATCTCGGGCTCCATGACAGACACGAACCAGTCGATCCTTTCCATTACGGCCCTCTCGTTCAAAATACTTCCCATAAGCTCGGCGTACCGCCTGATGAACATATCCCGGAACACCGGATTTGTCATCAGCAGCTTCATCAGGGTACTGTTGGGGCCGTTCACGACGACGTTGTTTATGCAGTCGGTGCGGTCAGTCCAGAACGCCCAGTCCAGGTCGAAATAGCACCAGCGCCATTTTCCGTCCGCTTCATTAGACTGGAAGAAACGTGCGTTGGCAAGGTCGTTGTCACCCATATATGAGCGGCAGACGTACCAGTCGATCAAGCTGTATATGTCAACGTGGTTTTCGACGTACGCAAGGCTTTCTGCTTTTGTCATATCGTGCGTGCGGCAATAATTCAGCAGACGTGAATAATCGCTGTTGTCCCCGTCTTCGACCTTTCCGTATGCGCGGAGCACGTTGACCGAATCCTCCGAAACGCCGCCTAATTTCTGAGCAAAATGATCCTGATCGAATCGTTCGCGCAGGAAGTAGATCCCGTGATATTTACCGTTCAGATATAAGATGACCGGGCGGCACGCGAGCACGTCGAGGTTCGTTACGCCGTCTACGAGCGTGGTACAAAGTTCGTCCCTGAAACCGCAATATATGTAATCTTCGCTGCCGCCCTTCAGCAGAAGCGAGTTGAACACCTCAGTTTCTCTGTCATCAAACAGCTTGCAATGAAGCTTCGACATTCCGTAATCCGAGCGGAAACGCAGCTGGAAATTCTGCTTTTCCCCGAGCTTGCTGTCATTGCCGTGAAGCTTGAACCCGCACGGAGCCGAGAACACTTCCGCTCCGTTTTCCATAAGTGTGACGTACGAGACGTGCTCGTATTCAGGGTCAACGTGATTCAGCACGCCTTCCGGGCCGGTCAGGTATTCCTGGCGGATGGCAACGTTCACGATCGGCAGGGTGTGCTCTATTCCGACAACGTAAAAGAATGACGTCTCGCGACTCCTTTTTGAACCGTCAAAACATGCGGCGCGGATAGAAACGATGTTGTCAACGAAGATCGGGCCTGTATACTTTTTTGACGATGTCGTCGGCGCCGTGCCGTCTGTCGTGTAATAAACCGTTCCTTCGCCTCTGAGTGTCAGTTCAAACGCTCTGCCATAAGCACCGGTAGGGACGTCTGCCGTCGGGATCGATAAAGTGTAATTGAATCCCGGTGCGTTGCGCTTTCCCGGCGTTGCGGTTTTCATATACACGAACCCGGTCGAATCGCGGCCGTAGCTTTCGTTTTTCAACAGATCTGCCGGAACGGCGACAACGTCGATCGAGCCGCTTTTTGTGCTTAAATAAATCGTTTCTCCTGACGAACTGATCTTGAAAGGCGCCGTTGTCCCCGAGGCGGTCCCGGAACAGTATATGACGATGAATCGTCCCGCGTCTAACGTTACGGCAGGAAGACGGAACTTCTGGGGCTTGCTTTGTTTGTCGGAAAGGTAGTAATCTGACAGAACCAGGGGGCTCAAGGAGTTGTTGTAGAGTTCCACGAGATCGTAATAGTTTCCTTCGGGATCCGGATATTCGTCGTTAGAGGCCAATACTTCCGTGATAAGAAGCTCCGGGAGGCCGGGGTAAAGTCTCAACTCGGCCGGTTCTTCCGTTGGCGTCGGAGCGGGCGTCGGGGTCGGAGAAGGCGTCGGAACAGCGGTCGCCGTTCGCGTAGGAACGGTCGTTCTTGTCGCAGTGGGGTTCTTTACAGGCGTGGGCGTCGGGGTCGGAGAAGGCGTCGGAGGAAGCGTGGGTACGCGCGTAGACGTTGCAGTTGGTATTATAGTTGGGATGCTGGTGGCGGTTGCCGTCGGATCCTGCACATTTGTGGACGTCGCAGACGGCGTGAATGTCAGTTCAGACTCTTGAACGGGCGTCGCGGAACCGGTGATGGCGGGCGTATCGGTCGCCGGAACGGTCGGTGTGGAAGTTTCAGCAATGTCGTCCGTCTGAGGCAGAGCGGGAGTGTTCGTGCCGGCGTCAACGTAAGTTTCTTCCGGTGTGCCTGTCTCTGCAGTGGATGCGGTCAATGTGTCGCTCGTAGCCGGATCGGGCTGGGTTTTGCACGCGAAAAGCGCTGCAGACAGGATCATGAATGCCGCGGCGGTCAATATGGCTTGTTTTATCAATTTTGTTTGTTTTTTGTCTTTCATCTGTCTATGTTTAAGCGTTTTGCTGCATTTTAAAAGCTTCCTTTGGCTTTCGCGGTATAGTTTAATACTTTCTGATTAAAAAGTACATACCTTAGAATGGCGCCTTCAATCTCCGGCATTATCATTATACAACATTCAAAAATCTTTTTTTGCCACAAAATGTTGCATTTTTTATAAAGCAAATAATCAAGGAACTTGGTGGTTAAAAGAGAGATAAAGTTTCGCATTTGTGGCTCGAACGGCCTTGCCGCCGGCTCACAGGTGTTACAGAAGCTGCCGGATAAGCTTTTTCAGCCCGTTCACTTATATAGACGCTAAATAAACGAAAATATTTCATAATTGCTGCGGTTTTCCGCTGTTGCAAAAAGTGATATAATATACATGCACAAGGTTACACGTTTACGCCGAAGCTTCTCATAATACGTGTGAAAAATGAAAAGGAAGAAAAACACGATGAAACAAAGCATAGGTAAAAGCAGCAGGAAAATGAATATCGTTACCAGGAAAACATTATTGGGAATTGCGGCAATATTGACCGGGATCGCGTCGCTCCTGTGCGCCTGTACGAACAGGGGAGAAGTAGCTGAACCGACCGGAAACGGCGCCATATCACAGCCTACCGTTGACCCCGATGCACCGAAAGATCCGGAAGAAGATCCGGCGCTCAACGTTTTTCCGGCGGAAGGGGATAATATCGAGATAGGCATATTCTGGGAGCCGCCCCACGATTTTACGACACCGGAACAGTACGACTGGATACGCGACGCGAATATAACTTTTATTGAGGTAACCAACCGGGACGGTGCCATTAATAAAGAAGTGTCAGATCTTCAGCTTAAGCTTGCAGAAGAGCGTGGAATAAAGATCTCTTATATGCCCGGTGTAGACGGTAAGGATCTGCGCAATATGTCCGACGCGAAGCGCAGCGAATATCTGAAAGGGCTCGCGGAAAATCCTACGATAACCGGCATACACGTAAAAGATGAACCTGCCGATCCGTGGAATTACGCAGAGGTCTGCGCGGCGATCTCGAAAGCGGGACTCATGCCGAGGCTGAATTTTCTGCCGTACTTTGCTACGTGGGTGTTCGAAAACTATCAGGGCTTCGTAGAAGACACGATCGTTGCCGCGGGGAAGGAAAATTACGGATATCTGAGCTACGACCAGTACCCGTTCCCGTATGACGGGGGCGATCCGGATATGTTCTACAACCTGGATCTGTTCAGGACGATCGGGCTGAAATACGGAGTTCCGACGGCCTTCTACATCCAGTCTATAGGCGAGGGTGGAAATTTCCGCCGTACAAACGGCGGCGAGATCCGCTACCACACTTCGGCGGGCCTCGCGTACGGCCTTAAGTCGATGACCTACTTTACGTGGTGGACAACAGGTTTCTGCGACGAGAAGGATTACGCTATCATTTCGCCGTACGGTAAAAAAACTTCCATCTACGACGACGTTAAAGCAGTAAATGCGGACATTCTGCGCGCAGGTCGCCTGCTTCGACGCCTTGACGCGCTCGAAGTATACCACACGAGCGGAAGCGAACAGGCTATCAAGTATTGCAACCGTACTAACGTGCCGCTGTACGTTGACACGGACGGGCAGTACGGGGTCATCATTTCGCTTATGGAGGACCGTGAGACAGGGCGCGATTATATCATGCTCGTTAATAAAGATTACAAGAAAGCGGTGCAGCATGAATTCGAAATTACCGGAACTATCTCGCACCTTTACGACTGCACGGGAGGAGAGTACAGGGAGCTCGACATCTCTTCCGGGAAAGTAAAACTGGACTTCGCACCGGGAGGATTCGTACTGCTCGCGGCCGGTCAGCATGACAAACTGGTGGAGCGGACTGTCGATGAAGATCAGCAGAATATAGCAAAAGGGAAGCCCGTGGCCGCCCACCGCGTAAATCCCGGGAGCGGCTATTACGCTTACTGTGTTACGGACGGCAGGCGCGACAATAAAAAAGCGATCACAAAGGGTTACAGAAGTGCGTCGAATAATGGCTGGGTGGAAGTAGACCTCGGGCGCGCTGCCGAAGTGAACCGCATTGACCTCTATCCGTGCGGCACAGAATATACCCGCGGCGAAACGTTTCCGCGCGACTTTACGTTGGAAATATCCGTTGACCGCGAAAACTGGACGGAAGTTCATAAGGAGACCGATTATACCGGCTCGTATTCGGGCATTCCGACGTTTTCTTTCGAGCCGCGGCAGGCAAGATTCGTGCGCCTGAACGTGACGAAAGGCTGCCCGGAAGGCGGATTTGAAATTGCTGAATTCGAGATCTACAACGATGACGGGAGCGTGCCGGCGCCGGACAACGCGAAGTATTATGCGGATAAAGATGCTCAGCAGGAAGGCGCAAATCTGGCCGAGGGCCGTTCGGTAAAGGTGTCAAGCGATCTGGGCGGAGACTGGAGCAAAGATCATATCACCGACGGAAACCGCCACTCCAACTGGAGCTCCGCGCTGAACAAACACCGCACTGCCGACGGAGTAGAGTGGATACGGATCGATCTGGGCGCAGAGAAGGAATTCAATGAAGTAGACCTCTATCCTCGCGGAGACGGGCAGCATTTCCCGTACAATTTCCGCATCGAGATATCGGATGACGGCAAGGACTTCACTTCGGTTTACGAATGTGAAGTGCCCGAACTTCCGTCAAAAGGCGAACCCTCGCTTTGCAAGCTGGACAAGACGTATAAAGCGCGCTACGTGCGTATCTACGCATACAAACTGCGCGACCAGAAGGGCTTTAACGACGGTCACCTGTTCCAACTGTCGGAAGTGGAAATATATAAGAGGTAAAACAGTATTACATTTTGTCAACTATAATGGTATAATATAAATAAACCTTTATGAAAGGAAAAATCAACATGAAAAAAATTATTCTCTATCTTCTCGCGGTCGTAATGATCGCTTCACTTGCAGCTGCATGCGCAAAGACCCCTTCCGATCAGCCTGCCGATAAGACGGCTGAAGCCGCAGCCACCGACGTTCCCGCTACAGCAGTTCCGGCTACCGAAGTCCCGGTAACTGCCGTTCCCGCTACGGAAGCTCCCACGGAAGCGCCCACTGAAGAGCCTGCTCCCGAATTCACCATTCCGTACGTCACCGACGGACTTGTCGCACTCTTTGAAGGTAACTACAACACAACAAGAGGGCAGAAAATGAATACCGAGGTTTGGGAAGACCTGTCAGGCAACAAGAACGACATCGACTTCACACTTGACGACACGGCTGAATGGACCGAAAAAGGACTTGCGATCAGTTCCGCGAGGATCGAGTTCCCGATCGATCTGTTCGACCTGATCAACGGAGAAGAATTTACGGTTGAATACAGCATTGACGACCTTGTTGTCACGGGTGTTAATTTTGCCACGCTGATCAACGCTCTGCCCAACGACCAGTTCGCACTGTTCATCCGCAACTCAAACGGCGCGATCGAATTCAAAACTTCGCCCACGAATACCCGCCCTCAGAAAGCAGGCGCAGGATTTGATTCCGTTAACAACAAAACTATTGCCGTCACGTTCAAACTCGGCGATAAGATCTGCCTGTATTCCGACGGCGAACTGCTTTCATCCGTTGACGCAAAAGCGACGCTCGACGCGACCAGCACGCTCTTCTTCGGCCACAATGATCCCAATAAGTCCTACGATGCTACCGTGCGTTCGATCCGTTTCTATGACAGAGCCCTTAGCGCCGAGGAACTTGTCGCTAACGCCGCTGCAGTAGGTACTGTAGGAGTTAAAACAGCCGAGTGACTTAAACTGCTGAGTAATAAGTGAGAAAACCATGAAGGATAAAAAAAGTTTGTTTTCGTTCATAGCGACGATTCTTTGCCTTCCGATCCTGCTTGCGGCGTGCGCTTCGCAGGGATCGCCTTCAGGTCCCGCAGGACCGGGGGCAACTGAATTGTCCGAACCGACCGCTACGCCTGAGCCTAAACCGCACGACGTTGAACTGTATCAGCTTGCGCCGGAAGACCAGAGCCTCCTTATGAGCTACGTGATCAGAACGCCGATGGATAAGATCATTGTCATCGACGGCGGTATCGCGGGTTACGGAAAGGAAGCTCCTCCTTATATGCCTGCGGCGATCCGCGCGATCCTTGGACTCGGGCAGAACGACTATTTCGAAGTGGAAGCGTGGTTCTTATCGCACGGACATAACGACCATATCGGCGAGCTCGCCAAGATGCTCGAAGGCTACAGCGCGGAGTCGAATTATAAGATCAACAACTTCTATTTCAATTTCCCGGATTTCGGAGTAGAGTGGAAGAGCAGCGCCGGTGCTAATGACTATGACCTCGAGGAAGTCGATCAGTTAAAGCGCGGCTTTGAAAATTATTATTCGATCAACGCGTTCAAAGGCATCGACGGAGCCTCGATCCCCGAAGAGCAGTTCGTGAAGCCTGCGGACGGTGGCGATACGTACTACTACGATCTCATCAACGCTGCGGTGATAACTACCGACAGGATCACCGAAGGGCTCGATTTTAATATTGACGGCGTCAATATCCGCGCGCTTCAGACGTGGGCGAAGAATAACAGCAACGTCAACAGTACTTCTACCGTGCTTCGTATGACGTACGGCGGACACAGCGTACTGTTCCTGGGTGATTCGTACACGGACAATTCCGCCCGTCTGCTTAAGATGTGGGAGATCGGGGACATCGCTTCCGAATACGTCCAGATGGGTCACCACGGGCAGCACGGGCCGGATAAAGGCTTTTACAGAAAGATAGGCGCCGCCGATTCGATCCGCCTGTGGCCAACGCCCAAATGGGTCTGGGAAGTATATAAAGCGACCAACAATATTGCCACCGATGAAACGCGCGGCTGGATGGGATTGCCCAAAGACTTCAACGAATTTGCCGAGCAGGGCCTCGATAAAACGGGGCGCGATTTCATATCCGGGCTTGCGGGGGCATATCCCGAAGATCCTACGAAAGTGTCCTCGTGGAATACCGATGTACTGAAAGCTCAGCGCGTAGCGGTTTTCACCTACGCCGCACAGTAAAGACTTTAAACTTTATCTTTAAACTGTGATCTTCAGATAGTAAACTATCGTCCCGGACGAGATGCGAAAAAAGGAGAATGAGAATCATGGACGGGAAAAACGTACAAAACACCAGCGAAAACGGAATCGAAAAAGTATACGGTTTTCTTAACGAAGCCGGCACGTATTACCTTGCCACCGAAGACAGCGGCCAGCCTCGCGTCAGACCTTTCGGGACGATCCTTTTGTATAACGGAAAATTATATATTCAGACCGGAAAGGTAAAGCCGGTCTCGAAGCAGCTCTGCGCAAATCCGAAAGCCGAAATATGTGCATTTCTTAACGGCGCATGGCTGAGGGTAAGCGGCGAACTTGTCAATGACGATGACCGCGCCGTAAAGGTTGCAATGCTTGACAAATACCCGGGCCTTAAGGGTATGTACAGCGCTGATGATGACAATACTCAGGTGCTTTACTTTAAAAACGCTGTTGCGGTGTTCAGTTCTTTCACTGCGGCACCTGAGACCGTCGAGTTTTAAACCGGTTTTCAGCTATCTATAAGACGTGAAATTATGAGTAAAAAGAGAATCCGCCTGCTTGCTCTGACACTGGCAGTATTTCTGGCTGTTTCGTTTTCCGGCTGCATTAAAATGCCCGGAGGCAATGATTTGATCATTAATAATCCGCCTTCGGACAATATCGTTACTGATATTGCTGTGACCGGTGCAGCTTACGGTACTCCAACTCCGGGGGCAACTACTATCGTCACAATCGCTCCGACAGATCTGCCTACGGACGAAACTACGGTCGCGCCTACAGACGCTCCTACGGCTACGCTTACGGACGAACCAACGGTCGCGCCTACAGACGCTCCTACGGCTACGCCAACGAACGAGCTTACGGATGCGCCTACAGACGCTCCTACGGCCACGCCTACGAAGGCACCTACGGCTACGCCTACGAAAGCACCTACGGCCACGCCTACGAATGTTCCGACTGCTACGCCTACGAAGGCGCCTACAGCTACGCCTACGAAAGCACCTACGGCTACGCCCACGAAGGCGCCTACAGCTACGCCTACGAAGGCACCTACAGCCACACCTACGAAGGCACCTACAGCCACGCCTACGAAGGCTCCTACTGCCACACCCACGCAGGCGCCCACCGCCACGCCTACCCAGGCGCCCACCGCCACGCCCGAAAAATGGCCCGAACCGGTATACAAAACCGGATATAAAGGCCTGACAGGCAGATCGTACACGGACTATGAATACTTATCAAGCGACCGCGACCTGTTCGAAATTGACCACATACTGTGGGAAATAACGGATAATAATATGAGCACGCTCGAAAAAGTAAAAGCAGTGCATGACTGGCTCGTCCTCAACATAAGATACGACACGGCATACGAAATATACGACGTTGCCCCGATGCTCGCCCAGAGAAGAGCAGTATGCGACGGATACTCAAAATTCTACGTTGTTGCCCTCGGCGAACTCGGAATCGACTGCCGCAGAATAACCGGAACGGGTAAAGGCGAGAGCCACGCCTGGAACGCGGTTAAAATGGACGACGGAAAGTGGTACTACGTTGACAACACCTGGGACGATCCGCTCGTGAACGGCCACTCGAACTACCCCGACGGATATAACCTCATGTACGAATACTTCCTTGTCACCCAGAACAGGATCTCCGAGGACCATACGAGTGACGGCCGCACGACGGTGAGCCCGAACGGCACATCGCTCGACTACCATTATGAAGCGATCGAGCTCAGGTACGCCGAACTGAGAGAGCAGCTGCTGCAAAAGATCAGCGACGAAAATATCAAATATGCGCACGTCGTGAGCACACAGTCCGAACTCGATTCGCTGGAATCTGCTCTGATCCAGGATATCCGTACCGAAGCCGCTTCCGGCGGGAAGTCGATCGAGCTGACGGTCTATCTAAAATACGGGCTCGTGGATGCTTCGGAGCTGATCAACAGCCTGCTGAGTGATCTGGTAAAAGAAGGGGCAAACGCCTTCAAAACCGGAGTCAGTGCCAATGCGTCCTGGTCGGCGATGGGGACAGGCGGCGGCGTAAGGGACGTTGTGACATATTATACTATAACCATCACTATAAGCGGATCGTAATACTTCCGGATATTACGATTATTGTCCATTTTGAACGCACAAAATGGCGAGAACGGCCGGGGAACATATGTTAAACTGAACATCGTACGAAAACATTGACAAATCACGGAGGTGCCGCCATGAAAAAACGCACTTTTTGCAATCCTGTTAACATCAACTACCGCTACCAGAGATACTTTTTCGGAAGGGAATCTGCCGATCCGCTGATACTTATATATCACGATAAATACTTTCTCTTTGCATCTCACGGCGAGGGTTACTGGATATCCGACGATCTTGTAAAATGGGACTTCATCAAGGTAGATATCAATAAATTCCCGGACTTTGAACTGTACGCGCCGGGGACATGCGTCGTTGGCGACAGGATTTACGTCACGTTCAGCCAGGGCGGAAACATCTTATATTCCGACGATCCGTTCGATCCCGATTCGTGGGTGAATATCGGGCGGCCTTACGGCTGGAACGATCCCGCGTTTCTTTACGATGACGACGGGTACGTATACATTTACGAAGGTCTGGGCGATAAATGCCTCCACGCTTCCAAGCTTGATCCGAAGGACAATATGCGCCTCGTCGAAGGCCCTGTCCCGATCTTTTATTCGGATTATAAAAACCGCGGCTACGACCGCTGCGGTGACAATAACGAGATCGAGCGTATGCCGAGTCTCGAGGGCGGCTGGGTGAATAAAATAAACGGCAAATATTATCTTACGTACGCCACTCCCGGTACGGAATTTTCTACGTACTGTGACGGCGTAGCAGTATCTGACAGCCCGATGGGACCGTTCGAAAACTGCGATAACAGCCCGACAGTGTTCAAAGCGACCGGCTTTATGCGCGGCGCCGGACACGGCTGCCTTTTTGAAGATAAGAAGGGCAATCTCTGGAAGATCGACACCGTTTCGATCAGCGTGAATCACATGTTCGAGCGCAGACTCTGCCTGTTCCCGGCGAAGCTCACGGAGGACGGTAAACTCTACACGAACACACTGCGAGGCGACTACCCTATGTATTATCCGCACGAGGTTGACGACCCGTTCACGCAGTGCGACGCGGGCCTCCAGCTGCTGTCGTACAGGGCAGCCTGCACCGCCTCATCAGTGCTTGAAGACGCACACTCTCCGGCGCGCGCGGCCGATGAAAATATGAAGACCTGGTGGAGCGCAAAAGACGGAGAACCGGGCGGCTGGATCGCGCTTGACCTCGGAGAAAAATACCCGGTCGAAGCCGTTCAGGTCAATTTCGCGGATCAGGATATAGTTGACACAACCGGCCGCGACAACGGTTTTTCTTACAAATATACGCTCGAGGTCTCGGATGACGGCCGAAGCTGGCGCATGCTCACGGACAGGCGGGACAACGACGATGATCATTCTCACGAGTATTTTGAATATGAAGGCGAGAGTTTCCGCTATATAAAACTTACGAATCACGGGGCGATCCCCGCGTCCGGCAGATTCGCCGTAAGCGGCATCAGGGTGTTCGGAGATAAAGTGGGAGAGGCTCCTTTGAAAGCCCCCGATTTTACTCCGGTCCGCGATGAAGACGGCAGAAATATGCGCGTGACCTGGGAGGAAGTTCCCGGTGCGGAAGGTTATTTCGTCCGTTTCGGCGTGGATGAACACGAACTTCACACGCATTTCCAGATCATCGGCGGTACCGAAGCCAACATCCGATGCCTTATAAACGGCGTAAAATATCACGTCACGGTCGATGCGTATAATAAAGGCGGAATAACGCGCGGTACGTACACTAAACTCGCATAACGAACCTTGCTATTCCTCATACTCCGACATCACGGTCAGTACGCGGCAGCTTTCGAACATACAGTTGAACCAGAAATTCCTCTCTGCATCCGGCGTGTTCATCCAGTGGGTGGGGATCTTACCGTCCTCGTGCTGGACGACGGTCAACTGATCAGTGAGCGCACGGGCCTTTGCCAGATACAATTCTCCGCAGCCTGCCTTGTATAATTCAAGAAAACCGATGGCTATCGAAGCAGTCGAAGCGTCGATCGGCACGTACCAGCCGTATTGCTCGAGGCCTGCGGGAGTGTGCCATAAAGACGTATCGTACGGCGAGCTTCCGTCGGGAGTAGCGTGGCGCCAGGGGTAGGGGCGCTTCCAGACGACGAACTGATCTTCCGCAAAACGCATAAGCTCTTTGGCGAGTTCGAGCGAATCCGGGTCATCACGGCGGTACTGCGCCAGATAAGTCGCGAGCGAAACAGGAGCGTAGTGGGTAAGATTCATATAATTCGTTGACAACGGACTGTCTTCGAACTGACCTTCCCAGTTGTAGCTTGCGAGCTGGGTCTTGAACGTGTAATCAACGGCGCCGTCGCCCAGTTTTTTCCAGCATTCGTCGCCTGTGCGCTCGTACAGCGCCATCAGGAACGGGACAACGACTTCGATCGGAGCCACGTAGTTGTGTGTGAGCGGCTCGCCGGTCGCGCACGAGCGGACAAGGAACCAGCTGCCGTTGTCCTCGACGGTATCGAGGAAGTATCTGCCGATCTTTAACGCTTCGTCTAAGTACTTCCTGTCTCCGGTCGCTTCTTCAAGAGCGAGATACATAAGACCTGCGCGCGGCGGGTAGATCATCATCATCGTGCCGTTGTGAGCGGTGGCGGCGTGCCAGTTCGGCGTGATAATACCGTACTTTTCGGGATCCGGGCAGAAATCCAGGTAATACGTGGGAGGAATATCTGCCAGGGGGACGTTGCCCCTCGGAGTGATGCGGATAAGGTAATCTGCGGCATTGACCGCGACTTTCATCGCGTCCGCGGCGTCTTCGGGACAGATTTTAGCATATGAAAGCATCGCGTCGACGAGTGCTCCGATCATTTTGCTGGGGTAGGTATTCAGATCGTAGTAAGGATCGGGTTCGCCGTATTTCAGCCAGTGCTGGATGAATCCCTGCGACATGGCAAATCTGTACGCTTTTTTAGCGCTTTCGGCGTACGGACATACTGCCGGCGGAGTTTCTTCCGGGAACGGGGCAAGGCGGAAAAAAGTTCTTGCGCCGACGAGAGCGTAATCGCTGCCGTCGGGGTTCAGCGCCGTGACGGTGAGGCGGACAACACCTTCCGGCAGTTCTTTCCATATCGGCGTCAGCAGCGCGCAGCAGTCGCCCGCTTCAAAGGAGTGGGTATTTCCGTTCTCGTCCAGGGCGTCGTAGCGGTAGCGGCCGCAGTCGCGTATCGCAGTGAAATGGAATGCCGGGACGTACATGAATTGTGTCGATTCTACGTTCCAGAACGGTCTTCCTCTTTTAATACCGTAGCGTGTCGTGGTTTCGGGCGAGCAGCACTCATCAAAAGCCATTCTCGCAAGTTCTGTTCTGTTCATACTTCTATCCTCTCTTGTTCCTCGCTTATTCCGGTATATTCGCCGGTATCAGCCTTTTTATTAAATCCTTTATACCATTTTGCGTTGAAATAATATATAAGCAATGCCGCTGCACACAGGAACCACGTTATCGGGTAGACCCAGTTCACGATATCTATCGTGCCCAGGATCGGCACGAATATGAACAGGATGGTAACGCGGATCAGGCACCAGCAGGCAAGCATTGCTGCCATCGGAACGACAGCCTTTCCGGCTCCTCTCAGCACCGCCGCGAGGCAGTGGCAGAGCGCACACAGGAAGAAGAAACCGCAGCAGATACGTGCCTTGTCAACGCCGAATCTGAGTGCCTCGCTGCTTTCTGTAAACGCGTCGATAAGGTAGGGCGCGGTCAATATAATGATCACTCCTATGACTTCCGCTGCTGCGACAGCCGTGATTATCCCGAACCGGGCCCCCTTCTTTGCGCGTTTGACGTCGCCCGCCCCCAGATTCTGACTGACGAACGTTGTCATCGCCGCGCTGAAGCAGGTGACCGGCAGGAACGCGAAGCCTTCGATCTTCGAAAATGCACCGCATCCGGCCATCGCCTCCGGACCGAATCCGTTGATGTGCGACTGAACGACGACGTTCGCGATCGAGATCACCGAATTCTGGAACCCTGACGGCAGGCCGTATTTCAGGATCAGTTTGAGCATGTTCCGGTCTATTCGCAGTTCCCTTAATCTTACGCGGTAACTGGATTTTACGGTGAAAAGCTGCACTAAGCACAATGATGCGCTCAGAAGCTGAGATATAACGGTCGCGATCGCCGCAGAAGCCACGCCCCATCCGAAAACTCCGATGAATATGTAGTCGAGGGCAACGTTTACAAGTGACGATAGTATTAAATAATAAAGGGGATGCCTGGAATTTCCGACGGCCTGCATTATGCCCATGCATATGTTGTACATGATCATCGTTACTAGCCCGGCAAAATACGTCCTGACGTATTCGGTCGCCTGCGGCAATACCTCGTCAGGTGTTTTCATCAGCTTCAGCATGAATTCCGCTCCGAGCGCGCCGGCAACAGAAAATACGACGCCTGATAAGAAGAAAAACAGGAGCGACGTGTGTATGGCTTTTCGCATGCTCTCCACGTCTCCCGCTCCGTAGTAGCGGGCAATGACGACTCCGGCTCCCATGGCTATCCCGCTGAAGAAGCCGACAAGGAGGAATATGAGGCTTCCGGATGAGGTTACTCCGGCAAGCGCGTCGTCGCCGAGAAGATTTCCGACGACGAATGAATCGGCCGTATTGTATAGCTGCTGAAAAAGGTTGCCGAGAAACAGCGGGATCGCGAATATTACGATCTGTTTTGCGATCGGCCCCTTCGTCATGTTCAGTTCGGCTGATTTAAGTTTCAAATAAACCTCCGGCGTGCGGCAACGTTTCCGGTCTGTTCCGGTGCCTCACGGTTTTATCTTGCGGATATTATAGAATAAATAAAAATGTGAATCAATCGTTTTCGGAAGCCCGCACTGTCTTAATTTTCGACCTCCTTCTTGTCCCCGGGACGTCACATTATCCCAATATCGGCGATTTGTCCCGTACAAATTGCTCATTTTCCGGGCGTCAAGTTCATTTTAAAAGCAGAGGAGCCGTTAGCAAGGCGAGAGAAACACTATATATCGTGCCTCTTCCTATCTGAATACAAGATGTAGAATGTGATTATATTCACAAACGATGAATGCGCGGGGAAAACGGGGACGAATTCAAAAATAAGCGGCGTCCGATACGTCGCAAAAAGCGAAAATACTAAAAATATCACGTAATTTTGTTCGAATTAGGATCAGGAGGCGGCGCCGTCCGGGACCGGATGAAGCCCTGACCTAAGAATTTGATCTCCGGTCCGTGATTCCGGGGTGATGAAGCCGTCTCTGATCGCGAACGGATACCATCTGATGAGCATAGGGCGGAGGGCTCTTTTCCTGTTTCCGTGAAATATTGTTCTTCGCCTGCGTTCTGCCACAGATTTTTCATTTTCCTCCGGAGGCCCGGGAGAGGATGCGGAGCTGAGATGAGGCGCTGTCTGGCGGAAAAGTTAAGCGAAAAATGGGCG
>JAEEGL013248127.1_pt1 | contig 16023 bp, 13 predicted proteins | sample 9134231 | NCBI WGS metagenome assembly JAEEGL01 (sample SAMN16246548, study PRJNA631951) | gut metagenome | biome: gut microbiome; feature: rumen; material: fiber-attached | host: Bos | place: Iran: Karaj | collected 2018-10 | reverse complement strand
CGTTCGGTTACACCGAGGAGAAGCTCGTTTCTTCTGACATCATCGGTATGAAGTTCGGTTCACTGTTCGACGCTAACCAGACCATGGTCAGCAAGATGGGTGACGGCAACTCTCTCGTACAGGTTGTTGCTTGGTATGACAACGAGAACTCTTACACTTCTCAGATGGTTCGCACCATCAAGTACCTCGCTGAGCTGAAATAATATCACTCATCATGAGATTCTTAAAGCCGTCCGATTCATGTCGGACGGCCTTTTTATTGAACAATAGCACACTGATACTTTTATGAAACACTATATAACGTTATTCATACTGCTTTTTTTGACTGAGGTGAGCATGGCGCAGCAAAATCCTATGCGAGGCTATATCATCACACATGAGGGCGACACCATTCAGGGCACCATCGACTTCCTTTCACGGTCTAAGTGCACATGGGGGTGCTCGTTCAGAAAAGAGGGCGAAAGCGAATTCAAGGAATATTCGCCTACTGATATTGCCGGCTATCGATTACAGGATAACGGTGTCTATTATGTTTCGCGCACTTTTCCCCTCAATGGTACTAATCAGACTTTCTTTGCAGAATACCTGTTACAAGGAGGCATCAGTCTCTTGCGCTATCAGGAGGGTGAGTTTGATGCTGTGTTCTATCTTGTTGACGACTTAGGCCATGTAGCCGTTGTCAAGGACTACGGTGACTTGTCACAATATCGGCCAGAAGAAGCTACGTCCCATAAACGGGCGGCACTGAAAGAGGCTATGGCTATGATGTCACAAAGCCAAACGGCCATGAAGAGGCTTTGGAATGAAGACATTACGGCGAAGAAGCTACTGAGCATCACCCGTCAGTATAATAATGATTATTGTGCGAGCAGCGGTGAATGTGTGGAGTTTGAATATAATGCTAAGAAGTCGGCTTCCTCCACAATGCATTTCCTTGTTTCTGCGGGTGGCGTGTTTGGAAAGTTTCATCGGAAGCGTCCCTATGCAGATGCTTTCTCTATGTCAGCATCAGCTTGGCGGGCGGCAGTCGGTTTGGAGTGGACCTTCCCTCGCATGAATGAGAATGTTGCCTTCCAGACGTTGCTTTCATATAGTAAGTGGTATAGTAGTACCCATTTGGATTTCAGCAATATCACCCTACATGTGGGTGCCAACTACTCGCTTGCACATTCCAAACGCTTTGTGCCTATCGTCCTTGGCGGTCTTTCCGTTGCAGGCAATTTCGTTGATGGGTCGCTGACGACGATCTCAAGTAATACGAGTGACTTTGAGCTTCCCGTTGATCTTGGTGTGTATGTCGGTGGTGGTGTCAGCTGTCCGGTCGATGGTCACGTGCTTCGCTTGACTGCACAGTATGAACATCCCTTCATTCATCGTGATGACTGGGCCTCGGGCGTGTCGGTCAATCTCGGTTTAGTGTTTTAGTGGCCGATTTCAAAAACAAAAAAACATAAAGAAATATTAATTATTCGAGATTCCTATCCATCCCCACATATTTATTAGTAATTTTGTAGTGTTCCAATAAGAAATCAGCATGCATATTGTCATTGCAGGAAATATAGGAAGCGGTAAATCGACGCTCACAAAGATGCTGGCCAAGCACTACGGGTGGGAGGCACGGCAGGAAACGGTAGAGGACAACCCCTACCTGGAGGACTATTACCGCGACATTCACCGCTGGTCGTTCAATCTCGAGGTGTTCTTCCTGAAAGAGCGCTTCCGTGACTTGATTGACATCGCCCAGACCGACCATACCGTTGTCCAAGACCGCTCCATTTTCGAGGGCGTCTATGTGTTCATGCAGAACAACAAGGCGATGGGCAATCTCTCCGACCGTGACTATGAGACCTATATGGAGCTGTTCGAGCAGATGATGACCGTGGTGAAGAAGCCTGACCTCATGATCTATCTGCGTGCCTCAGTGCCCCATCTCGTGGGTAACATCCAGAAGCGTGGCCGCGAATACGAGCAGACCATGCAGCTCGAATATCTTGAGAATCTGAACCGACGCTACGAAGACTTCATTGCCCACTATGACGGACGGAAGATCGTCGTAGATAAGGACCCTATCGACTTCGAGCACAACCCGAAGGACTTCGCTAAAATCATTGACCAGATTGACAGGACGCTCTTCGGACTGTTTCCGGAATGAGGTCGGAATAACATAATGATGTTATGGCGTGATAACGTTATATCGGAATATCGAAATAAGTAAAAATTCAAGAATATGCACATCGCAGTAGCAGGAAACATAGGCAGCGGCAAGACCACGCTGACCAAGATGCTGGCCCACCGTTACGGTTGGACGCCACGTTTTGAACCCGTTGACAATAACCCCTATCTGGCCGACTTCTATGCTGACATGAAGCGGTGGTCGTTCAATCTGCAGGTCTATTTCCTGAACAAGCGTTTCAAGGAAGTGGTTGAGATCTCCAAGTCGCAGGAGACTATCATTCAAGACCGTACCATCTTCGAGGATGCCTGCATCTTTGCGCCTAACCTGCACGGTCAGGGCATGATGAGCGATCGCGACTTTGCCAACTATAAAGACCTCTTCGATCTGATGATGTCACTTGTCAAACTGCCTGACCTCATGATCTATATCCGCTCCAGCATCCCCACGCTGGTGGCTCAGATTCAGAAGCGAGGCCGCGAGTATGAGCAGACCATGCGTCTCGACTATCTCGAAGGTCTCTCCCGTCGCTATGAGGACTGGATCAAGGACTACCGCGGTCAGCTTCTCGTCATTGACGGCGACCACTGTAAGTTTGGCGACAATCCTGAGCATTTCAAGCAAGTGACCGACATGATTGATGCCAAGCTCTTCGGCCTCTTCCCGATGGAGTGAACATAGATACAGATATAATAAGGAGCGCTGCAAGGCGCTCCTTATTCGTTTGTTATCATCTGCAAAACCTGCGTGATCCGTGGTTGATAATTAATCCGTAAAATCTTCGTAATCCGTGGTCAGAAATAAACTCGTGGTTGAATAGTTTATTTTTCGAAGTCGGCGAGTTTCTTCAGGTAGTAGGCGCGCAGGTCGGCCCACTTGTAGTAGGGATACTGATTGGTGGCCACGGGCAGGCGGGTTTCGCGCTCGTTGAGCAGCGCCTTGACGAGGATGTCGCCAGAACGGCCGTTCTGTGGACGGTAGAAGATGAGCTGGATGTTGCAGCCCATGGGGAAAATGCGGTAGTTGCGCCACTCCTGGTCAAGGTTGTCGAGGTCGCTGTACGACTTGCCGCAGTTGTCCATCTCCAGTAGGCAGGCGAGTGGCATGACGCAAACCTCATGACCGAAGCGTAGTGTGGCCTGCACTTGGTGGATGGTGTCAGCTGTCTCGATGATGTTACGTAGCAGGTTCGTCTGGCTGAAAGGCATGATGTTGTCAGTATGAGGCGTGTTGGCGTAGTCGAGGAACCACCCGACGTTGCGGATGCGCCACTGGTCGTAGAGCTCGTCGAGGGTGAAGAGCGAGAGCATCTCAATGTCGGTGTCGTGGCTCTGCATGTTGGTTGCTACGTCGAAAAGGCGGCGCATGAAGTGGCCGGCGTTGATGCTGTCCTTTGCCCACTGCTGGTCATTGAAGAGCACGGTCATGAGGCGTTCGGGGTGAGTGTATTTCTGATCCACTTCGCCACGGGTCTTGCGGGCTTTGCGGCTGGCCTGGCGCAGACGGTCGCTCCAGGGCTGGTTGAGATAGAACTGCAGCGACTCGCTCACGTCGTTATGGATGCGCACGGTGGGGTTGGCACCTTGCAGCTCCTCGCATTCGGCCATCATCGACAGGATGCAGCGGGGTACGACCGTTGAGCGGGCATCAATATTTACGTTCTTTTTCATGAAGATCTCGGGGAAGTTCTGCGTCATGCGTCGGCCTATGCCATGATGCTGGCGCTCACCCACGGTGGTGAGGTCGCCCAGACGCTTGATGGTGGTGGGGTAGAAGCGCTCCATCTTCTGCAGCACGTCAAGGCCCTGAGCCGTGAGCTTCCCCTGTTTGCTGGCCTTGGTGAGCGCATCGATCACGTCGGTATAGTCATGCTTGCTGATGAGCCAGCGCGAACCGTGACGGCCGTAGTGTGACATGTAGTAAGGCTCGTAACCTTTCGGGGTGGGGGTGAGCTGCTTCGACGGCAGCTGACGGTCGTAGTCGAGATAGTTACTGCCTGAGAGATAGGGGTTCTTGGCAATTTCTTCACGTGCGGTCTGTGCCTGCATGGTGAGTGTCAGGCCGACGAGCATGATGAGTGAAAGGGTCTTTTTCATCTTTTCTTGGTAATTTCGTTTAGTTTTTTGATATTTACAGCGCAAAGTTAGTGTTTTTTCTTGAATTGACGAAACATTCTGACCTTTTTCTTTCAGTTTCGTTGTGCTGGCGGGAATAAAAATCCGGTCGCCAAGCTCTCGCAAGACACTTGGCAACCGGATTCGTATCAGTTCAATTAAACAAATAAATGCTTACTTGAGATGTCGCATCACCTTGTGGAAGTATTTGTTGGTGCCCTTGATGCTGTAGCGGGGGCCTCCGTTCCACAGGCGAATGGCTTTCTCCACGCTGTTCGCCTTGTTGTGGTGCGACTGAATCAGAAGGAACATCTCTTTTGACTTCTCGACGCTGTAGCGGTCGTTCATCGTGTAGCGCTTCTCACTCTTGCGACGCTTCAGTATTTCGTTGCATTCCTTCACGAGGATGGGAGTGATTTGCATCGCGCCTACCGAATTCCCACTCACGGCGCGGCTGTTTCCTTCGCTTTCAACTTTGATGATGGCCTCCATCACTGGTGACCAGTCATACGCTGCTGAGCTCTTGTTCTCTCCTTTGTCGGTAGCTTCTGCCACCATCGGAATCAGTGTTAGGAAAGTAAGGCTCAAGCATGCTTTCTTCACTAAATTCTTCATAGACTTTTCTCTGTTTGCTTTCTCATCACGAGAAAGGATGTTATTGATTTCCGGGTGCAAAGTTATGAAGATTTGATGGGCTGGCCAAATTAATTCAGATTTTTTATGTTTTAGAAACACTCTCCGAAATGGGAATATTATTCATCCTGGAATACCTTAATGTCCACTTTCCGTCTTTCCGTCTTTCCTCCTTTCTCCCATTATCGTTCTTAGGAAGTAACGAGTAATATTGCATTTATTTGCTCAATCAATATCAACCACGGTGATGCCTGCACCGCCGAACTGTACGTGCTCATCACGGAAATGAGAGACGTTGGGGACGGTGTTCAGGTATTGGCGTATCAGCTGGCGCAGGATGCCAGAACCCGTGCCGTGAAGGATGCGCACGCGGCTCATGCCGATGAGGATGGCATCGTCGATGAAGTGCATGACGGTATCTACGGCCTCGTCGCCGCGCATGCCGCGCACGTCGAGATCCTGATGGAAGTTGAGCTTGCGGTCTTCCATCGTGGCCCGAGTCATGTGTGAGGTCTGTACTACCAGTCCTTCGTGCTTGTTGGCGGTCGTGGCTTCTGCTTTCGGCTTCTCAGCATGCTCCAACTGTTCCAGTTTCACTTTCGAGCGTAGTCCACCGAAGATGACGGTGACCTGCTTGCCCTGAATGGTCTCTATCTGGCCAACGCTGTTCGTACCCTTGATACGCACGGTGTCGCCGACGGCCAAGGGACGGTTCTCGGCAGACTGATGCTTCGTGAGCAGAGCAGCCAACTTCTCGCTGGTGGCCTTTTCCTGCGCACTCTTCTCAGCCTTGCGCTGTGCCTTGCGGGCTTTTCGCTCTTCCATCTGAGCCAGTTTCTTGGCAAAGTCTTCCTCGCTCATCAGTCCTCGTGTCTCGTCGTTCTGCACCTGCTGGCGGAACTCCTGCAGCTCTTCGCGGATGAGACGTGTCTGCTCCTTTTCAGCCTGTGCCTCCTTGATCTCACGGATGGCATTCTCAATCTTGCGGTTTGCCTCGGCCAACAGTTCCTCAGCCTGCTGCTTGGCTCGGTTCAGGATGGCACGGCGCTCACGCTCGATCTCCTCCAGGTTCGTGTCGTATTTCTGAATGCGTCCCTCCAGCGACTTCTCGTGCTGGTGGATGGTCTGGCGCTTGCCTTCCCAGTAGCGTTTGTCGCGCACGATGTCCTGGAGGTACTTGTCGCTCTGGATATAGTCGCGGCCCACGATGTCGCTTGCGTCCTGGATCACCTCTTCGGGCAGACCCGTCTTGCGGGCTATCTCGATGGCGAATGATGAGCCGGGCTGACCGATTGACAACTGGAACAGCGCCTGCATCTCATGGCGGTCGTAGAGCATGGCGCCGTTCACCACGACCTCGTGGTCTTCGGCAAAATGCTTCAGGTTCTGATAGTGGGTGGTGATGACGCCAAAGGCCTTCTTCGTCCAGAACTGTTTCAGTACGGCTTCGGCTATGGCACCGCCGATGGTGGGCTCTGTGCCGCCGCCGAACTCATCTATTAATAATAAGGTGTAGGCATCGGCATTGCGAATCATCATCTTCATGTTCATGAGGTGAGAAGAGTAGGTCGAGAGATCATCCTCGATGCTCTGCTCGTCGCCGATGTCAATCATGATGTTCTGGAACAGACCGCAGGTCGAGTGTTCGCTCATGGGTACTGACAGTCCACACTGAAGCATGTACTGCACCAGTCCGACGGTCTTCAAGCAGACTGACTTACCACCGGCGTTAGGGCCGGAGATGATTAGCAGTCGGCGGGCATCCTCAAGTATGATATCCAGCGGTACCACTGTCTTACCCTGCTTCTCCAGAGAGAGCATCAGCAGGGGATGGATGGTGTGGATCCAGTCGATATGGGGGCGACCCTCCACTTTCGGCTCAAAAGCCTTGAGTAGCTTGGCCAGTTCGCTCTTGGCGTGAATGAGGTCGATGACGGCTAGGAACTGGTAGGAGTCAATCATCTCCTTCACATGCGGACGCACCTCGTCGGAGAATACCGTCAGGATGCGGATGATCTCACGGCGCTCCTCACCCTCCAACTCACGGATGCGGTTGTTGGCTTCCACTACCTCGGCAGGCTCGATGAAGACGGTCTTGCCCGTAGCACTCTCATCGTGGACGATGCCGTTGATGCGGCGCTTCACGGCAGGGGCAACGGGAATCATCAGACGGCCGTCGCGCACGGTGGGAGCTGCATCCTTATCGACCAGTCCGTCGCGCTGAGCTGAGTGCAGAATGCTGTAGAGGGTGCGGGAGATGCTGCCCTCGGTCTTCGACAGTTCGTGACGGATGCCCGCCAATGTCATCGAAGCCCCATCCTTGATGCGGCCGAACTTGTCGATGATGGAGTCGATGCGACGAATGGTGGCAGGAAAGGTCTGCACGTCTTGCGTCAGACGGTGCAGGGCAGGGTAGGGATAGGAGTCGTCGCCTTCCTCTCCGTCCTTATTCAAATAGTCAACGATCTTCTGGATGGTTTCGAGTGAGCGTCGCAGGTCGAAAAGTTCATTCTCCTCAAAGTGGGTTCCTGTCAGGCGGATGCGGGCTATGGCTTCGCGCATGTCGAAGAAATACTGCATGGGAAAGTCATCGGCAGCCTCGCTCAGTTGTCTGAACTCCCTGACCTGTTCCAACCACTCGTTCACCTCATCGACATCGGTCGAAAAGGCCATTTCATCTACTCTCTCCTTGCCCAAAGAACTCATACAACGCTCCTTGAGCAGCGAGCGAATCTCATTGAATCCAATCTTCTGTTCGTAATTGCTTGGGTAAATCATGGGTGCAAAATTATACATTTTTTCTGAGATTACCTTTAAAATTTATTTAATATTTGGTGACATGGGGATTTTTTTTTACCTTTGCACATTCAAAAAACGAAAATTGATAATTCAGAATAAGAAAATGGCAAAGAGATTCGCCGAACACAACGGCTTGAACCTGACACAGGTGAACAACGAGATCTTGGAGAAATGGAAGCAGCAAGACATCTTCCACAGGTCGATTGACGAGCGCGAGGGCTGTCCTCAGTTCGTCTTCTTCGAGGGTCCTCCCTCAGCTAACGGCCACCCCGGCATTCACCATGTGCTGGCTCGAAGCATCAAGGACACCTTCAACCGCTACAAGACCATGCAGGGCTTCCAGGTGAAGCGTAAGGCTGGTTGGGACACCCACGGGCTGCCCGTAGAGCTGGGCGTGGAGAAGGAACTGGGCATCACCAAGGCCGACATCGACAATAAGGAGAGCGAGAAATACATCTCAACGGAAGACTACAACCGCAAGTGTCGCGAGAACGTGATGATGTTCACCGCCGAATGGCGTGAGCTCACCGAGCGCATGGGCTATTTCGTGGATCTCGACCATCCTTATATCACCTATGATAATAAGTATATTGAGACGTTGTGGTACCTGCTGAAGCAGTTCTACAACAAGGGACTTCTTTATAAGGGCTACACCATCCAGCCTTATTCACCCGCCGCAGGCACGGGCCTTTCTTCACACGAGCTGAATCAGCCTGGCTGCTACCGCGACGTGAAGGATACCACTTGCACCGCACTCTTTAGGGTGGCCTCCCCCGACCCCTCCAAAGGAGGGGAGGATTATCCGGGAAAGGCTGTCGTTGAGCCCCTCCTTCGGAGAGGTTGGGGATACCTCTACTTCATGGCTTGGACGACCACGCCTTGGACGCTGGCTGCCAACTCGGCACTCTGCGTAGGCCCGAAGATTGACTATGTGGCTTTGGAAACCTACAATCCTTATACGGCCGAGAAGATTACGGTGGTGATGGCTGATGCCCGCGTGCCGGCCTACTTCGACACCGCTGCTGAGATTACCGACGGTGGCGAGATGCCTGAATTCAAGAAAGGTGAGAAGTTCCTGCCTTACCGCGTGGTAGGCCGCTATAAGGGTAACGACCTCGTGGGTATTGAATATGAGCAGCTGCTGCCTATGATCAAGCCGATGGGCGATGCTTTCAAGGTGATTCCCGGCGACTATGTGACCACGGAAGACGGTGCCGGTATCGTGCATATCGCTCCGAACTTCGGTGCCGACGATGCCTTTGTGGCCAAGAAGGCTGGCATCTGCCCGATTGTGCTCATCGACAAGAAGGGTGCTGAGCGTCCTGTGGTCGATCTGCAGGGTAAGTACTTCCTCGTGGAGGATCTCGACGAGAAATTCGTTGAGCGCTATGTCGATGTGGAGAAGTGGCAGAAATACAGCGGTCGCTATGTGAAGAACGCCTACGACGAGACGCTCACCGACAAGGACGAGACGCTCGACATCTCTATCTGCATGGATCTCAAGGCTGAGGGCAAGGCTTTCAAGATTGAGAAGCACGTGCACAACTATCCCCATTGCTGGCGTACGGACAAGCCGGTGCTCTACTATCCGCTCGACTCTTGGTTCATCAAGAGCTCGGCCTGCAAGGAGCGCATGAGCGAACTGAACAAGACCATCAACTGGCAGCCTGAGTCAACGGGTACGGGCCGCTTCGGCAACTGGCTCGACAACCTGAACGACTGGAACCTCTCACGCTCTCGCTTCTGGGGCACACCGCTGCCCATCTGGCGTAGCGAGGACGGCGAGGAGAAGTGCATCGGAATCCGCGAAGAGCTCTACAACGAGATTGATATGGCCGTAGCCGCTGGCGTGATGCAGTCGAACCCGCTGAAGGATAAAGGTTTCGTGCCTGGCGACTACTCGCAGGATAATTACGATAAGATTGATGTTCACCGTCCTTACGTGGATTATATCATGCTCGTGAGCGAGAGCGGCAAGCCGATGAAGCGCGAGAGCGACCTCATTGACGTGTGGTTCGATTCTGGTTCTATGCCCTATGCACAAATACATTATCCATTTGAGAATAAGGAGCTGATTGATAAGAACTTAGCATTCCCCGCTGACTTTATCAACGAGGGCGTTGACCAGACCCGTGGATGGTTCTTCACGCTCCATGCCATCGCTACGATGATCTTCGATTCGGTGGCTTTCAAGAATGTGATTTCTTCTGGTCTCGTGCTCGATGCCAAGGGCAATAAGATGTCGAAGCATGTGGGCAATGTGGTCAATCCGTTCGAGATGATTGAGAAGTACGGCTCTGATGCTGTGCGCTTCTACATGATGACCAACAGCGAACCTTGGGACAACCTGAAGTTCGATCCCGAGGGCGTGGCTGAGGTAAGCCGTAAGTTCTTCGGCACACTCTATAACACCTATTCGCTCTTTGCCATGTATGCCAACGTCGATCAATTCGATCCTGCCGCTCCCCAGATTCCTGTCAGCGAGCGTCCTGAGTTCGACCGCTGGATTCTTTCCTGCCTGAACTCGCTGGTGAAGGGCGTGGAGAGCGAACTGAACGGCTACGACCCGACCCGTGCAGGCCGACTGATTGACAAGTTTGTCGATGAAGACCTGTCGAACTGGTATGTTCGTCTGAACAAGAAGCGCTTCTGGGGTAAGGAGATGGACAACGATAAGTTGGCCGCCTACCAGACGCTCTACGAGTGCCTGATGACAGTATCAAAGCTGCTGGCACCGTTCGCTCCCTTCTTTGCCGACCGCATCTACTGCGACCTCGGTGGAGAGCTGGATTCCGTACACCTGGAGAAGTTCCCCGTGGCTGACATGAGCCTCGTGAACAAAGACCTAGAGGAGCGCATGGACGTTGCCCAGCGCATTACTACCATCGCTCTTTCACTGCGTAAAAAAGAGGGCATCAAGGTGAAGCAACCCCTACAGACCATCATGATTCCGCCTGTGGACAATCAACAGCGTAAGGATATTGAGACCGTGAAGCAGATCTTCTTGCAGGAGATTAACGTCAAGGAACTGAAGTTCGTCGAGGGGGCAGGCATCCTGGTGAAGAAAGTGAAGTGCAACTTCCGCACGATGGGTAAGAAGTTCGGCAAGCTGATGAAGGCCGTCGCTGCTGCGATGGATGCCCTCTCTCAGGAGCAGATTGCTGAGCTGGAGAAGAACGGCACCATTGGCATCAATGTCGAAGGACAGGCCCTGACGGTTGAGGCTGCCGATGTCGATATCATCAGCGAGGACATCCCTGGCTGGCTGATGGGCAACGAGGGTAATCTGACCGTAGCACTTGACATCACGCTGACCGACGAACTGAAGAGCGAGGGTATGGCTCGTGAGCTGGTGAACCGCATCCAGAACATCCGTAAGAAGAGTGGACTGGAGATTACCGATCGCGTCACCGTCCAGATTCAGCCGAACGAAGCTGCTACGAAGGCCGTTGAGACCTTTGGTGACTACATCGCCCGTCAGGTGCTGGCCGATAAGCTGGAGCTGGCCGACAACGATGGTCAGTTGGTGGAGTTCGATGACTTCAATCTGAATATTAAAGTAGTAAAGAAATCGTAATAACGAACCATCGTCGTGACGAGATGAAAATAGTAAAAACAATATAAATAGCTAAAACCTATGGCAGAGAAAACACGTTACTCGGATGAGGAACTCGAGGAGTTCCGCGAGATTATCAATGAGAAACTGGTGCTGGCCAAGCGTGACTACGACCAGATGATGAGTGCCTTGATGAACAAGGACTCTAACGATGTCGATGACACGTCGCCTACCTATAAGGCATTGGAAGAGGGCTCAGCAGCCCAGTCGAAGGAAGACATTATCCAGTTCGCTGCTCGTCAGCAGAAGTTCATTCAGGGCTTGAAGGCTGCGCTGGTGCGTATTGAGAATAAGACCTACGGCATTGACCGTATCACGGGTAAGCTCATTCCCAAGGAGCGTCTCCGTGCTGTTCCCCACGCTACGCTCAGCGTTGAGTCGAAGGAACTGGAGAAGAAGAGACATTGATTCAAAAACTGAATATTGAAAGTTGAAAATTGAATCGGTTCTGACACGGGGTAGGTTGGCGACAATTCTCGTTGTCGCCATTCTCCTTATTGACCAGCTCATCAAGATATGGGTGAAGACTAACATGCATCTGCATGAGAGCATCCATGTCTTTGACTGGTTCTACATCACCTTCATTGAGAACAATGGCATGGCCTATGGCATGCAGTTAGGATCGAAGTTGGTGCTTTCGCTTTTCCGTGTGGTGGCTATCAGCGTGCTGGGCTATTACCTCTGGTTGCAGGTAGGCAAGAAAGCACGCATGGGCTATATCGTCTGCCTGTCGATGATTCTGGCAGGAGCCGTGGGCAACCTCATAGACTGCATGTTCTACGGGCTCTGCTTTGAGTCTTCCACCCCCTACGATGTCGCCTCCTTTGTGTCGTTTGGCGACGGCTATGCCCCGTTCTTGATGGGCAAGGTGGTTGACATGTTCTATTTCCCGATGATTGTCACCACCTATCCTGAGTGGTTCCCCTTCTGGGGTGGGGAGGAGTTTATCTTCTTCAGTCCAGTCTTCAATTTTGCTGACTCGTCGATTTCCGTCGGCGTGGTGGCATTGCTGTTGTTCTTTAGAAAAGAGATTGGTGAAATAACGCTCAAACGTGAATAGGCTCTCTATCATAATAAGTGGCATTGTCCTGATGGTGTTGGTGGCCTGCAAGCCGCAGACACCCAAGCAGTTCATTCAGCCCGATGAGATGGAGGACATCCTTGTGGATTATCATGTGGCAATGGCGCTGGCAGAGGACGTGAATGAGTCCGGCACCAGTATGCGACGTGAGATGTATATGGAGAGCGTGCTGAAGCAGCATGGGGTGACCAAGGCAGATTTCGACTCTTCGCTGGTGTTCTACTATACCCATTCCGAGCGTTTCCAAAAGATGTATAAGCGAGTGTCCGACCGCTTGGAGGAGAAGGCGCTCTCGCTGGGTGCCACTGAGGGTGAGATCGGAAAATACGCCTCGTTGACATCCGATGGCGACACAGCCAACGTGTGGAACGACCGTACTACGCTGATGCTGCGCCCGATGCCTCCATTCAACCGCTTTGACTTTGAGGTGGAGGCCGACACGACTTTCCGTCGTGGCGACAATTTCCTGTTGCAGTTCATGACCGACTATGTCTATCAGGACGGTTCAAAGGACGGTCTGCTTTATGTGGCCGTGGAATATACGGACACGGTGGTGATGCGTCAGTTGCGTTACACCTATGCCGGCCTGAGCCAGTTGCGTATCGATACAGGGGTGAAGTCGGACATCAAGCGTCTGCGCGGCTTCTTCTATCTGGGTGGAGCCAATGACCAGACCACCACCTTGCGCCTGCTTTTCATCAATAGTATTCAACTCATTCGTTTCCATTCGAAAGATGAACCAGCAAAAAAGGCGACGGGTAGCGTCGCATCAGGTGATAATGCCCAACGGTCAGTGTCTGTCAATGACAGTCGTCGAGATACAGTCGGGCGTGGTGTCAAGATGCTTCCCCTTGGAGCAAGAACTCCCTCAGACCGAATGGCTCTCAGGCGAGATTCACTTAAGAAATGATGCTGACCATCAGCTGAGGGCATATTATCAGAACAAGCTAATAGAGTAGCAATAACAAAAAACCAGATTTGTATGAATTTGAAAGTACGTTTAGCAGCGATGAACTTCCTGGAGTTCGCTGTTTGGGGGGCTTACCTCACGTGTATGGGCATTTATCTGAGCAATATCGGCTTGGGTGCCAATATCGGCTATTTCTTTGCCGTACAGGGCTTCGTGTCCATCTTTATGCCGACGCTGATGGGCATCGTGGCCGACCGCTGGGTGCCGGCTCAACGCCTGTTGGGCATCTGCCATCTGTTGGCAGGCATCTTTATGATTGCCGCAGGATGGTATGGTATGACGAACGGCATGCAGACCGACTTCACCACGCTGTTCACCCTCTATTCCCTCAGTGTGGCTTTCTACATGCCCACCTTGGCGCTGACCAATTCTGTGGCTTACAATGCGCTGACCAAGGCAGGCATGGACACGGTGAAGGACTTCCCGCCTATCCGTGTGTTCGGTACGATTGGTTTCATCCTGACGATGTGGATTGTGGATTTCATCGACTTTGAGCAGAACCAGAACCAGTTCATGCTGAGCGGAGCGCTGAGCATTGTCTTGTTCCTTTATTCCTTCACGCTCCCTTCTTGTCCTGTCAGGAAGAATGTGGGTAAGCAGTCAATGGTGGAGGTTCTTGGCTTGCAGGCTTTCTCGTTGTTCCGTCAGAAGAAGATGGCCATTTTCTTCATCTTCTCCATGCTGCTCGGCGTGAGCTTGCAGATCACCAACGGCTATGCAACGCCGTTTATCGACCACTTCAAGGAGATAGCAGAATATGCCGACTCGTTTGGCGTGAAATATCCTGTGGTGCTCTATTCCGTATCCCAGATCAGCGAGACCGTCTGCATCCTGTTCATTCCTTTCTTCATGAAGCGTTACGGCATTAAGCAGGTGATGCTCATTGCCATGTTTGCCTGGACGCTCCGCTTCGCCTTCCTCGGACTGGGTAACCCAGGCATGCCGGGCATCCTGCTGTTTGTCCTGTCGATGATTGTCTATGGCATGGCTTTCGACTTCTTCAATATCTCCGGTTCGCTCTATGTTGATAAGACCACGAATCCAGAGATCCGCTCTTCCGCTCAGGGTCTCTTCATGATGATGACCAACGGCTTTGGTGCCTCTATTGGTTCGCTAGTGGCTCAATTCGTGGTCAACAGCAATACGACCGATGGAAGTGTCGAGTGGACCACGGTATGGGCAACCTTCTCTATCTACGCATTGCTGGTAGGTATCGCCTTTGCCCTCGTCTTCCGTCCGACGCCGGAGGAGAATATGGTGTAAACAGAAAAAATAGTGATATGAAGCGCACGCGACTGAGATTCGAAAGCATTCATCAGATCATGGGCAGCGATGAGTTGGCCGTGATTCTGCTGACCGATGAGGCTCGTCAGCATGCGCTTACTGTGGTGTGCGACCATCCGATGACGCAACAGCTGCTCATGCGGCTGCATCAGCCTTCCCAGTGCAGAAGGATGTTGCCGGAGGCATTGTTGCAGATGCTGACAGGGCGCCATGAACTGATGATTTACGGACTTCACGACGGACAGTATCAGGTGGTGCTGGCCGACGAGAGCTTTGAGCGCAATGCGATGATTCGTCTGAGCGATGCCGTGCTCCTTGCCGTGGTGTCAGACATCCCTTTATATATTGAGAACCAGCTCTTCGAACGTCAGTCCATCCCGTTTGAGGAGGGAGCCAAGGGCGTGGCTATCCCCATCAATACGATGGATGTGCCTCGTCTGAACATAGCGTTACAGAGAGCTGTGGAGGAAGAGAACTACGAGCTGGCCTCACAGTTGCGCGACGAGATCAATCGAAGGAGTGAGCGCTGCAAAGTAAGTAACAAGCAATAACGGCTTTGAAAGATGAAGGAGACCAGATATTTCTACGTGCCCGAGGCTGCCACGCAGCAGGAGTTGCCTGAGGAAGAGGCCAACCATGCTGTCCGTGTGCTTCGCTTGCAGCCTGGTGACGAGATTATGCTGATGGACGGCAAGGGCTGCTTCTATCGGGCTGAGGTGACGGTGGCTGCCTCGCATCATTGCAACTATCAGATCGTGGAAACGCTCCCGCAGGAACGTCAGTGGCGCGGACATCTGCATTTGGCGATGGCACCCACCAAGATGATGGATAGGGTAGAGTGGTTTGCCGAGAAAGCCACAGAGATTGGTTTCGACGAACTCTCGATGCTCGACTGTCAGTTCTCTGAGCGTCGTGTAGTGAAGAAGGATCGTCTTGACCGTATTGTCGTGTCAGCCGTGAAGCAGAGTCGCAAGGCTTGGGTGCCTGTGGTCAATGAGATGATGTCTTTCAAGCAGTTCATTGCTCAGCACACGACAGGCCACCGCTTCATCGCTCATTGTTATGAGGAGGTGCCGAAGGTCAACCTGTTTGAAGAGCTTCAGAAAATATCATCTTACCTCTCCCCCCTCACTTCTCACCCCTCACCTCATACATCCGACCTCTCACCTCTCACCTCCGACCTTTCACCTCTTCTTGTCCTCATCGGCCCTGAAGGCGACTTTTCTATTGATGAGGTTCGCATGGCAGTAGAGGCAGGGTTTGTTTCGGTGGATTTGGGAAAAAGCCGACTGCGCACGGAGACAGCAGCCCTCTCGGCTGTGATGATGATGCAGTTGGCCATGCAAAAGTGAT
>JAEEGL011989082.1_pt1 | contig 16023 bp, 13 predicted proteins | sample 9134231 | NCBI WGS metagenome assembly JAEEGL01 (sample SAMN16246548, study PRJNA631951) | gut metagenome | biome: gut microbiome; feature: rumen; material: fiber-attached | host: Bos | place: Iran: Karaj | collected 2018-10 | reverse complement strand
TGGGTAGGAGAATCGAACTCCTATTGCGGGAATGAAAATCCCGAGTACTAACCGTTATACGAACCCACCAAACTTGGGACTGCAAAGGTAAGAAATTTTTCTTACCAAGCAAAATTATTTTTCATCTTTTTGAGGACTATTCCACTCAAAAGAATAGAGCAGGGCTTCCACCTGGCGGAGGTACTGGCGCTTGTCATATCTGGGTGCAAACACAAAGGCCTCCAGCACAATGATTTCCTTTCCGTCCGGGCTGTAGAAGGAGTGGGAAACGAAGGGACCGCCCATAAAGTCTCCGTGCACTTCCCAGAAACCGCGGGTTTCCATAAAGTCCCTTCCCTTATAGCGGAGGGAACGGGTAGTGGGTTCCTCGGCGGTGGAAGTGGTCATGTAGGAGCCTTCAAACATACCCGGCACGTTTTCCTGCATGATATGGTTGCGGGTGGCGATGATATTCTCTATGGAGAAGACTTCTCCCTCCGTGGGGACGGGATAGCGGTATGCCATCACATACTGCTGGACGTACTGCTTTTCATCGGCCATCCAGACAAAATCCTCCGTGAACTTGCGGCAGCGGTAGCCGCTGGGGAAATGGATGATGCCGCCGGTTACATTTCTCATAGGTTCCTGCAGGGCGCTTTCCTCATAAAGCTTGGCATTAGCAATAATGCGGTCTCTTTCGCTCTGTTCGAAGAACTCCGCGATGGTGCCGCTGGCGGCCGAGAAAAGGGCCAGGGCTTCGTCCGCATCCGCCGCGTTGATCTGCACCACCGCCTGGGGCTGCGCCCAGATGTTGTTCTTGTACACCACCCCGTTGCTCTGGTTCTGGGGATTGATGTTGATCATCAGGAGGTTCCTGTGCACCTTGAACATGGCGTTGAAACTGCCTGCAGGCACATTGGAAAGGACGAAAAGGGGCTCTTTCTGAGCCAGGTAAGGAGTGTCCATGGCCAGGGCTTCGCGGATGGCTACACCCAGGTTGCCCTCCCACTGTTCCCGTTCAATTACTACCAGCACTTCGCCGGCTTTGCCGCTTACATTGGGGAGGAGGTTCTTCTTGTTCCCGCCTTTGCAGCCCATCAGGGCCAGGCCGCAGGCCACCAGGGCCATTAGTCTTGAGATATGTTTCATAGTCAATGAATTATTCTGGCGATATCGTTTCCAAATGCCAGCATCATTAGCAGCAATAACAGTGCCATTCCTATCATTTGGGCCACCATAAGGAAACGATCACCGGGCTTTTTGCCCGTAATCATCTCATAGAGGCAGAAGACGATATGGCCTCCGTCCAGGGCGGGAATGGGAAGAAGGTTCATCACACCCAGCATAATGGACAGAAGCGCCAGAATATAGAGGAACTGGTGCCAGTTCCAGCTGGAAGGGAACACCTGGCCGATGGCGACGAAACTGCCCACGGACTTGTATGCCCCGGTGGAAGGAGTGGCCACCAGCCGGAGGTCTCTCAGGTAGCCCGTCACCGTGTCCCAGGCCAGGGAGCAGCCCGCAGGAATGCACTGCGCCAGATTGTAATCCCTGTGTTCTATGGCAATATTGCGGGGGTAAACGCCCAGCAGGCCCAGAGAATCTACCTGAAGGGCCAGGGACAGGGTATCCGAAGCCCTCACCAGCGTAACGGGAAGGCGCTCTCCGGGATGGGCCCGGAGCACTTTCTGCGCATCCTGCAGATACGGGGAAGGAATGCCGTCCACCGCCACGATCCGGTCTCCCCTCCTGAGGCCTGCGCCCACATTGGGAGAAGTGACCATCACGCTGTCTATCACAAAGGGAAGGGCTATATCAAACATGCCCGGGGTATTCACCACAGCCCCCATCATGGACTGGTCCATATAGAGGGTAAGGGTATCCGTACCTCTGAGCACCTGCACCTGCTGCACCTGGCGGCGGGCCAGATCGGCCTGGAGATTCAGGAAATCCGTGGGGGTATAGTCGTCGTAGCGGAGGATGCGGTCTCCTGTCCGGAAGCCCAGCTCCTCTCCCAGTTCATTCACGTACAGCGGGCTGTCGTTGGGGATGTAATTGTCTCCCCAGATGCCCAGGATGGCGCAGAAAAGGACGATGGCCAGCAGGAAGTTGTTGAGCACGCCGCCGGACATGACCAAAAGGCGCTGCCAGGCCGGTTTGGAGCGGAACTCCCAGGGCTGAGGGTCATTTTTCAGCTGCTCCGTGTCCATGGACTCGTCCACCATGCCGGCAATCTTGCAATAGCCGCCGAGGGGCAGCCAGCCGATACCGTACTCCGTATCTCCTATCTTCTTGGAAAAGAGCTTGACCCCGCCCACATCGAAAAAGAGGAAAAACTTGTCCACCCTGATATGGAAAAGGCGCGCCCAGAGAAAATGCCCGGCCTCGTGGATGAGGATGAGGACGGACAGGGCCAGGATCACCTGGAGGGTTTTCACGAGAACCATCATCATAGGGCCGATATCCTCCTTTGTGCCTGGCCGAAGGCCTGTTCATGGGTTGCGAAGATATCCTCCAGGGAAGGCTGCGCCACAAAGGCGGTATCTTCCATAACGGAAGCGATAACCTCCGGGATATCATAGAAACGGATCCTGTCTTTCAAGTAGGCCGCTACGGCAGCCTCGTTGGCGGCGTTCATGGCGCAAGGGATGTTACCGCCCCGGCCGATGGCGTCGAAGGCCAACTGCAGGCAGGGGAACTTCTCCCGGTCCGGTTCAAAGAACGTAAGGGCGCCCAGGGTGCTGAAATCCAGTCTCTTCCCTTCCAGCGGAAGGCGGGTGGGATACGCCAGCGCCAGGGCGATGGGAAGGCGCATATCCGGACAGCCCAGCTGGGCCATCACGGCACCGTCCTCAAACTCCACCATGGAGTGGATGACGGATTCCGGGTGCACCACCACGTGGATGCGGTCGGCCTCCACGCCGAAGAGCCACTTGGCCTCGATGACCTCGAAACCCTTGTTCATCATGGTGGCGGAATCTATGGTGATCTTGGCTCCCATATCCCAGTTGGGATGCTTCAGCGCCTGGGCCTTGGTGGCCCCTGCTATTTTCTCCTTGTCCCAGGTACGGAAAGGCCCGCCGGAAGCCGTCAGATGGATCTGGCGGAGAGGGTTTCCATCGGCCCCCAGCAGACACTGGAAAATGGCCGAATGTTCCGAATCCACGGGGTAAATGGGGGCCTTGCAACGGGCGGCTTCCCCCATCACCAGCGAACCGGCCGCCACCAGGGTTTCCTTGTTGGCCAGGGCGATGGTCTTGCCGGCGCGGATAGCGGAAAGCGTGGGCCTGAGGCCGCTGAAACCTACCATCGCAGCCACGACCACATCCACCTCGGGGGCCTGCACCAGCTGGCACGCGGCCTCTATTCCCAGCTGCACATCCACGCCCGGGAGTGCCTGCTTCACCTGCTGGTATTTTTCCGGATGGCAGATGACCACGTGCGGCACATGGAAGGTACGGGCCTGTTCAATGAGCAGATCCGCACTGCTGTTGGCCGATATCATATCTACACAGAACTTGTCCGGGTGCTGGCGCACGACGTCCAGCGTCTGCGTTCCAATGGAACCGGTGGAACCAAGAAGGGCTACTCTTTTCATCAGAACTTAATAAACTGGGTGGGATCCATAGGCTGGCCTTCGTACCAGAGCTCGAAGTGGAGGTGGTTACCCTTGGTGAGGGAGGCCGATTCTGCCACCAGGCCGATGGGCGTTCCCGCCTTCACGACGTCCGAGGGGGCACGGAGGAGTTTCTGGTTGTGCTTGTAGATAGAAAGGATGTCTCCGGCGTGCTGTACCACGATGAGGTATCCTTCTTCAGAATCCCAGGAAGTGTGCACCACGGTACCGTCCAGGACGGCCGTTACCATACTGCCGGCCGGGGCCGTAATGTCTATGTACGGATGCAGGGTCCTTTCGAAGCCTTCCGACACCACGCCCTTGACAGGCGGAAAGAAGGACAACGCCTCCATCGGCAGGTTCTTTCTGGGCGAATCGCTCACGTTGAACTGCTCCTGGGTAAGGACATCCGCCCTCAGGAGGGAATCCCGGATGGCATAGTACTGCTCATCCGTTACGTCCCGGCTGCCGCTGGCTCCCAGCATCACGCTGTCCACCTGGATGGGCGTTTCTCCCGCCACGATGCGGCGGAGGTTCTCCGAATACAGTTCCCACTGCAGCAGACGCATCTCCAGGGAATCTATCTTCTGGGCATTGTGCACGGCCTGGCGGCGCGTCTGGGCACTGGGATATCCGGGAATGAAGGTTCTCAGCGGGGTATAGGCCACCAGCGCATAGAAAGCCAACATAGCTACCACAATGCCTGAGACCAGGGCTCCTATGAAAATGGGGCGGGTGAAGCGGACGCTCCACAAACGCTCATGCGAGACGGCGTCAATCAGGGCCAGGCGGTATGTACGTGACTTCTTATTATCTGTTTTCTCCATAAAAATGCTTACCTTTGCACATTGTAATGGACAGATTCATCGGCATAGATTACGGACGCAAGCGAACAGGAGTTGCCACCAGCGACCCTCTGGGAATCTTTGCCTCTGCCCTGGATACAATTGATTCTACAAAGTTAATAGATTATCTCAAAAAATACGCCACAGCGGAGAGAATCCTTGCGTTTGTAGTGGGGTATCCGGTAAACATGAACGGGGAACCCTCTGAGGCTCAGGCCGATGTGGACGTCTTCCTCGGAAAGCTCAAAACCGCCTTCCCCGAGGTGCCCGTCCACCTGGAAGACGAACGCTTCACCTCCGTGCTTGCCCAACGGGTAATGATTGACGGCGGAATGAAAAAGAGCGAACGCCGGGAGAAGGGATCCGTAGACCGCATATCGGCCGCCCTTATCCTGCAGGGCTTCCTGGACCGCCGCAACGACAGCGTAGGACTGGGAAGCATAGACCCCCTGAGCGTCCCGGACAGCCTGTCCAAAAACAAGACAAGAAGAAGAAAATGATAAAGCCCATCTATCTGTACGGCGCACCCGTGCTGCGCGAAAAGGCCCAGGAGGCCGATCTGAAAGACAAAGAAGGTATTGCCACCCTGGTGCAGGACCTCAAGGACACCCTGGTCAAGGCCGATGGCTGCGGCCTCGCCGCCCCGCAGATCGGGGTGAGCCTGCGCGTAGTCATCGTGGACGGAGACGTAATTTCGGACAACTATCCGTACCTGAAGGGCTTCCGCCGCACCCTCATCAATCCGGAGATCCTCCAGGAGAGCGAGGAGCAGGTCACCTATTCCGAGGGCTGCCTGTCCATCCCCGGCATCTACTGCGATGTGGTCCGTCCCAAATCGATGAAGGTACGCTACTACGACGAAGACCTGAAGCAGGTTACCGAAGAGTTTGACAACTTCGCCTGCCGGATGGTCCAGCACGAGATGTCCCACCTGGACGGAGACCTGTTTACGGACCACGCCGCCCCTATCCGAAAAAAGATGCTCTCCAGCAAGCTGCAGAACATCTCCAAAGGAAAAGTGCATCCGCACTATAATTCCAAACTGAAATAACTACCGCACCCTCAGACGCCGTCCCACCCGCAGGACGGTGTTCTCTTTGATGCCGTTAAGCTGACAGATGTGCTTGACGGAGGTTCCGTATTTGCGGGCTATGCTGTACAGGGTGTCTCCGCTGCGGACGGTGTGATAGCGCATGGCGGCCGCTTCGGCAGCGGCACGGGCCGCGGCTTCCTTCTTGGCCTGCTGCTCGGCCAGCAGGCGGTCTTCCTCGTCCGTGCGGAAAATCTCGTCCTCGTCGTCTATGCTCTGGACATAACGCTGGTTGGGATTGAAGTACCAGGAGCGGATTCTCAGCAGGCGGTGCCGGAGGGTTCCCGTCTCAAAGTCTATGAGCCAGGAAGGGTCGAAGGCGGCGCCCTTGTAGCGGGTTTCAAAATGCAGATGCGGGCCGGTGGAGCGGCCGGTAGAACCGCCCAGGCCGATGATGTCTCCGGCGCTTACCCAGTCCCCTGCCTCCACGTTGCGCTTGGACAGGTGGCCGTAGAAGGTTTCCAGGCCGTTGGCGTGGCGCACCACCACCAGGTTGCCGTATCCCCCCACGTAATCCGAGATGCGCACGCGTCCGTCAAAGGCGGAAGGAACGGGCGTACCGGTGGGATACGGAAGGTCTATGCCCTGGTGCCGGCGGCCGTGCCGGTAACCGTACAGGGAGCGCGGTTTCACCACATAGGGGCAGACATAGGAGTCCAGCGTATCCACAATCCAGAGGGAGAAGCGGTCCGGAATCACTTCCGGCTCTTCCTTGTAGGGATTGACGGTACGGGTGTCCCAGCATTCGCTGAAGACGTCCTGGGCCGCCAGCAGGCTGGGGTCTTTCACGTAGCGGTAGGTACCGTTGTTGTAAAGGACCACTTTCACGGCAGGGTTGCCGGTGTCCAGCGTGTCTGCATAAGGCGTAGCACGCTGGGTAAAGGACTTAAGGGACTGCCGGCCGAAAGAGTGGCGCAGGGAATCGGCCTCCCGGCTTTCTTCCTGGGCCCCCAGGGAAAGGCTGAAACCAGCTAAAAGGAAAAGGGAAAGTATTCTTTTCATTCGCTATCGTTTGGCGCCGAAGCGGCTGGTCAGAATCTTTTCGGTTTCGGCTATCTTTTCTTGCAGCAGGGCCTCGGAAGTGGCTTCGCAGATAAAGCGGAGGTACGGCTCCGTATTGGAAGGACGGATGTTGAACCACCATTCCGGGAATTCTACGCGGTAGCCGTCGAAGTCCATGAAGGCCGTGGCTTTCTCGGCCGACATGAAATGCTCCTTGATGGCGTCCATGGCGCCCTTCTTGTCTTCCAGGCGGAAGTTGATCTCTCCGGAGTTCTTGTAACGGACAATCTCTGCAATGGCCTGGCTGAGGGTTTTCCCTTCGGCCTTGAGGTCCTGGACAATATTCAGGAGGATGATGGAGGCCAGCAGGCCGCTGTCGCTGTAGAAGAAGTCCCGGAAATAGTAGTGACCGGCCAGTTCCCCGCCCCAGACACCGTCTATCTCACGGAGTTTTTTGGCGGCGAAAGCGCGGCCCACCTTCCAGGTTTCCATCTTGCAGCCCATGGGAGCCAGGTACTCCCCTACGGCCTTGGAAGAACGGATATCCTGCAGCACGATGCCTTTCAGGCCCCTTTCTCCCACAAAGTAACGGCCCATCAGGGCAATCATCAGGTCCGGAGAAATGAAGTGGCCCTGCTCGTCGATGAACATGACGCGGTCTGCGTCTCCGTCATAGATGACGCCGGCATCGGCCTTCACTTCCTTCACCTTCTCTTCCAGGGGAAAGCAGTTTTTCTCGATGAGCGGGTTGGGCTCGTGGTTGGGGAAACGGCCGTCCAGGGTATCGAAGAGGTAGTGAATATTACTGCCGGTGCCGAAAATTTCCTTGGCGAAGAGGTTGGCCATGCCGTTGGAAAGGTCCATGGCGATGGTCAGGTTGCTGTAGTCCTTGACGAACTTGCGCATGAAGGCCAGGTAATCGGCCATGATCTCCTTGTGGAAAATGCCTCCCCGCAGGGCGGCTACAGGAGTGGGTTTTCCTTCGTCTATCCAGGCCTTGATCTGGCCCAGACCGGCATCGAATCCCACGGCCTGGGCGTCCGTGGTGGACACCTTCATGCCGTTGTATTCAGCCGGGTTGTGGCTGGCGGTAATCTGCACGGAGGCATCGAAGCCGTAGTTGGCCGTGCCAAAATAGACCATAGGGGTGGAGCTGAGGCCGATGTCGTAAACGTCCGCTCCGGCATCGTTGATGCCACGGATGACGGCGTCGTGGATTTCCGGGGAGGATACCCGGCAGTCACGGCCTACCAGCACTTTGTTGGTTTTCAGAAGAGCAGGGATAAAATATCCCACTTTGTATGCGATGTCCAGGTTCCAGTCTTTTCCCCAGACACCTCTGATGTCATATGCGTGAAATGCACCCATGGGTTTTCGGTTTTAGTCAATTCACAAAGATACAAAAAAACCGGGACCCGCAAAAATCGGGCCCCGGTACACCTGGGCAGTTAGGCCTTTTGTGTTCACTGATTCTTTTCCTTCACAAAGCAGGCCACGAGGCCGTACGTGATGGTGGGCCGGATCCAGATTTCCACCATCATATAGGTGCTGGTTTCGTCTGCGGGCTCCAGGAAAATATCTATGTTGTAGAGCGTGGCAATCAGGATATCGATGATGCAGATAAGCCAGAGGTTTTTCTTGGAATAGGTTTCCCAGTCCTTTCGGGCATAGAAATAAGTGAGCAGCATAAGCATCATCACCGAGAGGGTGAGACAGGCCAGGCGGAGGGAATAGAACGGGAGCGGCGGAGCAAAGAGGATGTCCCTCAACAGAACCGTTATTCCCACGCACACGGAGCACCAGTAGTTAAACTGATCCGTGGTGATCCTGTAGTTGAAAAAATACATCCACATCATCACCAGACAGGCGATGTAGAATACATTGAGCACCAGTTCCGGCCAGGTATTCTCCACGCCGAAATGCAGGACTCCGAAAAGCATGGTGGCTACGGAAACCACAGCCGCAAAGATGGTGACGGCTATATTGAAGATGGTTCCTTTGTCTTTAAACCTTAGTTCCATAGTAGACATTGATTCAGGTTATTACTATTCATCGGCAATCATATGCACATCTCTCTGCGGGAACGGGATGGTAATGTCGTTCTCCTTCAGGATCTTGTAGATGAGCTCCTTGCAGCGGTATACATACTCGATCTGCTCCGGAACCAGCACATACTGTCTCACGGCCACATTCACGGAGCTGTCTCCAAAGTCGTCGAAGCGGATGTAGATGCCGTAGTTGGGTTCCACCACATCCCTGCCGTAGGCGTCCTTGGTCTTCATCGCCTCCAGCCCTTTCTCCAGAGCCTCGCGAAGCTGCTGGAAGTCTGTTCCATAGGCCACGCCCACCTTGACGATGGTCATTTCATAGGCGTGGTTCCGGGTGAGGTTGGTAAAGCTCTTGGCAAACAGGGCGGCATTGAGGAAGGCCACCTGGGTGCCGTTGAGCGTTTCCACCAGGGTGGTCTGGTAGTTGATGTCCGTCACCTTGCCCCTGACTCCGTCACAGTCTATCCAGTCCCCTACCCTTAACCGGCCTCCCATCAGCTGGATGCCGTAGATAAAGTTGTTCAGGATATCCTTGAGGGCCAGACCGATACCGGCCGACAGACCGCCGGCGATGAGGCCCAGCGACTTGGTGGGTATATTCAGCGTGACGATGAAAAGATCTATGTACACGAACCAGACAAACACGCCGATAAGGCTGTTGCCCAGCGAGAGGTTGATCTCGTTGTTGCGGATCGTCTTCCGGTTGTGCTTGCGCAGGAAGCGGCGGTACTCGAACATCTGCCAAAGGGTATGCAGCGCCTTGTTCAGGTAGCGGAACACCAGGAACATGCCTGTCAGGAAGAGGACGCTGTAGAGGGAAACCTTGAACTCTCCCTGCTGGATGAAAGGATCCTGGAAGAGGATGCGGAACAAGTCGTTGAATTCGAAAATATCCAGCGCCCAGTATATACAGGTAGGGATGGAGACCAGCACCAGCAGCGGCAGGACCACTTCCCGGATCAAGTCGTAGAACCAGGTGGCGGCGAACATCAGCTGTTCCTTGGCAGGGCCGGTCACATAGGTAATCTTGGCCCGGAAGGCCGATATCTTATTGTCCAGCCTCTTCTGCTTGTACCACTTCATCAGGGAATGGATGGAGGCGATGGCCAGGATGACGGCCAGCTGGAAGTACCACCACACCAGGATGATGAAGGCCAGGAAAATGTAGCCTATCCAGCCGCAGACCGTGGCGATGGCCGTGACTCCGAAGGAGACCCAGCCGATGATGACATCGGTCCTGTCGGCCTTTTCCCGCCGGCGGAGGTTGGCCGCCAGCTGCCACAGCGTCATTCCCAGCAGCAGCGGCGGGAAGAAGAAATTCAGGAAGGCGTTGGGCACGAACAGCACCCGGCAGCTGATGACGAAGAACGCCGTAAAGATGGTGGGAAGATAGATCTTGTGGCTGTGCTTGAGCCTGGCGGGGGTGAGACGGATGATAAGGGCCGTGGTGATGGCCATCAGAAGGCCGATGAAGGTGTGCAGGATGCTCACCCCCTTCCGGACCATATCGTCATCCGAGGTGTCATAGCTGAAAATCAGGAACAGGATACAGCCCAGCAGCAGCGCCAGATACCGTTTCTGTTCCTTGTCCACCTTCTGCATAGACTTGACAAAGCGGAAGACCGGTATCAGAAGCAGGGCAGAAAGGCCCCAGAGGACAAAGAATGCCACAAAATACAGGAGCAGCCAGTAAATCTTGGCCGAATTGACCAGCTGGTTGTCCCTGGCGATATCCTTCTCGGTATAGTCCAGCTCATCGCTGACAAAAAGATCCCGGATGAAAGAGAGGCTGTACTTCTCCCCCATCGCCCAGCGGGCCTCCTTCCAATACTCTGCCGGATGGGTAAAAATAACCCACCAGGGAGTTTGGCCTTCCACGAACACCTTGTTTTGCAGGATGCCATAGTACTCCCGGGCATACTGGTAGGATTCCTCCATCCTCAGCCGGGCCTCGCGGTAATGGGTGCTGTCGGCCATTACCCGGTCTTTCGTTTCGGCATAGAGTTTCAGGAGCTCGGAGGCATACAGGAGGCAGGAATCACGATCTGCCTGACCTCCCTCGCTCAGGATGAACGCCGGCATATTGAGGACGGCTTCCACCTGCTCGTGCAGTTCCTGCTGCAGGAGGCTTTCGTTCTGCAGCAGGTGCACATCCAGCGAATCATTGTGATAGGCCAGGCTGTCCGGCACCACTTCCACCTCCCGCAGTTCCGGGGGAAGGCGGCGGAGGGACTCGATCAGACGCGCATAGCGGTTGATTTCAATGTCCAGATTGGCCACGATGCGGTCGTAGGGCGTACGGTTCTTGTTGAAGTCCTTGTACTCCTTGCTTACTTTCTCCAGCGCATAGCTGATATCGAAGGTGTAATCCTGCTTCTGGGAATACAGCATCAGGGACAGGTCGTTGCATTTTTTGACAACATCCACCATCCTCCGGTGCTGCTGCTCATACTTGACCTCCAGCTGCTGCCAGGTCTGTTCAATCTGCCGATAATCGTGATACAATTCCCGCCGGAGATTGGACAGCGTGGCGTCCAGATCCAGGCCGGTAAAGACCGCCAGAGCGGGCACCGCCACGGTGAACAGTGCCGCGAAAAGGCTCAGGAATTTGCGTTTGTTCATTATGTGGTTAAAACTCTTTTTGCTTCCCAAAAGTAAACAAAAAACCGGAAACTGCCAAAACAGCTTCCGGTTTTTGGAAGGATTCCTGCATTAGAAATTGAACTTGGTCATGCAGATAAAACGGTGATTGAGGATCCACTCTTTGTCGCCGGTGAACATGCCGCGGGCATCGCGGGCTCCACTGCCAAACTGGGCGGCGGTAAGGTTGTACTCCAGGGAAACGGTGAACTTGCCCAGGTTCCAGGCCACGGTAGGCGTGGCGCGGAAAGCCTGCTGGATGTGGACATCGGCCGATGTATTCATCCACAAGGAGTTGTCCGTCAGGTCCTTGGTGGTGCCCAGCTGCTTCATGTAGCCCAGCATACCCATCACCTGGAACTTCTTGCCGTAGGAGAAACTTACGAAGGAAGCCCAGTCCTGCATGGGAGTATACTCGATGGTGCCGTTATCGTTGAAAGAGTGCACACCGTAGCCGCTGAGAAGGTTCAGATGCTCTCCGCTCTGGGCCAGGATGCTCTTGGCGCGAAGCTGGAACTTACCATTGGTGTACTGCAGGAACACGAAGGGAGAGAAGGTGGTCAGAAGGCTCTTCACCTCCACCAGCTTGCCGCTGCCATCCTGCACCCTCCAGTCTGCGAGGGTACGGTAGGGGCGCATGTTTACCATGTCAACGCCCAACTTGCCGGTGAAATGGCTGTTCTTGTAGGCAAAACCCAGGTAAAACTCCGGTGCGCCGTACTTGTAATAGTCCTTGCTCTTGCCGGCGGGGCCGGTGGGAAGGTAATGGTTCAGGTACAGGAGACTGGCGGTGAGGGAGAAGCCGCTGCCCAGGTTCACATCGGCCGTCAGCTGAGGGCTGCGGTTGAAGGGATTGAAAGGGGCACCCGTCTCCAGGTTGTTCATATGGGGCATATCGGCCGCCATGGGATGCCAGGTCTGGCCGATGGTGAGGGCCACCGGGCTGTTGTCCCAGTTCAGTTTCATGAAGGCCTGACGCAGACGCAGGGTGGGAACGGAACCGCTGAGGTAGTAGAAATCCGCCTCCACCTTACCGGAGATGCCCATCGTTCCCCACTTGTAGCCGGAGATATCCAGGCCCAGGCGGGTGGTGAGGGAGACAAAGCGCCAGTTGAAACCGTCATTCAGATCTATACCGTCCTTCATGTCGTGGCCCTTGGGCATATAGAAGTAAAGATCTTCGGTACCGGCGCTCACGGCACGGCTGTCGGCCGAGAGATAGTTACGGATAAAACCGTAAAGCTTGAAGTGCGCAGGCTTCTCTTCCTGCGCAAAGGCAGCGCTGCCGGTGAGCAACGCCGCCAAAGCTACAACAAATAGTTTTTTCATTATGCAAACGGGAATATTTTTGTAAGCCAGAAGTAACCCAGCACAAAGCCCACGAGGCCCATCACGATACCCACCTTCATCATATCGCTGGTATCCACCATACCGGTGGAGGAAGCGATGGCGTTCGGAGGAGTGGAGATGGGGAACAGCATGGCGATGGAGGCGCAGACGGCGATGAAGATGATCATGGCCGAAGTGCCGCCCATGGCCAGGAACTGGGCGTTGTTGGCAGCTTCAGGATCTGCCATACCGTTGGCCACCACAATCAGGATAGGGATCAGCAGGGCGGCGGTAGCGGAGTTGGAGATGAAGTTACTGAGGAAGTAGCACACCAGGCCGGCGATGATGAGCACGACCACCACGGACATGCTGCCGAACGGGATGGCCTGGATGAGCACCTTGGCAAGACCGGTATCCTGCAGGCAGTAACCCAGGCAGAAGCCACCGGCTACCAGCCACAGCACGGTCCAGTTGATTTCCTTGATTTCTTCCTTGCCGAACAGACCCGTGGCGGTGAAGACGCCCAGCGGGATGAGGGCAACGATATTGGAGTTGATGTGGGTAAGCTGCTCCGTGGCCCACAGAAGGATGGTTCCCACGAAGGTGATCCACACCACGTACAGCCTCCAGTCTTTCTTGCGGTCGCTCTCGGGGATTTCCAGGACGAGTTTCTTGGTCTTGAAGGGGAACAGGAAGCGCAGCACGACCCAGGCGATGAGAATCATTATGATCACGTAAGGGATCATATGGACGCACCATTCGCCGAAGGAAACATCTATGCCGGCCTGCTCCAGGGCGCCCTTGGCGGTAGCATTGGGAGGGGTGCCGATAGGGGTGCCGATACCGCCGAGGTTGGCGGCGACGGGAATGGACAGGGCCAGGCCGATCTTGCCCTTGTCATCGGCCGGAAGCTTCGAGAGCACCGGGGTGAGGAGGGCCAGCATCATGGCGGCAGTGGCGGTGTTGGACATAAACATCGAGAAGATGGCAATCATCACCAGGAAGCCCAGCAGCACAATCTCCGGCTTGGTGCCGAAGAGTTTCAGAAGGGCGCGGGCCATGGTGACGTCCAGGCCATACCTCTCGGCCATGATAGCCAGCACGAAACCGCCCAGGAACAGCATCACCACGGGGTCTGCCATGGAGCTCATGATACGGGCGTAAGGGACCAGGGTACCGTACTGAGGGTCACAGAAGAAACCTATTCCCTTGTTGGACACCGTCAGAAGGGCAATCACAATCACCAGCAGCGATGTGGCCCAGTTGGGAATGATCTCGAAGATCCACATCAAGGCGGCGAACACAAAAAGGGCAATCACCCTCTGGTGCACGACCGTAAGGGCTTCAATGCCGAAGAACGACACGGGCACAGCCCAGAGGAAGATGGTGATAGCGAGCACAAGCGGCAGGAACACCCAATACTTAAGGTTGAATTTCTTAGCCATTATTCTGTTTTTTGATTATTCGTAACTAATGCGGATGTCCACCGGGATCTTCTCCAGTTCCAGGTTCACGATATCGGCCTTGATGGTGGAGCTCACCTCGCAGTACTTCTCTTCCAGGTTGCTGGCGGCCTCGTAGTCTCCGGTAGCCTGGATCTTGAGGATGAGGGCACCCAGGTCCTCGATGGCCTGCTCCGTGCGGGCGTAGTCTATCTTGTATCGGCCGGAAGCCTGCCGAACGATGGCGCCCTGCTCAATGAAGTAGTTGTATACCAGCAGGTTGGCACGACCGGTAGCGTTGGCATCCCCGAAGCGGCAGGAGCGGATGATGTTGGCCACGAAGGTGGTGAGAACGTCCTTTTTCATAATGAGGGCTTCCACGTGATGTTTTTCCACTTCCTGTAGGAAGATGTGGGTACCCAGGATATTGGACTTGGCTTTCTCCAGCGTCAGGCCGGCATTGCCCAGGGCGTCCATCACAAAGCCCTTTCCGTTAACCGTTTCCTTCACGCCCAGACCCTTGGCCACTTCACGGTAGACAATGCCCCAGTAGAAGGCGCTGGCATCCAGATGGGCACAATCTTCTGCCTCCAGCAGACGGGCGCCGGCAGGGAAGACGGTGCGGTTGTATTTCTCGCGGATAATATTGTCGAACAGGATGGTACGGGTGCCCACCTCTTCCTGCAGACGGGTGTCATACGGGAAGTTGATGGCAATCACCTTGTATCCGGCATTGGTGTAACCGCCGTAATAGAGGACGTCGCAGGAGAAGATGTTGGACTGTTCCATCGGCACGAAATCGTGGTAGGCAGGGTCTCCGGGCAGGGAGGCCTGCAGGTCCGGAAGACGGTGGCCGATCTGGTTCAGGATTCTGGTCCTCTCCAGATTCTTCAGAAGCACATAGGCACCATAGGAAGTCTTCTTGCCGTACAGCTCGTCGTCAATGGTTTCGTTGGGGCCGATCACCAGGTCCATCTTGCTGTCCGTCATCTCCAGCCAGGCGCGCTCGCTGTCGGCGTAATCATCCGAGAGGAGGGCATCGGCCTTTTTCAGAAGATAATTACGGACGCTTTCCTTGATGGTGATGTCTGCAGCGGCACGTAGGTAGTTGGCAATCTTATGCACGTGCCCGGAATAAGCATCGTGGTACCATTCCGCCTTCAGGGAGCCGTCGGCCTGGCGGACAATCAGCGTGTAGGGGCTGTTCTTAGCAGGGTCCTGCAGGGCCTGGAACTCCTCGTCCGTCATATCCTCCGGATAGAAACGGGCACCCAGGGGTTTGGGGCCGAAGCCTTCCAGGAAAGGCTGACCGTCAATGCGGTCCCAGGGACCGTAGTTCACATAAGCGAACTCACGCTCCGCCTCGGGAAGGGCGCTGAAAAATGCCTTGTCTCCGAAGACCTGCTGCCAATAGATGGCATCGACCTCGTCAGCGGCAAAACGGTACAGGTTCAGAACCTCTTTTCCGTTATCGGTAATTCCCGAAAGGTCCGGAGCGGGAAGGGTTACCTCAGCATAGTTCTCCAACAGGCGTTCCGCCTTGGTACGGCTTTCCTGGCAGGACCAGAGGGCTGCGGCGGAAAGGCCGAGAACCAGTGCAATCTTCAGGTTTTTCATTATAATGATTTGGATTTGGTATTATTCCTTTAAAAATCTTGCAAATTTAATCATTAATTGGCACATAACCATATTTTCCTGCATAAAAAAGCGCCCCACGCAAATGGGACGCTTTCGGTGAATGAGACGGGAATTTAGATGGTCCCCTGCTCCAGCATGGCGGTGGCCACCTTCATGAAGCCGGCGATGTTGGCGCCCTTCACGTAATCGATGGTGCCGTCCGGCTGGGTGCCGTATTTGACGCACTGCTCGTGGATGCTCTTCATGATGAAGTGGAGCTTCTGGTCCACCTCTTCTCCGCTCCAGGAGATGTGCTCTGCGTTCTGGGTCATTTCCAGGCCGCTGGTGGCCACACCACCGGCATTCACGGCCTTGCCGGGAGCAAACATGACACCGTTGTGCTGGAAGAAGTGGA
>JAEEGL011800940.1_pt1 | contig 16023 bp, 6 predicted proteins | sample 9134231 | NCBI WGS metagenome assembly JAEEGL01 (sample SAMN16246548, study PRJNA631951) | gut metagenome | biome: gut microbiome; feature: rumen; material: fiber-attached | host: Bos | place: Iran: Karaj | collected 2018-10 | reverse complement strand
TTCCATATACACTGTTTCAGCAAGAAGAAGCTTTGATGCTCAATCGAAATGGGATACACACATGGCAAGAATATGTTAAATACATTGCTTCACCCCATTCAATTGAAGATGCTGAAGGTATTGTTATAAGTTACATGCATTCTCAATACTTTCCCGCACTTCATACCCTCTTGAGTATATGGGACAGTCTTATTCAAACCGATCCAATGGAAGTCCTCTTTTCATGGGCTGTTCAAAGAGATCTTAAGATTTATCGGCTTCGTTATTCATGCAATAAAACCCTTGAAAGAATCGCATCTTTAACTCGTTTGACAAAGGAACGGGTCAGACAAATAGCTGAAAAATTGGACAAACGTTTAATCCAATCAACTCAATGCGACGCTGATTCAATTACTGTTGCAGGTGCAATTTACCATTATTACAAATCCCTTTCATCGAACAGCAAGAACTCTCTAAGCAAGGATGCGATTATTAACGATGTGAGGAATGTTTGGGAATGGAAAGAAAGCGTATCTGGTTTTATTGAACACTTTTTGGAAATCTGCATTGACTCCAAGATTTCATCAGAACAGAAAACAAAACAAGTACAGGAACAGTCACAAGAAACGTTTGTATTAAATATTGATGATGTTTTACTTGAGTCTCTTAAGACTTCTGTTTATGTTCCCCCTTCATCATACAACGCATTCCTGTCTAATCTTAAATATGATTTACCACGCGGAGAGTTTCAAAAAATTGCTATTCTTTTCCAAAAAAAGATATATAGTGCTTTGCTTTATAATTTGAAGAATAGTTTAAGATTGAGATTTTGCTGGACTGACACAGCTTTGCCAAAAGCTATTTCAAAGCTTAATATATCGACATCTGATACATTGGTTATGTCCTGCGGTAATAAATCAGGGCAATTCAAATTAGATTTTAAGCGAAAAGTCAATGAAGGATCTCAAGCGCCTTCAGCGGTTGTAGATTTTGCGCCCCATGCAGAGAAAACGCCTTCATGTCTTACCATAGAAAACAATGTTGAAGTACCCCCCTGTAACACATCTTCCCAAAAAGAGTTGGGAGCTGTGTCCCAAGAAGAAAAATCCTTGAAATCAGATGGATTGATGGCAAAACAAGGTGACTTCGAGAATGTTTCTGATGAATTGCTTTTGGAAACAGTATTTAATTTGATGTATCGGGAAAAGCTGTTTACAGATGAGGTATTCAGAAAGCTTCAAACTACCTACTATTGTTTGAGAAACTTTGGCACGATGGAGCCAGTTATTCAACGTTTATATCCATTCATGAACCCCAGCGATTATAATACACATTATAATCTTTGGATATCACCTCAAGACGGAATTCGATATCTGATTCTGCAAAAATGCAATGGCTTAAAACGGACAGAGCTGCTTCAATGGGCAGAAAAACAAAAGCTGAATCCAGAAGATCTGTGCAAAGAGCTTCATTGTTCTCGTGAAGTGCTTGGCATATCAATGCCACAGCCTGCGGTAACTACTACAATGGAAACTTCCCAGGTCATTCCAGAATCAAAGGACATAGTTGCAGGAAAAGAGATTCTGGAAACAGAAGAAAAAGATACTCAGATCAGCTGGACTGACGGTGAAACAGAGGTTTCGGAAGAGGATAACAGTTTTTCCGGGAAATGTGGTTCCATCCTGAATCAATCCTTTGTTAGAGGTTTTATCCTGAACTCTCCGATATCGAATAAAAGATTTCGCAGTTTTTGGGAAAATATGTATGGGGAGGAATGTTCTTATTCCGATGAGAGCATTCAGCAAACCATGAAAGCAATTGGCGTGGAATTTGATGGAAGAATATACGCTCCTGCCCAATTGGCATCTCCTGACGTTTTTGAAGAAATAAAGCAATACATTGAACAGCTTTTCAATGACGGAAAACCAGTCATTTATTATCAGGCGCTTTTTGATGAATTTTCAAAACGTCATGTAGATTGGAAAATCAACTCTCCGGAAATGCTGAAAAGTTTTTTGGCTGCACAGGCATGTCCATATCCTCTTCTTCGCTCATGTCTTGCTAAAAGCAGGAATGTTGATGTCTCTCCTGCTTCGGAAATACGGGAGTATCTGAAAGAACAACAGGAGCCAGTCAATTACGATAAGCTTCAATCTGCTTTACCGCATATTCCTTTGGATGTCATCAAGCATGAACTTGCGACTAATACGGAATTTGTCAATGCTGCCAGAGGAGAATATATGCATGCCGATATCGTTGATCTTTCTTCGGATGATCTGGATGTCATTGCCAATATGATTCAGACAGAAATACACAGTAAGGGCTTTATGACAGGAACAGAACTCTGGGAAAAACTTGAAATTGAACATCCTGAATATACGGTTCGTTATTCGCATTTGCCTTTAATCGGTTTCAGAGATGCGCTAAAACATAAATTCGTTGGCAGATTCAATTTTAAGGGGAACATCATCAGTTCCGTTGAAGAGCCTATCGGCATGGCAGATATCTTCGCAGGTTTTTGTTCGAGACGTGAATCTTTCCATCTCCAAGATATAGAGCAGTTATGCGATGATGCCGGTATTCTTGCCCCAGGGCCTTATTTAGATGCGGTATACGAAAACTCTATTAGAATCAGTCAGGATGACTTTGTTTCTCTGAATTCCATTTCTTTTGATGTTCAGGCAACCGATGATGCGATAGCACGTTTCTGCACGGGGGATTTTATCGCGATTACAGAAATCACATCCTTTGCAGCCTTCCCGAGCATTGGTGTTCCATGGACAAGTTTCCTTGTTGAATCATTTGTCTTCAAATACAGCAAGAAATTTAAGCTTTATCACAATCAATTCAGCGCGAAAGTATGTGCCGGAGCGATTGTTCGTAATGAAGCCAAGCTCTTTGATTATCATCAGGTCCTGGCTTCAGTCATAGCAAAATCTGATTGTCGGCTTGCTTCTGAAGAAGCCTTGGATTATCTTTGCAATGCAGGTTTCCTTGGGCGACGTCGCTATTCGGAAATTGATATTGTCTTGTCAGAGGCAAGGCAACTTCGTTCTCAGAAAGGATAAATCATGTATTCTTATACATACGACGAAGAAACTGGTGGGTTGCTGCTGAACAGCTCTCCTCTTTCTTTCAGCAAAGAGCCAAGACCAGTTTACTATCAGGAAATGGACCTTTTAGGCTTCAATTCAAGATGGAATTATAAAAAGGATGATTCATCTCCCTATATGTGGGCTGAGGCAAACAATTATTATTACCGTGGACAGCTTGTTGCCAAGACCACTGGTGGCAATCTCTATTCTCCTCCTAAAGTTGATTTTGTTCAAGACACTAATAATGAAGGTGCAACTCTTCAATGTGTGAATATTCCGGAAATGATAAAAAGAAATTCTGAAATATTAGAATCCCTTGTTCAAGCAACAGTAAAGAAAATATACAATGCGTATGTTGAATATCAGAATAAAATAGATGTTTTTTATGTTGCCTTCAGTGGCGGAAAGGATAGTATAGTGCTTTTTGACTTGGTTCAAAGAGCCCTTCCACACAATGCTTTCAAAGTTTTGTTTGCCGACACCGGAATGGAATTTTCAGACACCTATTTAGCCGTTCAAAAAACAGAAGAAATGTGCAGGCAGATTGGTGTTGATTTCCTTCGTTCAAAATCACAACTTCTTCCTGAAGATTCTTGGAATATGTTTGGACCTCCTTCAACCACAATTCGATGGTGCTGCTGTGTTCATAAAACTGCGCCTCAAATTGCTCTTCTCAGAGAAATAACCGAAAAAGACAATTTTAGGGGGTTTGCTTTTGTTGGAGTTCGTGGGGATGAGAGTGTTTCCAGAAGCAAATATGATTTTATCTGTTATGGTGCAAAACATAAAGGGCAATACAGTTGCAATCCGATTTTGGACTGGAATTCCGCAGAAGTGTTTTTGTATATTTACGCCAATAATCTTTTCATGAACCCTGCATACAAAAAAGGAAATCGTCGTGCAGGGTGTCTTGTTTGCCCCAGGGCAGCTGAACGAAACGATTTTATGAATAACTATTGGTATTCTGAGGCGTCAGAAAGGTTTTTAAATATTATCAGAAATCAGTATCGTGGTAAGTTCCAAAATGAAGATCTTTTGGAGAGTTTTATTGCAACTGGAGGATGGAAAGCAAGAAAGAATGGTCGAGATCTATCTCTTAAAGTAAATTGCAATGAGACAAAAGATGAATCATTGTTCTCAATACATGTTTCAAATCCAAGGACAGACTGGAAGGAATGGATAAAAACTATTGGTGTTTTACTTCCCCAAACAGATCCCTATGGGATTATGTTCAAAGGACAGATTTATAATTTCAATTTGACATATACGGAGGATGGTTATACTGTTTCTCTAAAAACATCTGTTCTTAAGGAAAACCCGGATTTAATAAAGTTAATTAAAAATGTGTTCCACAAAGCTGCTTGCTGTGTCGGATGTAAAGAGTGTGAGGCGGATTGTCCTAATGGATGTATAAGTTTTGAGAATGGAAGCGTAAAAATCAGCGATTCTTGTTTGCACTGTTCCATGTGCCACAAGGTCGATAAAGGCTGTTTAGTTTTCAAATCCTTACTTACAACGAACGGAGATTTTACTATGAACGGATCTGTCAAAAGCCTTAACACCTATTCTCACTTCTCACCAAAAATGAGTTGGATAAAGGAGTATTTTGAATATAAGAATGAATTCAAGGATAAGCACGACTTGGGTTCACAAATGTATAATTTTTTCAAACGCTTTTTGCGAGACGCAGAATTGCTTGACGAAAAGGGTTTCACAAGTACTGCTGAACTAATATCTCGAATCGGATATGAATCTACAGTTTCATGGGGCATCATTTTTGTGAATGTTTCTTATTCTCCTCAGGTTAATTGGTTGACGAAACGCATTCCTTTTAATGAACAATTAACAAGAGATTATTTTACATCTCTTTTAATAGAAGACGGTGCAAAAGAATCTTGGGTCAACGATATTTGGAGTTCTATTACGAGGATGACAGATCTTCCTCTTTCTGAATTAGGTTTTGGAACTACAATTAAAGAAAACAATCGTTCAACTGGCTTTGTAAGACATCCATGGGGATCTCCAGAACCACTTGTTATATTGTATTCGATTTATAAATTTGCAGAGGCTTGTTCCGACTACTATCAATTTACTCTTACTCGTTTGTTAGATTGTAATGTTGAAAGCTCTGGCGTTAGTCCTGCTCAATTATTCGGGTTAGATAGAGAAACTATGGAAACGATACTAAAAGGACTTGCTATTAACTATCCTGAATTCATCTCTGTTTCGTTTAACCTCGACTTAGATAACATCACTCTTCGGAGTGACAAATCTTCAACAGATGTCTTAAACCTTTTTTAATGGAGTTCTGATCCCATGAATAAGAAGTACCGCGATTATTTTGACATTGATCCGGAATATTTTCCAGCTGTTGATGAGAAGCTGATTGATCAGGGGAAAGTTGATTGGAAGAAATTCTTCCCTCACGCCACCTTTATTACGCTGTTAAAAAACGTCATAAAGGTTTTGGAACGCAAGGAAAAGCTTTCCCTTTGGGTTGAAGGTTCGTATGGAACGGGAAAGTCTCATGCGGTTCTGACTCTGAAGAAATTACTGGATGCTCCAGAGGATGAAGTTGAAGCGTATTTCAAAAAGTATGAGCTTGACAAAGACCTTCTCAACAAATTCAAAGGAATCAAGTCTTCTCCCGAACCTGTTTTGACCGTTCATCGGTATGGTGCATCTTCTATCTATGGAGATCGCAATTTGATTCTTGCTGTCCAGGAAAGCGTTAAGAAAGCCCTTCAAGATCATGGGATTCAGAACCAGGGAGAGGCTTCTCTGAAGGATGCAGTTCTGGGCTGGCTTCAGCAGGAGGAAAACAAGGATTATTTCAACAGCCTGATCACAAGAAGATATTCCACACTTTTCTCTGGCGAAAATGCAGATGATGTAATTGAGAAATTACAGCAGTATGAGAATTCTGATGCAGCTTTGGTTACTCTGATGAATAAGATATTCAAGGTGGCAGATGAAGTTGGAATTACTGCTTTGAAGCTGGATATTGACGGGCTGGTGAAATGGCTGAAAGATGTCATAGACAGCAACAAATTGAAAGCCATTATCTTTATATGGGACGAATTCACGGAATATTTTATTCATAATCGAAATGCGCTCACAGGATTCCAACGTCTTGCAGAGATGAGCGCAACAGAACCATTCTACCTTTGCATTGTCACACACAAGAGCACGGCTCTTTTCAGCGATACAGACCGTGACAAAAAGAAGATTCTGGACCGTTTCGTTAGTCCGACATGCAAACTTGAGCTTCCTGAGAACATCGCATTTCAGCTGATGGGACAGGCTCTTGAGAAAAATGCTGATCCTACTGTTTCACAGGAGTGGAAAGAATGTGCTGATGATTTGAATGACCGTCTGCGTGATTCTCGCAAACTGGTGAAAGAGTGTGCCAAAATATCAGACAAAGAATTGATGGATATTCTGCCGATTCATCCTTATACGGCACTCCTTCTGAAATACATTTCTTCCGGGTATGCGTCTGATCAGCGAAGCATGTTTGACTTCATCAAAAACAATCGTGGAGATGAAATCAAAGGCTTCCAGTGGTATATCGACAACTACGGACCGTATGATGACGACCCGTTGCTGACCATTGATATGCTTTGGGATTTCTTCTACGAAAAAGGAAAAAACAATCTCCCTGCTAATGTTCGTTCCATCCTGGACACCTGCGCTCAATATGAGAACAAACTGAATCAAGATGAAGTCAAGGTCCTGAGAACGGTCTTGCTTTTACAGGCTATTTCTCAGCAAGTGGGCAATGCTGTTTCTTTGTTTATCCCGAACGAAAAGAACATTAACAATGCCTACGATGGTTCTGAACTTGAAAACGGCGCAGCCGGACGCATTGCATTAAAACTTGTCCGAGACGGGATTCTGTATCAGAAGCCTATGGGCAATAATACATTCCAGTTTGCTGCGATTACAGGGAAAAGCGGAATCATTGATCCTGTTGCTTATGAAAAGTACAAGAAGGAATTCCTTGAAGAAAGAACCTCCTCGTTCATTGCCAAAGGTGAAATAGCGGAGGCTATTGCATTACCTCCTGCGCTGGCTATGCGTTATCTCTTAAAGAGCGTTGCTTCTGATTCATTAGTTTCGACTATCAATACGTTACGCAATCAGGAAAGTGAAAATGGCAATAAGATTCTTTTAGTCGCTGCTTTTTCACGCAACGAGGAAGAACGTGCATCCATTATCAAGTTAATTCGTGAAAAAACTGCTGATGCCTCCTACCATATCTACTTCATCGATACTGGCGCTACAACGCTGGGACAAGCAGCATTGGATCAATATGCTGAAAATATGGCCTACAGCAAGTGCTTTGCAGGAAAAGATAACACCCTTGCAGCAGACTACGACAAAAAGGCAAAAGAAATACTGACAGCATGGAAGAATAAAATTGTCGATGGGGAGTTTACGATCTATTCCAATGCTTGTCAGGAGGGAGAACGTGTGGCGAATTTGACGGAGCTGTTGGATTTGCTCAAGCAGATCAATTTGAAGAGATTCCCGCTTTGCCTTGAAGGCTTTATGACTGTCACAGAAACCATGTTCAGCGCGAACTCGCTGAAACAAGGCGTTGCCTGTGGCGTAAAAGAAGAAGTCGCAGGCGCATATCGCTCAGGAAATGCTGCCACCAAGTTAGAGAATGCTTTAGCTGATGCATGGAAGGTTCCGCGTTATTGGGAAACTACAGCAGCATCAAAAACGATTGGAAAAATCAAAAAAGCTGTTGAAAACCTCATTGCTAAGAATTTTGAATCTGCTGGACGCATCTCCATCAAAGAAATATACTCCATGCTTTCTACTGGAGAGTATGGCTTTATGCCCTGTAATCTTACGGCATTTGTATTAGGATTCCTGTTGAAAGAATATGCAAAAGATTCCTTCCAATGGAGCGACGGTCAAACATCCGCGCCAATGAGTATTCTTAAAATGCAGGAAATGATTGATGAAATCATCAAGCAGCAGATCGCGCCGAATTCCCGCTACAAGGACAAATATCTCGTTGCAATGACCGATGAAGAAAAGGCGTTCAATGAGTGTTCCTCCAAGGTCTTCGATATTCCTTTAGACCAATGTATTTCCATTGAACAGACAAGGAATCGTATCCGGATGAAAATGCGTGATCTTGCATTCCCTGTCTGGTGTCTCAAGAGCATATTGTCTACGACTTCACATAAAACACCGTCTAACGTTCTCTCAAAGCTTATTGATGATTTTGGCGGAGTCGCAAACAACCAGAATTTCGGTGGAGGAAGAACGGATACAGATATAGCTCTTGAAATAGGGAAATTGTGCAGGGAGAATCCTTCCGCGATAGATGATTTGTCTTCCATTATGACAAGGGAGAATTGTCAGGCAGGAATGAAAGCCTTCCTTGATGAATTCGAAGAAGGCGTATTGCCAAATCTCGCCCAGCAGATCGGAGATAATGGTCAATACCTGAATGTATTGAAAAAGAAGTTTGATGCGGATTCTGCGAACTGGGTCTGGAACAAAGACACAGCGGAGCAAAAAATAAGAGAAGTTATTCTGGAATATCAAATCATGCTTGAAAGTGGAAAAGCTGGAATACATGCTCTTTCCATTCAAGAGGTTGTCAAGGAATGGTGCGACAAAGCAAGAACTATCAAGATTCCGTATGAACTTGTCGAGAATATTTTGGATGACGCAAAACCATTCTTGAGGCTTCTTACAGCAGTGAAACGTTCTGGGACATTGCTTGATTCTCAGCAGAAAGATTTCCTGAATGAACTTCAGAATCACCTTTCCGCATTTCAGAACTTTTTTAGCGAACAACAAAACTATTTCCAGAAGGCATGTAGCTTCTATCTTGAAGGACTTACAAATGAAGAATGTGCTGAGGTGTTCACAAAGCTTCCTTGGGATGGACTGACCAAAGGGAAATCGGATTATCTCAATATCGTACAGACAACTATAAATGATTTCAAGAAGAATCAGGGAAAAACGAAACTCAGAAATCTCTGGAAAGAGAAAACTGGAACGAGTTCCCCGAGGGAATGGTCTACCATCAATTTGACCCCGATTCTTTGCATGATTCCTGAAACCGAGCTTAACTTTGCCCGTAATTCCTTTGCAACCCTTATGCGAGGCAATCCTGAATCACAAGACATTGAAAAAGCGATGACGTATTTGGAACACGCAACATTTTTCGATTGTCTGAATGATGAAGAAAAGAGGAATAAGGCTTTTGTCGAGAAAATCATTAAGGATTTTAAGGTCATGCTTCCGGATCCAACAGTTGTTCGTAATTACCTCAGAGAAAGATTGACGATTGAACCTTATGATTGGTTTGCATCTCCCGAGGTGGAGCGTAAGCTTCGTGAATTTGCTCAGGCTCAGTATGATCTGGACGGCAGCAACAAAGCACTTGAAATCATTGAAAACATGGACGAACGCATGCTCAAATCATACTTGAAACGCCTTGTCAAAGACAACATGATTGTTGGCATGGAAATTATCAAAGACAAATAAGAAAGAGTAGAAATATGGATACCATAGAGAGTTGCTTAAAGAAAATCCAGACCTATTTGGGCTCTGATTCTTTTCATCATCCGTTATTCGTGAATGTTGATGACATCAAGGCGTTGCAGCAGCTGAAGGATGATATCCCGGCTGGAATACTACGCCGTAGCGCATCAGACTTTTGTCCGGATAAGGATGATACTCCGAGTATGGATGCCATTTTGGACGGAATAAAGAAATATCCGGACAATCTGCTGTTGACAGACATTATTCCTGCCTTAGAATTGCAAGGCGATAACGTTCTGAAATCAACGCTTTCTTCTCTTGTCGGCCTTGCTATTCAGGGAAAGGTCATTATTGTCTGTTATCAGGCTATGAGGTATTTTGATTTCAGCGATCCCAGGTTCTCTCGTCGATTTATTCAAGTTGGCGGAACCAAGAGCGCAAAACCCAATATCGTTTTTATTCCTCAAAGCATGTCATCTATATCTTTGAAACCGTGTTTTGACGGGATCAATTCCCTTTTGATGAATTATGAGAAAACCGCAGACAATCGAATTTTTGTTGTTACAGATAAACACAAAACTGATTTCCCAAATTCATATCTGTTTCTTTCTGAATTATCAAATGCATATGACATCCTTTCCGAAATAGATTCAAATCTCGTTTCTTCTCTTGAAAAGAAATTAGGAACGGCTGAACAATGGAAAGAGCTTCTGGATTTCTACTCTAAATATCATAATTGGCAAGGAATAACTCAAGCGGAATTTGGAACACATTCTAATTTGGCGTCTCTTATCCAGTCTTGGACCCAATGGGATTCTTTCCATCAATGGCTCTACTTCCTTCTTCTCAAGTTAAATGAGGAAAAAGATTCCGGTTATCTTTATCGCGTTGCGACCTCTGCGGAAACAAAGGCAGATTTTATTAAAACAGCTTACAGGGAAATTCTTTCAATTCCTGTGAAGGATTCATCTTTTTGGAGAGTTTATTCAGAAAGAAAGACTTTGTTAAATGCGTTGAATAACCCAGATGGAGAATCTATTGATTTTTGCATGTACGTTGATTGCCAAAAAGAACAGGCTATTTATTTCTTAACCGACAACACAAGACAAGAACGTGAAAAGATTATAAGCTGCATTGTTACATATCAATATTCTCAGGAAGAAATAGAATATGTTCTGAATTATGTTTATCCTGAATTGGCATGGTATTTATCCCCATTCCACTTCAATAGTCCGCTTTTCAACGAGTACTTTCAGCAGTATAAGATTCAAAAATTAAGAAATCAGATTAATCCTGCATTTGAGGAAATGGTCAAGCAGCAGGCTGTTGATAGAGACTATAATCGTCTTCTTCCAAGTCGATCATCCATCACAGAAAAAATTGGAGATTCCAACACTTGTGCATACTGGATTGACGCCATGGGAGTGGAATACCTTGGACTTGTTATGAGACTTTGTCATGAATATGGATTAATGGCAAACGTAACTGTTTGTCGAGCGAATCTTCCAACAATCACATCATTAAACAAAGAGTTTTTGGACGAGTTCACCAATAATGGAACCACGGTGTTTGAAATAAAAGAACTTGATGAAATTAAACATCATGGGAAAGACAATTATAATTACGAGAAAACAAAACTTCCGATCCATTTGATTCGAGAAATTGAGATTGTGAAAGAGGTCCTGCGCAAGGCATTTCAAAACCTCAAAAGCGACAAGTATAAAAAGGCTTTAATTGTTTCTGATCATGGAGCCAGCCGACTTGCCGTTATAAAAGAGCAGACTATTGATATTGATGTTGATTCGAAGGGAACGCATGGAGGCCGTTGCTGTGCATATGTAAAGACTCTTCCGCACATAGATGCTGCAACCATAGAAGACGATTATTATATTTTAGCCGATTATAACAGATTCAAGGGAGGACGGAAAGCCAGCGTTGAAACACATGGTGGTGCAACATTAGAGGAAATCGTTGTTCCCGTGATTGAATTGAAACTGCGCGATTCAAATATTGAGGTTAAGTTCTTAACAGAAACAATTACAGTAAGCTTTAGAAAAAAGGCAAGAATTCAGCTTTTCTCAAAGACCAGTTTAACCGATGTTTCTATGATGGTTAATCAGAAAGTTTATCAGGGAACACAGGAAAACAATATTTGGACATTTGAGATGCCTGACATAAAAAAACAAGGACAATATTTCGCTGACATATACTCAAACAACAACTTAATCGCGTCACGGCTTTCTTTCGTTGTTCAGAAAGAAGGTGCAAGTGAAAACGATCTTCTTTAAGGAGACACTTCAATGAATAATAAACTGCGTGAATGTTTTGATGATATGGTCGTTTTTAAGGACCTGCAAAAGACAAATTTTTCAAAGGATTTTAAGCTACCCTCTTTTTTGCGTGATTGGCTTTTGAAAAAATTTGAAGATGATGATGGGAATTTTGATTTTCAGGAAATGTCTGTTTTTATCAAAGAGTTTTTACCTCAAAAAAATGGTTGGGTTGCCTTGAAAGATAGAATCATTATCGACAAAGAACACGTTAAGTTTATTGCAAAAATATCCGTTGATATTAATATTGCAAATCAAGAGATCTCTTTTGCTCTTCCCGATTTCGGACTTGGTTTTAAAGAAACTCTTATTGAGGCTCATGTCTGGGATGAATACAAGCAGGATTTGGTTAAAGGAAAAGAGACATGGGGCGTTGTTGAATTGGGGTATAAAAGTCCAGACAATTCAAATCGCAAAAAGACTCCAGGAAAAATAAAACTTGTGAGTTTTAAGAATTTTTGTCCTTATCAGGTTGACCTTGAATATTTCAAGGATGCTCGATCCGAGTTTTCTGTTCAGGAATGGATTGATGTTATTCTGGGGGCTATCGATTACAATGCATCTGGATACAAGGATGAAACCCAAAAACTTGCTATGATTACACGATTGCTCCCATTCGTGGAAAAAAGACTTAACCTCATTGAATTAGCTCCTAAAGGGACGGGGAAATCCTATCTTTTCGGGAGAATTAGTCGATTTGGTTGGCTTGCATCCGGAGGCATAATGTCTCGTGCTAAAATGTTCTACGACATCAGCAGAAGAATTCAGGGGCTTGTCTGCAATAATGATTATGTTGCCTTAGATGAGGTTCAAACAATTTCTTTTTCAGATGTTGATGAAATGCGAGCTGCATTGAAGGGGTACATGGAGTCAGGAGTGTTTACTGTCGGGAATTTTGAAGGAACAGCTGATGCTGGGATCGTTCTCCTGGGTAATATTTCACAGGAGCGAATGGATGAATACCAAGACATGTTTCAGGAACTTCCAGTGGCTTTCCATGAAAGTGCATTACTTGATCGTTTTCACGGTTTTATTAAGGGCTGGGACATCCCAAGAATGCATGACGATTTGAAAATTTGTGGTTGGGCTCTTAATTCCGAATATTTCTGCACGATTATGCATTTGCTCCGAGACGATCCGAGCTATCGTCAAATCGTTGATCAGATGGTCGACGTTCCTGAAGCGTCAGATACAAGAGATACGGAAGCAATCAAACGTATCTGTACTGCATTCTTGAAGCTCCTTTATCCTAATGTTCGTTCTCCCAAAGATATTTCCTCTCGTGAGTTTATGCGTTATTGCTTGCGACCTGCAAGCAAAATGCGTTCCATCATAAAAACACAATTGGGAATTTTGGATTCTGAATTTCGAGGGAAATCTGTGCCATCCTTAAGTGTCAGAGAGAGTTTAGATGAAGATTAATTGCATTTCCTGTCAAAAAAAAGATCTCGATAAAAACACAATCGGGATTAACAAAAAATTACTTGGAGATAAGATTGTCAATTATTATTGCATGGACTGTTTAGCGGATTTTCTTGAAGTTTCAAAAGAAGATTTGCTGGATAAAATCGAACAGTTTAAGGCTGAGGGGTGCAAATTGTTTTCATGAAGAAACAACATTACATTTATGCTGACAATGCAGCCACGACACAATTAGCACCGGAAGCATTGAAAGCCATGATGCCTTTCCTTACAGAAGATTATGGCAATGCATCTGGAGCGTATTCCTTCAGTCGTTCTGCACGAAAAGCGCTGAAAGAATCCCGGGAAACAATTGCTTCTTGTATCGGTGCTTCCCCTGAAGAAATCTTTTTCACGTCTGGAGGCACAGAGTGTGACAATTGGGTAATCAAAGGTCATATTCCCTTGGGGCGAATTGTCACATCAAAGATTGAGCATCATGCCATATTGAATTCTTTGGGGTACACGGCTTTCTTCTCACATGGGGCAGCTAAACTTCTGCCTGTTGATGAAAAGGGAGTCGTTTCACATAGTTCTCTTGAAGCAGCACTTTCTCGCAAAACATCTCTTGTTTCCATTATGCTTGCTAACAATGAAATCGGAACGATTGAACCAGTCAAAGAGTTAGCATATATCGCACATCAAAAAGGCGTGAAGTTCCATACTGATGCTGTTCAGGCTGTTGGTCATATTCCTATTGACATAAACGAACTTGGGGTGGACCTTTTGTCGGCTTCTGCACATAAATTTAGAGGACCGAAAGGTATTGGTTTTCTGTTCTGTCGAAAAGACACTCCCCTTAATTCTTTTATGAATGGCGGTCAACAGGAATATGGATTGCGATCCGGAACAGAGAACATTGCTTCTATTGTTGGAATGGCAACAGCGTTAATGAATTGTTGCGAGAATATGAAGGAGACAACCTGTAAGCTGAATAAGATGGTTTCTGTTTTCAAGGAAATGATAATAGGAGCTATTCCTGAAGCCGTTTTCAATGGAGATGCTTATCATCGTCTTCCAGGACACATTAGTTTGTCCATTCCAGGAATTACAGGAGAAGGATTACTCCACTTCCTTGATCTCAAAGGAATTGCAGTTTCAACTGGTGCAGCTTGCAATTCTAAATCTACGCAAATCTCCCATGTGTTAAAAGCAATCCGATTGCCAATCTCTTTTGCAAAGGGGACAGTGCGGATTACGCTTGGAATGGATAATAAAAATGAAGACGTTCCCATTATCGCAAATAGTATTGTTGATTATTGCACCAAAGTGAAAAGGAAATAGTGATGGCTGCTGTGAAAATGAACGTTATTTCACCCACGATAAGTTAAGGATAAAGGCAATGGCTACAAAACGAAAAACATGCAAGAAAACAAGAAAAATCAAGAACACCAAGAAGGATGCGTTCGTATCGCCTTTATACGAATACATAACTCATATAACTCCGGAAGAAAAGTACAAGTTTTACGAAGAAGCATATAAGATTTACATGGATCGACTGGAAAAAGCAGATCTTGAAAGATTCCGCTTTATAAGGGATACAGAAGAGAATGTATTAAAGAAAAAAGGGCATTTTTCTGTTCTTTATATTTTTCAAAGGGTTGTTCCTACTCTGTGTGATAATGAGCCTATATACTTCCTTAGAGATGCAATCCAAGAAGCTGAAAATTGTGATTTTGATAGCCTGTGTGTGTTCCTGCAGATAGCCGGTTTTCGCTGGTCGATAATAGAAAAGAGTTATTGGAAAAGTCTGGGAAAATCACGAAAAGGACGCGAATACAATAAGTGGTGGAATAAGAAGGAATACAAGTATTTAAGGCCATTGTTTGAAGAAAAACCTGGGGTAATAAAAGAAGAATTCAGAGAGAAATTCATAAATGGATACAGAAAGGTTCTTGTTCCTTGGCTTATCGAGAACTGGGAAAAACTTGAAGATATATTAAAAGCAATAAAAAAAGAAAAGACTGATTACAAAAACGAGATTAATGAAATCATTGACGACTATATTAACGACAAGAATAGTGTGGTCGAAAAAAGCATTAAGAAATCCAAAGGAATTCAGGAATATTACCGAAACAGATATGATGAACTGGTTGAATATCAGAATGAAGAAAAGGTGTTTTTTGATTCAGCGAATCAAGCATTTTGTTTATCGGAACTTACAGAGACAATTTGGAAGAAATTACCCCCATGGAATATTAAATGGTGCAAACAAGATTATACGACTTTTTCAACTGTAGTACTGAATAAAATTGAAGAATCGGAAATCCTGACGCTATTGAAAGATGATCTAAGCATCAGGGATAACACTGCGAATGAGAATAAAAAAACTCCTTTGCCAAAAGCAATGATTGTAGAAAAGCGAGATTCAACAAAATCGCTGGATGATAATATTATTCCTTTGACTCCTGCTGAGATTGCTCGGTTTTATGACGAAGCGTACCTTCTTTATACACGATTGCTAAATACGGATACAAAGCAGCCAAGCAAAGCAAATTGGATTGCAGCTATAGATAATCTTTTTGACAACTTGCCATTCGGAAGATTGGAAATGGCTCTGTATATGTTTCAAAAAGTCGTTCCAACATTCTCCGATGATACTCCATTCCGCCTTTTGGGAAAAGCTATAGAACATACTT